>ERZ1026901.1162-NODE-1162-length-16217-cov-8.313080_pt1 | contig 16217 bp, 14 predicted proteins | sample MGYA00380179_ERZ1026901 | MGnify/ENA primary metagenome ERZ1026901 (study PRJEB33269, sample SAMEA4719815) | human gut metagenome | biome: human-associated habitat; feature: organic feature; material: feces | place: Cameroon | collected 2013-10 ... | reverse complement strand
CCGAACAGAACCGTTTTCAACATATTGACGGGATTATATCTGATTCTTCCCAACTTATGAGCAGGAAGTTTGCTCAGATATTTACGTAAATCGAAAGTCCTTTTTTGTGTTCATGGAGCTATTATTTCACAGCCCCTTTTTTGATGGTATTGTTGTGATTCAAATAACCAACAGCCAACAGCTAACAACTCATGATGTAGGAGATAGGAATGATCCAATGGATGCTATTTCGGAAACATACCCATTCCCCATATAGCGTTTTAACATGTAGTGATCAATTGGTTTAGACATTGACGAAATCTTAAAGGGGGGGGTAATATTTAAATTAGAATTTAAGCATTATTATTTACAGGAGGAGAAAATGGAAAGTGAGAAAAGAGATATTTTCTCAAATCATGAAAAGAAAATTTTTCCGGAGTGGATAGTGTGTAGGAGGGGAGGCATGCGTATGGTATGAATGTCAATGGTGCGGGAAAGAGTTTACTCCGCTAAAAAGTTGGCAGAAATATTGCTCGCCAGCCTGCCGCGTAGCTGCCAATCGGAAACGACTGCCCAAGGATGAAGTACATACGCAGGAAACAGTACTTATTCGTTCATTTCGGTGCTTGCAGTGAGACCTGTCGGGAAGCCCAGCATAGAGTTAGACCAAAAGTGATTCGAGAACAGAAGAAAAAAGGATAAATGCTTAGGGATTAGCGTAGTCTTTACGAACCTACCCTACTCCCTGAATTCATTGAAAGAGAGGGTATATCATGAATCATATTTACAAAGTCATTTGGAATAAAGCGAAACATTGCTATACTGTAGTTTCTGAAATTGCTAAAAATCATAGTACAAGTTCTGTTACTAAGAAAAAAGTATCTATAGCCGTTATCCTGGCAGCAGGAATGTTGAGCGGATTTTCGCCTATGGTATCGGGTGCTGTCGATACAACAAACTCAGAAGCCGTTGTTTATGACCAAAATCAAACTTCACTGAAATCGACCAATTCTGGTAGCGTGGGAAAAAATGCGATTGCTTTAGGCAAAGGGGCATCTGCTGTTGATGATTCTATTGCCATTGGCAATGGGGCTAGTGTGGTAGGAGGAAGTAATGGCAAAGGTGGGGTGGCACTAGGAAAGAATGCCCATGCTGGCTATAAAGGAACTTCACTAGGAAATAGTGCGATTAGTGGACGAGAAGGTACGATTGTGATTGGTGATACGACCAATGCATCAAGTCTCTATAGCACTGTAGTAGGAACTGATTCTAAAATTACTACTGATGGCACAGCTTATACGGTTAAGCTTGGGGGGGACACGAAATCAGTTAATGTACAAGGAGCAGTATCAACTTCCTATGGGGCGCATAATACCATTACAAATGAAAAAAAAGTATTTTCCGGGGTGGCAAATAGTATTAGTGGTTCAGCTAATACAGTAACCAATTCTAATGGCGTTACTATACAGGGCACTGGTAATACGGTTAGCAATGCATATAAAGACATGAATATTGGTTGGGGTGATTTATTGGATTTTATCGATGGTGATTATTCTTCCCTCGCTAAAAAAGATAGTGGTGCCATCGCAATAATCGGTGGTGGCAACACCATTTCTGATCAGCTTTCTTCCACTGTCATTGGGTTTGGAAATACCTTAAAAGGGGAAAATTCAACTGGCGTATTTACGGCAGGCTCCTACAATACATTGACAAATGTATCTAATTCTCTTGTTATGGGGGATAACAATAAATTAACGGATCGAAAAAATGTGATTTCTTTGGGAAATAACAATACTGTTACGGCAGATGATGCGGTGGCTATTGGGAATGGTACGACGGTAAGAGCAGAGAGCGGAGTAGCTATCGGAGTAGATTCTGTAGCGGATCGAGTAGCTGGCAGCAAAGGAGCTTTTGCACCGAATATCATCCCAGACGTAGCGGTACCCACTTGGCGTTCCACAGCAGGAGCTGTATCTGTTGGTAGTAGCTCTATGACTAGACAGATTATCAATGTAGCAGCTGGTACCAACGATACAGATGCAGTGAATGTGGCCCAGCTCAAAAAAGCATTGGAATCCATTGACGTTGACGCAGGGACAGGAATCAAGGTGGATAAAATAATAAAAGATGGAAAAACCACTTATAAGATTTCTACCAATATAGTAGGAAGTGAAACTGCTACAGACAAAACTACGGTAGACAAAACTACGGTAACGACGAACCAGACTGATACGGGAAATACGGATACGTCTCAAGGGACAACAAATGGTACAAGTACAAAAACTGGGGAAACCGTAACAGTTAGCACCGAAACGAAAGCTACTCACTTTGGCGCTGATGATAATAAGACGGCAGACGTTAAACCAGGACAAACACTCAATATCAATGGAGACAAACAAAATATTTCTACTTCGGTCGATGGTAACAGTATCAAAGTGAAATTGAATGAGGCTATTAAGGTTGAAAGTGTGACCGCTAATAGCGTAACAGTAGGTGATACCAGTATCAGCACAAATGGTCTTACCATTAAAGATGGTCCATCCATAACCAAGACAGGCATTGATGGAGGAAATCAGAAAGTTACCGGTGTGGCAGCTGGTGAAATTTCTAGTACCTCTAAGGATGCCGTCAATGGCAGCCAGCTCTTTGCAACCAACCAGCAGGTAGCACAGAATGCCCAGAGTATCAGTAAGCTGGGCAACCGCATCAACAAAGTCGGTGCTGGTGCAGCCGCTTTGGCAGCGCTCCATCCGTTGGACTTCGATCCAGATGACAAGTGGGATTTCGCAGCAGGCTATGGCAATTACAATGGCGAAAATGCAGTCGCTATCGGTGCTTACTATCGTCCGAATGAAGATACCATGTTCTCTGTAGGCGGCAGCTTCGGTAATGGTGAAAATATGGTGAATGCAGGTGTCAGCTTGAAACTGGGCCAGGGCAACCATGTTTCTACTTCCAAGGTAGCTATGGCGAAGGAAATCAAAGATCTCAGAAAAGAAATGGAAGGTCTGAAATCGGCTCTGTTGGATGCGAATGCAGGAAAGAAACTGGATACGTCTAAGCTCCAGCTCTTCCCAGATGTACCGAAGAATCACTGGGCTTATGAATATGTATCTACTTTGAAAGGCAATGGTATGCTCACTGGTTACCCCGATGGAGAATTCAAAGGGGATCGTCCAATGACTCGTTATGAATTCGCCACCATGCTCTACAAAGCCATGCTGGAAGGGGCTACTCTGTCTGATAAGATTCTGAAAGAATTTGCACCAGAACTGGAACGTTTCACTGTGGATACAGTGCATCAGGACAAAGATGGTAAGCCTACTGTAGAAAGAGTTCGTACGGTAAAGGCAGCGAAATAGTATTCGTTGTTGGCTGTGAATCCTAATAACCAATTTGTAAAATAGCCAAAGGAAATTCCCTCTGAAGAAATGATTGATATTTCTACAGAGGGAATTTTGTTTTTGGGAGAGGTAGAGAAACATCGATTAAAAAAACTGGTGACTTGTGACTGGGAGGTTCTCCCGATGACGGGTCATCAGTTTTTTATGGATCAGGTTATTCAGGGGCAGTCTTTGGGGCGTGCTGCCCCTTGATTGCGTGCGAAAGAGGGGGAGCGGGTTCTGAAGGTTCAAAAGGTTCACAGGTTTTTCATCTTTCGCTTTAAAACTTCGCGGCGCTTAGATCCTTCGACTCAGTTCTCATATTCCAGATTAGCCATTTTCTAACATACGACGCTTTTCTCCGCTCAGGATGACGAAATGCGCCGCACCGTCCCCGTTGAACCCACTGAACCCATAGAACCCGCTAATCTCTGGCTACGCTCCCCACTTCGCACTTTTTCAGCAGGACCGGAGGAATGACCAATCACTAAATATGATACAATAAGAAAAAGTGATTTCTAAGGCAGCACTGATCCTGCGATCGGATCCGCGCTATCTTAGAATTCGAAAGAAAAAGGAGTGAAGGAGGCGTTTCCGCTTGGATTCATTTGTTCATCTCCACGTCCACACCGAGTACAGTCTTTTCGACGGCACATGCCGCATCAAGGAGCTGGTCACTTATGTCAAGTCGCTCGGGCAGACGGCGGTCGCGATCACGGACCATGGTGTCATGTACGGTGCGGTCTATTTATATAAAGAGTGTATCGCGCAGGGCATCAAGCCGATCATCGGATGCGAGCGTCACGAGGAAGAGCCGCTTCGAGCGGGCGAAGGGCGAGAAGGAGAAGCTGGGGCATCTGATTCTTTTGGCAGAAACGAATGAGGGCTATCAGAATCTCATCAAGATCTGCTCGAAGGCGTGGACGGAGGGCTATTTTCATAAGCCGAGGGTGGATCATGAGCTTCTCACCAAGTATCACAAAGGGCTCATTGCGTTGTCGGCCTGTGTGGCCGGCGAGCTTCCGCAGGCGATCTTAAACCGCGACATGGATGAAGCCAGAAAGGTGATCCGCTACTACATCGATACGTTCGGGAAGGAGAACTATTTCCTCGAGCTGCAGAATCATGGCATCCCGGAAGAAGTAGATGTGCGTCCGGTGCTGGCGTCTTTGGCAAAAGAGTATGGGCTGGTCGCAACGAATGATTTCCACTATACGAAAAAAGAGGATGCGAAGAGCCAGGAGATCAAGCTCTGCATCTCCACGGGAAAGACACTGGATGATCCCTATCATTTCCATTTTCCGAATGACGAATTCTACTGCAAGAGCGGAGAGGAGATGCAGGCGATCTTAGGCGAGTATCCGGGCGCCATCGAGAATACGGCCAAGATCGCGGAACGTTGCCATGTGACTTTCACCTTTGGCGACCACAAGCTCCCGTCCTTTGATGTGCCGGAAGGCGAGACGTCCAAGTCATACCTGCTAAAGCTCTGCGAGGCGGCGATCCCGGAGCGCTATCCGGAGTCCACGGGAAAAGAGCAGGAGCGTCTGGATTATGAACTCGGTGTCATCAATCAGATGGGATTCTCGGATTACTTCCTGATCGTCATGGACTTCATCCGCTACGCAAAGACACATGGCATCCCGATCGGGCCGGGGCGTGGGAGCGCGGCAGGAAGCATCGTCGCTTACCTCCTGCACATCACGGAAATTGACCCACTACGTTTCGACCTTCTCTTTGAACGCTTCCTGAATTCGGAGCGAGTCTCCATGCCGGATATTGATACTGACCTCTGCTATCGCGGACGCGGGCAGGTCATCGCCTATCTTGCAGAGAAGTACGGCGCTGAGCAGGTGGCGCAGATCATCATCTTCGGTACGCTCGCGGCGCGTGCCGTTATCCGTGATGTCGGCCGTGTCATGAATTTGCCCCCTTCGCGAAGTGGACAAGATCGCAAAGATGGTGCTGAGCGGCCCGGGCGTCACGCTGAAGAAGACGCTGGACGGCTCGAAGGAATTCAAAGACCTCTACGAGTCGAATGCGACGGTACGCACCCTGATCGACCACTGCCTTGACCTGGAAGGGCTTTCCAGAAATTCCGGCACGCATGCCGCCGGCGTCGTCATCTGCTCGAAGCCCGTCGATGAGTACGTGCCGATCCAGCTCACTGCGGACGACTTCATCCAGACGCAGTACGAAAAAGATCAGGTCGAGCAGCTCGGCTTTCTCAAGATGGATCTCTTGGGGCTTAGAAACTTCACCGTCATCCATGATGCGGTCGAGATGATCCGGGCGAACCGCGGTGTCACCATCGACATCGACCGCATTCCTTCTGTCGACGAGAAGACGTGCGAGATGCTCTGCCGTATACAGGTCCTATGATTTGCGGGGAACCAGAGAATAGAGTTTGACGCCAATGGCCATGCCGGCCAGCATGAATCCCACAATGGTGAGTATGCCTTTCAGGTTAAGGTAGCGGCGGTTTCTCCAGGCCAGAACTACGGAAATACCCCAGCAGAGTGCATTGATGACTGCAATGACCATGTCTGGTCCAAACAGCAGCATGGACGGTGGAATGGACAGCATGACACCGGCAAATCTGGTAAGGGCCTGGACAATATTAGAAACAAAAATAGCAGCAGCGAAAATAACAAATTTTAACGATAAAGATAACGACATTAAAGCAGGCATACAGCATGCCTCCTTTTCCATAGTGCAGACCCATCCTGAGGCCTGCCATTTAATTATGACTAAAATAGATTCATTAGTTTCATTATATAATTTAGTCATAACAAAGAGAAGGGAAATATAAAATTTCTTCTATATAAAATGAGCACGGATTTATGCGGTAAAGTCACAGCTGGCAGGGAATATCCGTGTAGTTTAGTAGACCATAGAGGAAAATCTGACTATAATATAAATATACATAGGGTTAAGGAGGCTGTTTATTATGTCTGAACCATTGAATAATACATTGGTAGCTTATTTTTCTGTTACAGGGAACACCAGAAAACTGGCGGAAAACCTGGCGCAGGTAGCACACGCAGATTTATTTGAGATTGTTCCGAAGAAGCCGTATACGGAAGAAGACTGCGACTGGCATAATCCGGAAAGCCGTACCAGTCTGGAATGCAATGACAGCAGCTCTCGTCCGGCAATTGCGACCCATGTACCAAATATGGATCAGTATCGGAATATTTTTCTCGGATTTCCTATCTGGTGGTATGCGGCACCCCGCATCATTGAAACTTTCCTGGAAAGTTATGATATGGAAGGAAAATTCATTATTCCGTTCTGCACATCTGGCAGCAGTGATATTGGGGATAGTGCACTGATTCTCCAGCGGGATTGTGATGGCAAGGTGGTTACAGGGTCTCGCTTTGAACCAGATGTCTTCAAAGGGGATCTGGCACGCTGGGCTATCATGCAGAAGTTTTATAAGTAACAGGAAAGGGCAGGATATGTCACAGAAACGAACCATAGAGCTTACTTGTCCTATGTGTGGAAAACCGGCACCTTTTACTCTGTGGGACAGCGTCAATAATGTGCTGAATCCGGAGTTGGAAGAACAGCTCCTGGAAAACACGTTTGCCCTGTTTTCCTGTCCCCATTGCGGCGGACAGAATTATGTGGCTTATGATTTTCTGTATCACGATATGCAAAAGGGGTGGATGATATATCTTCTGCATTCCCGGGAAGAAAAGGACAGGGAGAAGGTGAATGCTTCGCTTGAACGGATGTGCCGCCTGCTGGACGGAAAGCTTGGCCATACCATGCATCCTTATTCTTTCCGTCTGGTGCATACTCTGGATGAAATGCGGGAGAAAATTATTATCCTTCACGATGATCTGGATGACCGGATTGTGGAAATATCCAAACTGTTTATCCGGGAACGATTGAAGAATGACCATGTGGAGGCACTGGCCCTACGGTATGGATGGGGCGCAGTGGATGGAAAACAGCAGCCGGTGATGTATGTGTTTGAAGCCGGAGGAAAGATGGGCATGGTTCCCTATACCAGACAGCTCTATGATGTACTGGAGTCTTTTTTCAAACTGGGGCAGGATGCTGATGGGACCGTATATGAGGAAATCGATGAGGCCTGGGCTGCGGACATGATTAGAAAATATGGGGGCGGCCTGTCCGGAAATTCATCGCCTCACATACATTAAAGTCGTCTGTTTCAGAGAATCATTCTTATGCATTGGCAAAGAGGGATTCTTTCAACGTATATTTAATAAAGGAGAATTCTTATGACACCGTATGCAAAACCAAGATTTATCACTGACCCGGAAATTATCTGCAAGATTCTTGACCGTTGCAAGATCATCCATCTGGGGATGCAGGAAGATGGCCATGTGTATGTTGTACCAACCAATTATGGATACACCTATGAGGATGGAAAGCTGACTTTCTATTCCCATGGGGCCATGGAAGGGAAAAAGTGGGATATCATAAAAAAGAATCCGGAAATCTGCGTGGAAATAGATACAGGATTTGAACTTGTGGACAGCCAAGATCCCTGCGATTATGGCAATTCCTACGGAAGTATTATCGGTACCGGCCTGGCCACCATTGTGGAAGACCTGAAGGAAAAGAAGGAAATCCTCAACAACATTACCCGGCTTAATGCAGGGACAGTACATGAATTCAGCGATGCCATGGTTCGCCATGTGAATGTGCTCAAAGTAGAAGTGACCGAATTTACATGCAAATCCGGGGTGATGTACCAGAAATAAGGCAGGTTTGAAAATTGAGATTTGAGCAGGTGGATTCTGCGAGTAGTAATTTTTAAAAGAGATAAATCAGATTTTCAAACGTCAGACCGGAAACCAGAATGGTTCTCGTTCAGACAAAATATAAGGAAATAAAAAACGATTTTCCAACCTACGGAAAATCGTTTTTGCTTTCTTGTGCGAAGCAGAATGTTCTCTTATAAAAGCTGAGAATGCTAAAGCAGACTAAAGGAAAAATTATTTAACAGATCTCTTTTCTGAAGAGAAAGGGTAAAGGCCGCAAACTTTGTTTGCTGTCGGGGCGGAAAAAATAGGTGGAAGGTAGGAGATTAAAGGGGGGATGCGGAAAATTTTCCTATAAAAAGCAAAAAGCCAAAAGTTGAACGAAAGGAAAGATTGCGAAACGTTTCCCGTTCTGGAATGAAGAGAAAGTATTCTCTTCATTGCTCCAGTCTGCGGCCACGGGGACCAGCCTGTGGCTGGTGGAAAGTAGAATGCTGTATGTGAATCCATCGGAATAGCGGTAATATGCTGCTCTTCGTCTTTTTTATAAAGAGACTATTCGTAGAATCCATCCCTCGAAAACTTTCAGAGAAAGTTTTTGCGGACCTGCCTTTTGACGTTAAGGCAACGACCCGGGAATTCCTACGGGATTCTTGCAGCCTCGGACGTTCTGTAAGGATTTCTGCGGACCTTGAGACGCAGGCTTATCTCAAATCTCATAACTGTATTTACTCCTCAATCCTTTATTTTCACAGTTTTTCTATATTTCACTTGACTATGCCCGTTGATAAGGGTATTATGTAGAAAATTCAAAGGCGAAGATAGAGACGGGATATATGATCTGTCATCAGAGCGAGCCCGGTACGGTGAAAGCGGGTATGACAGAATATAGCCAGATCACTCTGGAGCTGCAGGGAAGAAAAGCTCTGCCGGGACATCGTTAACTGTACCGAGTGACCGAAAGGTCATTAGGGTGGTACCACGGGATAAATTCTCGCCCCTTATTGGGGCGGGATTTTTTGTTTTCAGGAGGAATAGATTATGGATTACAGCAAGACTCTGCACTTGCCAGAAACAGATTTCCCTATGCGTGGAAATCTTCCGAAAAGAGAACCAGGCTTTGTAAAAATGTGGAAGGATATGGACCTGTATCATCAGCGTCTGGAAAAGAGAAGAAAAGACGGCGCTCCGGCTTTTGTACTGCATGATGGACCGCCATATGCCAACGGCAAGATTCACATCGGTCATGCGCTGAATAAGACACTGAAGGATATCATTGTCCGCTACAAGTTCATGAAGGGCTATGCTGCTCATTACGTGCCGGGCTGGGATACCCATGGCCTTCCGATTGAATATGCAGTATTGAAGGAATCCGGTGAAGACAGAGCCACCATGACTCCACTCCAGCTTCGTGAAAAGTGCCTTGCCTATGCTAAGAGATGGATCAACATCCAGAGAGAAGACTTCATCCGCATGGGCGTTGTCGGCGACTTTGAACATCCGTATGTAACCTTCGATCCGCATCTGGAAGCCAAGCAGCTGGAAGTATTCGGCGCTATGGCCGACAAGGGCTACATTTACAAGGGTAAGAAGGCCGTTTACTGGTGCCCGCACTGCGAAACTGCACTGGCAGAAGCAGAAATTGAATATAAGGACAGAAAGTCTCCATCCATTTATGTTAAGTTCCCGGCACTGGATATCGGTGACCTGGCTCCGGAAGGTGTTCCGAAGGACAAGCTCTTCGCTGTCATCTGGACCACTACCCCATGGACTATTCCGGCAAACGAATTCATCAGTGTAAATCCGAAGTTTACCTATGTATGGGTTCATAACCTGGACAATGATGAATACTACCTGATGAACAAGGAACTGGCTCCAGCAGCTCTGGCAGACTGCAAGGTGGAAAATTATGAATTTGCAGGCCGTGAAATGCTCGGCGCAGAATGGGATCTCAAGTCTTTCCAGCATCCACTGTATGAAGACCGCGTAGTCTATGTACTGGAAGGCAACCATGTAACTCTCGATGCAGGTACCGGTTGCGTACATACCGCTCCTGGCCATGGTGTGGATGATTTTGAAGTATATAAGTCTTATGAAAATGCAGGCAAGCTGAAGCAGGAAATTCTCTGCCCGGTAGATAAAAAGGGCCGTATGACCGAAGAAGCAGGCCTGGGCCTTGTCGGCAAGACTATCTGGGAAGCGGAAGGTCCGGTTATTTCCCTCCTGGCTCATGCTGGCAGACTTCTGGGCAAGAAGTCCATTCATCATCAGTACGCACACTGCTGGCGCTGCAAGAACCCGATTATTTACCGCGCAACAGAACAGTGGTTTGCATCCATCAATGATTTCAGAGACAAGGCTCTGAAGGCTGTGGATGATACCACATTCTATCCAGCATGGGGTCATGACCGTCTTTACAATATGATTCGTGACCGTCAGGACTGGTGTATTTCCCGTCAGCGTTCCTGGGGTGTTCCGATTCCTGCATTCTACTGCGATGACTGCGGTAAGTATGTAATTACCCATGAAACCACACAGAAGGTAGTGGATATCGTAGAAAAGGAAGGTTCCGATGCATGGTGGAAGTACAGTGCAGAAGAACTGCTTCCGGAAGGATTCACCTGCCCGCACTGCGGCGGCCATCATTTCCACAAGGAAAAGGATATCATGGACGTATGGTTCGATTCCGGTTCTACCTGGAATGGCGTGCTGAAGAATCCGCGTGAAGAATGGAAGGGTGCTACCTATCCATGCGATCTGTACCTGGAAGGCTCCGATCAGCACCGTGGCTGGTTCCACAGCTCCCTGCTCACTTCTGTAGCTGTTAATGGACATGCTCCATACAAGGCGGTACTGACCCATGGTTTCACTATGGACGGCGAAGGCCGCAAGATGAGTAAGTCGGTAGGTAACGTTGTAGCTCCGCAGGACATTATCAACAAGTACGGCGCTGACGTTATGCGTCTTTGGATTTCTTCCGTAGAATATCAGAGCGACGTAAGACTGTCCGATAAGATTATCAAGAGCATGAGTGATGTATATCGCAAGATTAGAAATACATTCCGCTACCTCCTTGGCAATCTGGCTGACTTTAACCCGGCAACCGATGCCGTTCCTTATGCAGAAATGGACGAACTGGACCGCTGGGCACTGCTCCGTCTGGAACAGGTGAAGGAAGAAGTATCCAATGCGTGTGAACAGTATCAGTTCCATGTTATGTACCATGCAGTACACAATTTCTGCACCGTAGACTTGTCCGCAACCTATCTGGACATCCTCAAGGATCGTCTGTATACCGAAACTGCTGATTCCAGGCTGCGCCGTTCTGCACAGACTGCTATGTATGAAATCCTGGACAGCCTCGTCCGCATCATGGCTCCATTCATCTGCTTCACCGCAGAAGAAGTATGGCAGGCTATGCCAGCGGTAGAAGGCAAGGAAGCCAGCGTACATCTGGCTGACTGGCCGGTTATGAAGCCGCAGTACCTGGACAGCGAACTGGATGAAAAGTGGAGCGCAAGACTGGCTCTCCGCAGCGATGTCATGAAGGCACTGGAAAATGCCCGTGCCGCTAAGATTATTGGCCACCCGCTCGATGCAGATGTAACCATCTACGCAGAAGGCGACGCATATGAAACCCTGAAGGCTATGGGAGACTTCCTCTCTGACTTCTTCATCGTTTCCAATGTGGAACTGGTCAATGACACCTCCGCTGCACCGGCTGATGCACTGGCGAATGACGATGGAGTACGTGTATCCGTAGCACCAAGCACAAGACAGAAGTGCGAACGCTGCTGGAAGCATCTGGACTCTGTAGGTTCCAACCCGAACCACCCGGATGTATGCGCACGCTGCGCCCGCGTTCTCGATGAAGAAAAAGAATAAGATGAGCTAATGCGCAAAGTCTGAAAAATGGATTTGCTATTGGCCCAAATGGTATAATTCCCAAAGATTTGCAGGGAAAAACCAAAAAACGACTTCTATTGGGAAGTCGTTTTTTGGTGCCTTATATAGGAAACAGGTATGAGAATTGAGGTTATAGGACAATTTGTGTGTTTTTTGATGCCAATGGAGCTAGTATTTATTGAGCTTCATTGGCGCGACAACAAGGGATTGTTGTTGCGGGTTGCAAATCTTTTATTTCAGAAATTTGAAGAATTTCCTTATTAAAGGCAACCAGGTCTGCTTTAAAGATTGAGATGATTTTTGGGGAGACAAAAAGTATTGTAAAAAGTCTCAAAACCCTTGCCAATACGGGTAAAATAGGTTTTTATTTTTGTCGTCAGAATTTTAGCAGGCTTTTCCCTGATTTTACAACCAGGAATCAACTATCCACCGACATCCAGCAAAGACCGGGCTGTCAATATTATTGAAATCAAAGATTTCATAATTCTATGGACTTACAGCCAATGATACAACCAATGACGACAAGACCTTGTCGTCATTCCCCCTTTTTCTCTCCAGAAAGGAGTAGTTTGATGTGCTTGCCCATACTTGTTCATAAGCTTGCTTATAAACAGAAAGAACCATTATAAGGTGGTATTCCTGTTTTTGCATTATACGTTAAGAATGCGAAAGGTAATTGATAGGAAGAATACAGATGGCTTCCCTCTCTGGAATGAAGAGAAGACGTTTTTGTCATTTCTTAAACCTGTCTTTTCTCCTCATCTTTTTATCACATCATATCGAATCACTTTTCCTTCGATAACGTAGCTCGGTTTTCTGTCAGCCAGCCATGGACCTTTGGCCGGGCGTTTAATAATGATTTTGGGGGCTCCGGTGGCCAGCGCAGCCTCCAGCAGTGTGGCCTCTTCTGTGCATGGGGACTCCAGTTTCTGGATAAGCTGCAGCTTTTCTTTTACTTTGGATTTCTTTTTTCTTTCCGGGAACATAGGATCCAGGAGAATGACATCTGGTGGCGTGGAGAGGGACGCGAAACAGGTAAGGGAGCTTCCTTCATATACAGTCATGCGGGATACCACAGGTTCCAGTTCCGGGATGGTTCTGGCACGTGCCAGAGTGTCTTTCAGCAGTGCAGCAATGACCGGATTGTGTTCGCATAAGGTGACAGAAAAACCGTAAGCGGCCAGAAGGAGGGAATCTTCCCCCAGACCGGCTGTTCCGTCGATTGCAGTAAGATGTTCCTTTTTATCCTTGCTGTGTGCCGCTTTTATGAGGGCTTCGTGGGTGAGATTATGGTGCTTCAGCCGGCGTATCCTGGGGATGTAGTCGCCGCGCAGGGTCATTTCTCCATCCGTAAGGCAGGTGCCTTCCTGGTCATATACTACATAGAGGGCAGTCTTTTCCATGGACTCCGGGGATGTGAAGAAGGGAGCTTTCATAGTTTTTGCCAGTTTGGATGCGTCGTCATTTTTTTCAGTGTCCAGACAGAAGACAGCAAAAGGAATTTCCTTTATAGCTTCCTGCATCTGGCGGCGTTGGCTGCGTTTCATAGGATTCTCCTTTATGGGCAGATGCCCTTAAACAGACAATGAAGATCCGGTGGCAGAGAGGTATCTGTCTGGCCTGTCCGGATATTGGTTCTTTTATTATAGACCAGATATCTGGTAATCAAAAGTGAATTAATTTTGTGGATATTTAGGGAGGCTGGGCGTAAAATAGAGAAAACTTGATGAGTGAGAGCCACAAGAAGGAGGCGCATTATGACGCAATTAACTGAAATTCTGCAGAAACGACGTTCCGTGTACGCATTAAACCGTAATCTTCCGGTTAGCGAAGAGGCGGTCATCGACCTGGTTAAGAAAGTAACCGAACTGGTTCCCGATGCATTCAACATGAAGAGCCAGCGTGTGATTATTGCCCTGGGGGATAAACAGGATGCCCTCTGGGATGGTATCTATGATGCGTTTGGCGGCAAAGTGGCCAGAGAAAAAATTGACAGTTTCAAGGCTGCTTATGGGACTATTCTGTATTTTATCGATGACAATACCGTAAAGGCTCTACAGGAAAAATTCCCGAGTTATGCAGGAAATTTCCCGGTGTGGGCACAGCAGGCCAATGGCATGCTGCAGATCAATATCTGGGCAGGACTTGCTGAATTGGGAGTCGGTGCTAATATTCAGCATTACAACCCGGTTATCGACCATCTGGTAAAAGACATGTTCCAGGTACCAGATGGCTATCGCCTTATTGCACAGATGCCATTTGGCGGCGTGGAATCAGAAAGAGAACCGAAGGAAAAAGAAGATATATCAGTCCGCGTGACCATTGCCCGGTAACAAAGACAGCAGAAACAGATCATCGGAGGCGGTGGTCTGTTTTTCTTATGCAAAGAATAAGTATATGGTTAAATAAGAAAAGATAATATTCATTTTTCTAGATAAATAAAATGTTAGAAATTGTTAACCGTTTATCTATTGATTAGCTGCCATCAATCCGGTATACTTTCCATTATAACAAGGAAGGGTACAGACCGCATACAGACTTAAGACCTCCGCTATGCCGGCCTGATGTGCATACCCACGGATTTTGAGAATCCTCTTATACGAGACCAGCGATGTCCAGGAAACATCGCTGGTTTTTTCATTGCCTGGTATCTGAAATTCCACAATGGATGGAAATGCTTGCGGGCAGCACAGACTATAGCCGGTTTCTTAGAGATTGTTTATAATATAGAAAATAAATAATAATAAGGAAAGAAGGTTGTACTATGAGAAACGGTATGAGAAGACTGACCGCCACCCTTCTGGTTGCAGCGGCGATTCTACCGGCCGGGGTTGCCATGGCGGAAAATAATGAAAATGATGTCAGAAATACCTGGGAAATCCAGTATGATTCGATGCATCCCTGTATCTTTAATGACCGGCATATCAGCAATGATACCGTACATATTTATCAGAAGATGGGACAGCGGGGAACGATTTCCTGGTATCGCGGTCTTACTGTTACGGACAATCACGGAACCCTTACAGATGATGATAAGGTGACGCGGAATTCGGATGCCTGGGGCGCCGGTCCCTCGGTTATGGGGCGATATGAACATGAGCTCACCGGAAAGCTCTACGGGGGCGTAGATGCCACGGGAACACTTATGTTTTACAATAAGGCATTTCCGGCCGGAGGCAGAGCCTATGGGTTCATGTGGAGAACCGGCCCCAGACTTACCTGGAAGAGTGGAGAGAAGGATTCCTTCTCTGTGGGGTACACCATTATGCACTGCTCCAACGGGATGAAGAGCCGTAACCCGGGATATAACGGTAACGGGTTTACCGTAGCCTGGAGTCATCAGTTCTGATTTATAAGCTGAATCTTATAAACAGACGATCAGACAGTTCAGACTTAAGACCGGAAGTTCATGGAACTTCCTTCAGACAAAATCAAAGGACGAAAAGAAATTTGATGATATCAGATTCCTTTTCGTCCTTTGGCTATGTTCTTATAATTTTAGATTCCGGTGAATACAGTCTGCCGTATAAGCTTTTAGAGAAACACCTCTGGAGCTTATCGGAAGCTGTCTCTTTTAGAACTTGTAGTTTACCCCTACGCCCAGGCCGGATTCATCACTGCCGTGATCGGGATCGTACTTGTGATAGTTCAGGTTGAGTCCAAAGCCCATGCCAATGTTGTAGTCTACCCCTATATTGGCTTCCTTGAATTCTTCCCCCCAGTCGTAGCTCATGTAAGGTTGGAATCCCAGGAAACTGTCAGTCTTAACCTTAGCGCCGCCGTAGAAGGAATTGTCCTGACCATCCATATCATTACGCCAGCCGGCACGCAACTGGAGATGGTCCCCCAGCAGTTTGTAGTGGACATGAATATCATTCTGATGGCCGTATTCATCGCGGTCCAGACGGGAATAGCCGATGGATGTCTTCGGGAGCACCTGGGCCTCAATATAAGATTCTTTTGTTCCGATGCCGGCTTCAATGCCTGTATTGGCGGAAACGTGCATGGAAGCAGCCAGTGTCAGTCCTACAGCTGCAACAATTATCAGTTTTTTCATTGTAGAATCCTCCTTTATATGGAATGGTCTGTGCATTGGCACAGGTAGATCAAAGTCTTGCTCTTATCAGTGTAACACAACAGCGCGTATGGGACAAAGGTAAAAGTGAGAATAAATAGGAGAACCAGCATAAATATGCAAAAAATATTAAAT
>ERZ1026901.1158-NODE-1158-length-16264-cov-7.067925_pt1 | contig 16264 bp, 10 predicted proteins | sample MGYA00380179_ERZ1026901 | MGnify/ENA primary metagenome ERZ1026901 (study PRJEB33269, sample SAMEA4719815) | human gut metagenome | biome: human-associated habitat; feature: organic feature; material: feces | place: Cameroon | collected 2013-10 ... | reverse complement strand
CAGAAGATACTGCTCTTCCGGAAACAGACGGAAATGTTTTAGAGGATGAGACGACAGCGGATGAAGCATCATCCGCGGAGACGGAAGCAGATATCAGGACAGAAAATACAGAGACGAAAGAGGAGAGCATCACAGAGCCTGCTGCAGGATCGGAAAATGCGGATGCGGATCATGGTCCGGAAGAAGCTGCAGAAACAGAAACTGCGGCTGCGGCGGATGAAGTGAGCGGGATCACGCAGGCAGAGCCGGAAACAGAGGTGTCCGGGGAAGCCAGGGTACAGGCGGCAGCAGAAGAGACCGCCGTGGCAGAGGAACCTGCAAGAGAAGCGTTCACGGGTTATTCCGAAAGCGACTACAATGTTCTTCTCCGGATCGTCCAGGCGGAAGCCGGAAACTGCGACATCGAAGGACGTGTCATGGTGGCAAATGTAATCTTAAACCGTGTGGAGGACGATGCATTCCCGAACACGATCACGAAAGTCGTTTACCAGAAGCACCAGTTTTCCCCTGTGGGAAACGGATCCATCAAGCGTTGCAAGGTCACGGCCGAGACCGTAGAGGCAGTCGAGAGGGCACTTTCGGGTGAAGATCTGACAGACGGCGCCCTGTATTTCATGAACCGGCGGGCATCTTCCAGGAAGAACGCGAGCTGGTTTGACAGACATCTGGAATTCCTGTTTAAACATGGAAATCACGAGTTTTTCCGGTAAAAACTCCGGGTCAGATAAAAGGATTAGGATAAAAAAAGGATAAGGGAAAAGCGGCATGCGACAGGCGGTGAAGATCGTTTTGGAGCATGCCGCTTTTTACAATTGACATTTATACTTCGCCATGGGATAATAAGACACCGGTATCGCAGAAATACCTGTGAAATTGAAATATGGAAAAACGGTTTCGCCGTGAGCAGGAGAAAATATATGCGGCGGAACGATGATATTGGAATACATGAAAGAGGAAACAGAATGAAGTTAAAAAAAGTTTTTTTCGACCTTGACGGGACACTGACGGATTCCATGCCGGGGATCACGAAAGGCGTTCAGTATGCATTGAAGCATTATGGGATCCAGGTGGATGACCTAAATGTTTTAAAACCGTTTGTCGGTCCGCCGCTCTCCGACAGTTTTAAGGAGTATTACAATTTCTCCGAGAAGGACGCGGAGGATGCGATCTACGTGTTCCGGGAATATTACGATGTGGAAGGATGGAAGGACAACGCACCGTTTGCCGGAGTTGAGGAGATGTTAAAGTCCTTAAAGGACGCAGGACTCGAACTCTATGTGGCAACTTCCAAGCCGGAGGTGACCGCAAAGCGCGTGCTGGAATATTTTCATCTGACAAACTACTTTAAATTCATCGGCGGCGCGTCCCTGGATGAAAAGCGCGTGAACAAGGATGACGTGATCCGGTATGTGCTGGAAGAAAACGGGATCGGCGAGGAAGAAAAGAAATCCGTGATCATGGTGGGCGACCGGAAACATGACGTGGAAGGCGCGAAGAAGACGGGACTTTCCGTGGTTGGCGTGCTTTACGGATACGGCAGCAGGGAAGAGCTTCAGGATGCCGGGGCAGATTATCTCTGTGAAACTCCAAGAGAGGTTGCAGAGCTGTTAGGATCGCTGGCTTTTGCATATGGAAATTCCCTGAACTGAAAATTCTGTATCATACAGCGGCTGCGATCCTGACGATCCGGAATGCGAAGCAGCGGCAGGATCGTGTTTCAGTTTCAGAAACCGGACGTTTTTACGGGCAGAAAAGTGCACGGATCCGCAGCGAGAAAATTGTACGGTACCATGAAATGGAACTTGAAAAATGATCGATGATGCGCTATAATAGTTGTCAGTGAAAGGGAATGTGATTCCTGGGATGTTCGACACTCCTGTCTATTTTGAACCTACATTTTGACATACGGGATTCCTACATCCTTGAACGGATGCCAGGCCTCCATCGAGTGGAAGGCAGATGTTTAAGTGCGGATGCCCACCTAGCACTGCTAGGCGTCAATTATTCAGGAAACGGCATTTTGGGATTGCGAAAGATAAAAAAGCAGCGAGAGATCGCTGCTTCTTTTCGTTTGACAGGAAATTTGCCGATGCTCTGCATTCGTTCAGATTTTGCTAAGGCTCTTTTCTAAATATGAGAAGTATGGTATGATGATGCCATGGTCGACGGTACAAAATGGTTTCGGTAGACGGAGAAAGAGAAGTAACTGCAAAGGAGAAACTTTTATATGAAAAATGAACGGTTCGAACGGTACATTTATACAGGTGTGACGGCGATCCTGGTATTGATTGCGGCGGTGTTCGTCGTGTTTCTGTTTCTGGAAAGGTCGGCGGTGTTTGCCTTTCTGGGAAAGGTTCGTTTTGTGCTCGCACCAGTGATCTATGGAGCGGTTCTGGCATTTTTAATGTCCCCGGTCTACAACTGGTGCTACCGGCTGACTGTGTATACAGGAAAGCCCGGGGAGCCAAAGGCAAGATTTAAAAATGAAAAACTGGGTGCTTTTTTCGGAAGAAGCGTGGGAACAGCTGTCAGCCTTGTATTTCTTTTGGCGGTGATCGTCAGTCTTTCCAGTATGATCATCCCGCAGCTGTATTCCAGTATCGTAGGGATCATCAATATGATGCCGGAATACTTCCAGAATGTGTATGACTGGCTGACGGATTTCTTCGTGAACAATCCTCCGGTGGAGCAGGCGATCTTAAATATTTATGAGCAGTCGGCCCAGTATTTCCAGAACTGGATGGAGACAGACCTGATGTCGAATCTCTCGAACTTCCAGAATTTCCAGAATATCGAGAAGATCCTCGGCGGTGTTTCCAGCGGTGTCATGAATCTGATCACCCTGACAAAAAATCTGCTGATCGGGCTGATCGTCATGATCTACCTGTTAAACATCAAGGAATCGCTCTCGGCGCAGGGAAAGAAATTTATCTATTCGATCCTGCCTCTGAAGGCGGCGAACATTGTAGTCGGAGAGTTCCGTTTTATCAAAAAAGCGTTTTCCGGCTTTATCATCGGAAAGCTGATCGATTCCCTGATCATCGGAATCCTCTGCTTTATCCTGATGAACCTGTTCAAACTCCCGTATGAGCTGCTGATCAGCGTGATCATCGGAGTGACGAACATTATCCCGTTTTTTGGACCTTTTATCGGGGCTGTACCGTGTGCGATCCTCGTATTCCTCATCAGCCCGAAACAGTGTCTGTATTTTATCGGTCTGATCCTTGTACTCCAGCAGTTTGACGGAAATATTTTAGGACCGAAGATCCTTGGAAACTCCACAGGCGTTTCCAGCTTCGGAGTCCTGTTCTCGATCCTGCTGTTTGGCGGACTGTTCGGATTTGTGGGAATGATCATTGCAGTTCCGCTGATGGCGGTCATCATCCACGTTTACAGACAGATCCAGGATCATTTTCTTGCGAAAAAGAATCTGAGTCAGGAAGAAAACGACTATGTAAAACTGGACCGCATTGACGAGAAGAGCGGTGAGTATATCAGGCGCACGGACAAACAGTAAGTCCGGATGTTTTCACGCGGGAAGAACCCGTGTACAGTGACCGGGCCGGGTTTGCCCGGGAAAGGAATTATGAACGAGAGTAGGAAAATGATAAACTGGATGGCGGGGGTCACGACATTTGTCGTGGCACTGCTCATCGTGATCGTGCTTTTGGACACGGAACAGGATGGAGTTTCTCTGGCGGCAGCGTCCAGAACGGTCGCTCTGACGCTGGAGTCGGAGAGCGGGATCCTGGAAAATGCGCCGGAGACATCGAACTTTGACGAAAAACTTTCTGATCAGTGGTATGTAAAATATATGGATTACCTGTATGAGCAGGGATATCTTGACAGTGGGGTGATCCAGGCGGATGAGAGGAGCGCGACATCCGCAGTTACATACGCAGTCCTTTCGGACTGGGCGAAAAAAGCATCAGAGGAGGGAAACGGGGAAACCGATGCACTCCTTTTCTATGTGGATGCCGGGGACCGCGCAAAAAAAGCAGTTTCCAGCGAAAATTTCTGGAAATTTTATGATGCGTTCCGTGCAGCCGCAGATCCGGAAGGGGCGGTTGCCGAGGTCGAGACGGATCTTTACGGGACTCCGGACAATGTGGACGGAGCTCCGGCATGGACGGCATACACAAGGGACGGGACCTTCCAGTTTGAGGGACTTTATCTGGATAACTATATTGACCGGAAGATCCGGTTCCTGGCGAGAGACGATGAGATCTTAAAGGTGGAGACGATGGTCTCTGACGAGATCGTCTACGAGAACGCCTGGATCTCCGGATTTTCCGGGCGGACCGTGACCGTCTTTATCGGAAATATCCAGAGAGAATTTCCGGTAAAGGGAGTATTAAAGGATGAGAGTGAGATCTCCGGCCAGATCGGGGATCTGTATTTAAAGGGCGGTCAGCCAAAGCGGCTGGTGCTGAAAAAGGAAAAGATCACCGGAACCGTTCTTGCGGTCCGCGATACGGAGATCGAGATCGATGGCTACGGCAGTGTGCCGCTGGCGGATCAGTTTAAGATCTACCGCACATATGGGGTCCTGAGGGAGCAGCAGAAAAAGGACATTCTTGTCGGTTACCACATGCAGGAGTTTGTGGTCGCAGACGGGGAGATCTGTGCGGCACTCACGACGGAGAAACCGGATATCGACGCGATCCGTGTCCTGATCATGACAAATGATTTTAAGTCTCTGTTCCACGACTCGATCACGCTTTCCTGTGATTCGATGGCGGTCCTGGAATACGGGGATGAGAAGGATGCGAAGACAGAATCCATCGCGGCAGGAGAGACGGTGACGATCAAGCCGGGCGACTCCAGACTGGCAAGCGGACGTCTTACCTTCAAATCCGCCAACGATGGTGGGATGATCACGGTGCACAGCTTAGAGCGTGCCCAGGGAACTCCGGTCTATCCGGGACATATGGAGATCACGGAGGAGCGCGACGGACTGCTGCTCTTAAACGAGGTGGATCTCGAGGAATACTTAAAACGGGTAACGCCGAGCGAGATGCCGCCGACTTATGAGCTGGAGGCACTGAAGGCCCAGGCGATCTGCGCGAGAACTTACGCGTGGCGCCAGATCCAGGGCAACGCCTATTCCACTTACGGCGCCCATGTGGATGACAGCACGAATTTCCAGGTATACAACAATACATTGACGTATGATTCCACGGATGCTGCTGTGAATGAGACGTTCGGGCAGCTTCTGGAATACAATGGGGACCCGATCGAGGCGTTCTATTACTCCACATCCGACGGACATGGAACCGACGGAAGTGTGTGGGGAGCTGATGCGTCCAACACGCCGTATCTCAGATCAGTGACGATCAACGACAAGGCGAAAAAGCTGGATCTGACTTCGAATGAAGCGTTTGAGAACTTTATCAGGGACGAGAACACGGACGCTTACGATTCTGATTTCCCGATGTTCCGCTGGAACACAAAGACGACCAGCACGATTCTGGATGAAAAGATCGGCGGTGTCGGCCGGATCACGGGACTTACGATCACGTCGAGAGGGGACGGCGGATACGCGAAGACCCTGAAGGTCGTGGGAACGGAAGGTTCCAAGACATTCTCCGGACAGAGCAAGATCCGCAGTGTTCTCGGAAATTCATCGCTTGTATACAACAGAAAAGACGGATCAACATCCACGGGATGGGATACACTTCCGAGCGGCTTTATTTACATCGAGAATAACGGAACCGATGAAAACCAGGTGACGACGTTTACGATCTATGGAGGCGGCTTCGGGCATGGCGTCGGCATGAGCCAGAATGGCGCCCAGGGCATGGCAAAGCAGGGAAAGACCTGCCAGGAGATCCTGAAGTTCTTCTATGATGGATGCGGGCTGATGGATATCAGTGAAGTGAATTGATCGAATTGAATAGTGAAAAAAGGTCCATGAAAAGTAACGAATGATCACTTTCATGGACCTTTTTTGTCTGACAGGAAATTCAGATGGAACTTCCTGCTAAACAAACTTTTTTATTAACAAAGAAGAATGATGCTGTAAAACTATTTCCGGTACAGATATTTCGGCACGCCGTTTTCCATCACTCGCTTTGGCTCGCCCTGGATCAGCGGGAGAGCGTAAGCGAGGAAATCGTCGGAGATATCGTTTCCTGCTGCGGAGATCCATTCCTTCGGGAATTTTTTCTCCTGGTTGCAGATCAGGCTCACATCCTCCGCTGCACAGTGCATTGTGTACGGAACATCGGAGTCACGCTTGAAGGCGATCATCTTTTTTGTCTCTCCGGCGAGGACAGCCTTCACACCGGCAGCACCGGCCATGGCAGCTTCCTCGATATCAGTCTCGGATACCATCATTCCGCTGCAGCGCTGGTTGACATTCAGCTCGATCGAGCGGACTTTGACACCGAATTTATCGCGCACAAAGCTCTCTAAGACTTCGCCGCATCCGGTGAGCATCTTGTGACCGAAGGAGTCGAGTTTTGCGGCGTCGGAGTATTCACAGATAAATGTGCCGCCCTCATCGGCGATTCCCTCAGAGACGCATACGACGAGGTTCGGAGACTTTTTGAACGCTTCCTCCAGGTCTTTATAGAACTGCTCTAAGGAGAACGGAGCCTCCGGAAGGTAGATCAGATATGGATTGTCACCTTCGTATTTTCTTGCCAGTCTGGAAGCCGCGGTGAGCCAGCCTGCGTGGCGTCCCATGATCTCGACGATCGTGACGGATTTCTGCTGGTAGACAGAGGCATCGAGGACGATCTCGCGGACAGTGGAAGCGACATATTTTGCAGCACTTCCGAATCCAGGTGTATGGTCAGTGAGGACCAGATCATTGTCGATCGTCTTCGGAATTCCGATGAATTTCACATCACTGCCGACTTTCTCCGCGTAGCGGGAGAGCTTGTCGACGGTATCCATGGAGTCGTTTCCGCCGACATAGAGGAAGTAACCGATGTTCATCTCACAGAAATTGTCAAAGATCGCCGGATAGACTTCACTCTCGAGGTCTGCCGGAAGCTTATAGCGGCAGGAGCCGAGGTATGCGGCCGGAGTCAGCTTTAAGAGCTCCAGTTCTTCATCGGAAAGATCTGTGGAAAGATCCATCACATGGTCTGCGAGGAAACCTTCGATCCCGTTGATCATTCCAAGTACATGTCCGTCCGTACCGGATTCCTTAAATGCTTTGACTGCTCCGTAAAGACTTGCATTGATGACGGCGGTCGGTCCGCCGGACTGTCCGATTACAAGGTTTTTCATAAGATTCTCCAATCTGAGTAAATTTGCAGCGATCCGTCTGAGAAATGACCGGTCTCGCAGCAGATGAACTTCCTCCCGGATCTTTCGGGATGGAAGTTCAGGATTCGTTTCTGTATTTATTATAGAAAAAGGTGAATGGAAAATCAATCATCTTTTGAGCAGGTTCGATAAAGTGCGTATGATACAGCTGCGGTCGCAGATTTTGCTGCGGAGAAATTTCTTTAGAGGTGTATAAAACAGGAAAAACAGGTAATCCTATGATCAGTACCAAAGAAAAAGATTAATACTTATCCTCCCCTTTTTAATACCTTGCCCGTTTGCCTGGTGCAGCGGGTGAGGTATTTTTTGAAAAATGAGGAGGAATACAACGGAAAAAGTTTTATATTCAAAATATTTGAATGGAAAAGCTTGACAAAGCATATACAAAGGATTACTATCAGAACTAATAATGCGGTTATAAAAACTATATCATATAGGATATAAAACAAAATCAATGGGAAAGGAATGCAAAAACGATGAGCAAAAAAGGATGGAAAGCCGGCGCAGTCCTGGCAGCGGGAGCAGGGATCACAGCGGTACTTGCGGCGAAGAAACGGGGAAACAGAAATGCAGAAAAGACGGACAGGTCTTTTGCGGGAAGCAGGTCTGACTACCGCAACACGGAACTCGGAAAGCATGATAAGAACAGCAAGGGGATCTACTACACAAACGGAAACTATGAGGCGTTCGCCCGCCCGGAAAAACCGGCGGGGATCGAGGAGAAGTCGGCGTACCTTGTGGGAAGCGGTCTTGCGTCCCTGGCGGCGGCCTGCTTCCTTGTCCGTGATGCGCAGATGCCGGGAAAGAACATCCACATTTTAGAGGCGATGGACATTGCCGGCGGTGCCTGCGACGGGATCGACGATCCTACGAGAGGATATGTCATGCGCGGCGGCCGTGAGATGGAAGACCATTTCGAGTGCCTCTGGGATCTGTTCCACAGTATCCCGTCCCTGGAGATCCCGGGTGCGTCCGTTCTCGACGAATATTACTGGCTAAATAAACATGATCCGAACTATTCCCTCTGCCGGGCGACGGAACACCGCGGGGAAGATGCCCACACGGACGGGAAATTCCGGCTGAGCCAGAAAGGCAGCATGGAGATCATGAAGCTCTTCTTCACAAAGGATGAGGATCTCTACGACAAGACGATCGAAGACGTGTTTGACGATGAGGTGTTCCGTTCCGATTTCTGGCTTTACTGGCGGACCATGTTTGCCTTTGAAAACTGGCACAGTGCCCTGGAGATGAAGCGGTACTTCCAGAGATTCATCCATCATATCGGAGGACTCCCGGACTTCTCCGCATTGAAATTCACCCGATACAACCAGTATGAATCCCTGATCCTGCCGATGCAGAAATATCTGGAGGCAGCAGGCGTGGAATTCCGGTTCGGCACGGAAGTCACAAACGTCCGCTTTGAGATCAAAGACGGAAAGAAGACGGCCCGCGCCATCGAGTGCCGCACAAAGAACGGGGAGATGGAGATCCCGCTGACGGAGAAAGACCTGGTATTCATCACAAACGGAAGCTGCACGGAAGGAACGATCTACGGGGATCAGGACCATGCACCGTTAGGAGATGCGGAAGTCCGCAGCAGCGGCTGCTGGAGCCTCTGGAAAAAGATCGCGGCCCAGGATCCGGATTTTGGACATCCGGAAAAATTCTGCTCCGATATCGAGAAGACAAACTGGGAGTCCGCGACTGTCACAACCTCGAATGAGGAGATCATCGACCAGATCAAAAAGATCTGCAGACGTGATCCGAGAACAGGAAAGGTCGTCACCGGAGGCATCGTGAGCTGCCGGGATTCCAGCTGGCTCTTAAGCTGGACGATCAACCGTCAGGGACAGTTTAAAAACCAGAAAAAGGATGAGGTTTGCGTCTGGGTATACAGCCTGTTCACCGATGTCCCGGGAGATCATGTGAAGAAACCGATGAAAGAGTGCACCGGTAAGGAGATCACAGCTGAGTGGCTGTACCATCTCGGGATCCCGGTGGAGGACATCGACCGGCTTGCCGGGGAAGCATGCAACTGCACACCGACGATGATGCCGTATATCACAGCATTCTTCATGCCGAGAAGAGCCGGCGACCGCCCGGATGTGATCCCGGACGGATCTGTGAACGCGGCCTTTCTCGGCCAGTTCGCAGAGACACCGAGAGATACGATCTTCACGACCGAATATTCTGTCCGCACGGCCATGGAAGCTGTTTACGGACTTTGCGGCGTGGACCGCGGTGTGCCGGAGGTCTGGGGCAGCGTTTACGATGTGAGAGAACTTCTGGACAGCACCGTGAAGCTGATGGACGGAAAGTCTCCGCTCGAGATGAAACTTCCGATGCCGTTTGAGATGATGAAGAAACCACTTCTTAAGAAAATCGACAGGACGATCGTCGGAAAGCTTCTGAGAGATCATGATGTTCTGAAGGACTGGATGTTAAAATAAGAAAAACACGGGCAGCGCACGGACTGGAGAAGTCCGTGCGCTGCTGTACGCTGTAGGAATTTTCTGAACTGAAAATTCCGTACAATACAGTTGTGGCAGCAGATTTTGCCGATTCGGAATGCGAAGCATCGGCAAAATCCTGTTACAGTACGCGGGCATGGAGTGCCCGTGTACTGTGCGCTGTTTTTAAGAATTCGTAAGGGAAAATGACTGGATTCCGGGGAAGATCAGCGGTAGGATATAGAAAACGGAACGATCCGGAAAACGCGGATCCCGATCTGCGTCGGCGTTCCGGCGGATAACGACGAATAAAACAGGATTTGGAGAAGAAAAGTATGAGAAAGTATGGATTATATCTTTTGATCGCGGTTGGTCTTCTTGCGGGCTGCCAGAAAAAATATACGGCGATGGATACGACGACTGCACAGACTTCTGCGGAAGAGACAAAGACAACAGAAAGTGCAAAAGTGACGGTACCGGAAGAATCAAAAACATCCGGTGAGACAGATGCAAAGGAGCCGGAAAGCACAGGAAAGCTGGATCCGATCCCGATCGCGGTGACAGGCGAGTACGATGGGGAGTGGGACGACAGCCAGACTCCGATCATCACGTCCCGGTGTGACAGGGTCTTTGTCCAGGGAGACGGATATGAGGCGTTAAAGAGTGCACTCTCGGCAAAAAATGATGAGATGGCGGCTGCGCACAAAAAGGAATACGAGGAGTATAAAGTGGAAGCGATAGACATGCGGAAAGAGTTTACAGACGCAAAGTTCACGTATGCCTGCAATTATGAATTCCAGCCGATCCGTTTTGACGGGGCGGTTGCCAGCATGTCCTGGCTGAAGTATTATGATATGGGCGGTGCGCATCCGACCGCCTACAACGATTATTACAATTTTGATACACAGACCGGAAAACAGCTGGAGCTTTCTGATATGGTGAAAGATATGGATGGATTCCGAAGCTATGTAAAGGAAGAACTTGCGGGACGCGCGGCGGACGGAGAGCTGTTCGATGGCTATGAAGATACGGTGGACACGCTGTTTGATGGAACGAACGCAGATTCCAGCCTGGAGTGGGCCATCACGGAAAATGGGGTGAGCGTTTACTTCGCTCCATACGAGATCGGACCGTATGCGGCGGGCGAGATCGAGATCGCTGTCCCGTTTAAGGACCATGAGCCGATGTTTGAGGAAGCCTACATGGGTGCTTCCACGGATGGATGGGCAAAAAAAGTGGATCCGTGGGATACCGTGACTTATCGTTCAGGGGATGTGGACGCAAGCGTCTGCTATACATATGAAGAGCCGGAGACGGAAGATGACTTTACAAGAAAACTCACGATCGAGCGGGAACAGAACGGGAAAAAGGATACGTTTACCGAAGATGTTTACGGAAAGATCGGGGATACCTGGCTTGTCATGACGGATGACGGACGTTCCTATCTCTACATGGAGCTTTCCAGTGAAAATGACTGGAAGACCATGGAGGTGTATGATCTGAATGGTGAGAAGGTGGTGAAAGCCGGCAGTTCCACAGACAGTGTAAACGGCGCGCCGATCCAGACTCCGGATGCTTTTTATCTCACAAGACGGATCGATGCGCTCGGAACATACAGTGCGTACCGGAAATTCCATGTGGGAGCGGACGGTATGCCGGAGGCGGACGGAAATGTGTATACAAAGATCCGCACTTCCGATTCCCATGAAGACGAAATGCCGCTCGTATCGACGAGAGCGCTGCCGGTAACACTTTTCGGAGCGGACGGAAGCGAGATGGAGGCAACTATGCCGGTCGGGACTAAATTCTATGTGAGAGCGACGGATGAAGAGACGTTTGTGGACATGGAACTGGAAGACGGAAGAAAATGCCGGATCGCGGTCAGACAGTCCGGCGATGGCTGGGGATTCCTGATCGATGGTGTCTCCGAGGAGGAGTGCTTCAAGTTTGTTCCGTATGCGGGATGATGATTTGCTTGACAAACCATATCCTCATGCTAAAATGGACTTATACAGAGCTGGCGCCCGCAAGTGCGGAGACGGCAGCAGAACATGATTATGAGAGATAACAGGAGGGGGAACCAATGAAATTTTTCATTGACACAGCCAATGTGGAGGAGATCCGCAAAGCAAACGATATGGGAGTGATCTGCGGAGTTACGACAAATCCGTCCCTGATCGCAAAAGAGGGAAAAGATTATGTTGAGACCCTGAAAGAGATCGCGTCGATCGTAGACGGACCGATCAGCGGCGAGGTAAAGGCAACGACAACGGACGCGGAAGGAATGATCGCAGAGGGACGTGAGATCGCGAAGATCCATCCGAATATGGTCGTAAAGATCCCGATGACCGTTGAGGGATTAAAAGCAACAAAGGTCCTTGCATCGGAAGGAATCAAAGTAAATGTTACCCTGATCTTTTCTGCAAACCAGGCACTTCTCGCAGCGAGAGCAGGTGCAGCTTATGTATCTCCGTTCGTAGGCCGTCTTGATGATATCTCCCAGCCGGGTATCGATCTCATCGACACTGTTGCGGAGATCTTCGCTCTCCATGATATCGAGACAGAGATCATCGCGGCAAGCGTACGACACACCATGCATGTAACAGAGTGTGCACTTGCAGGCGCTGATATCGCGACGGTTCCGTACAAAGTGATCGAGCAGATGACACATCATCCGCTGACAGATCAGGGAATCGAGAAATTCCGTAAAGACTATGAAGCAGTTTTCGGCAAATAAGAAAAATTCATGAGGACGCCTCCGGGCGTCCTTTTTTTGCGCGCTTTTTTGTGATAAAGAGGTAGAGGAGAGAACAGTAAAGACACAGAAAAGCAGATTTTGAACGCAGATAAGCATTCCCCGCTTCAAGTGCGCGGAGCACTAAGCGGTGGGTGAGTGGGATGCTTATGTCAGTGGGAGTTGAAAGCTCCCACTGACAGATCGCGAAGCGACTGCGTTCATGAGCAAGTAGCGAAGCGGATTGCGAATGTCCGCTTTACTGATAAGAGAGATCAGGACATTGGGAGATGTGTACTGTGTTAACCGGTAAAAGCTTTACCGGATCATAAAACAGATCAGAATAGTTTATAAAAACAAAAAAGAACAAAGAATACATATAATATAGACAATTTAAAAAGAAAGGTGATAAAGAAAAACATGGAAACACCAGAAACAAAGAAAAATAAGGCGGCCGCCGCCGTCATCCAGACCGCGATCATCCTGTTCTGCCTCACGGTCTATGCCGCAGGAGTCGTTCTCTTCATCCTTCCGTCGGACATGATCGCGGCGGGGGCCACGGGCCTGGGACTTTTGGCGGAACACTACTTCGGGATCCCGCTCTCCGGCTTTGTGGCGATCTTTAATATCGCCATGTTCGGACTCGGATGGCTGGAACTCGGAAAGAAATTTGCGGCGACAACACTGATCGCGACTTTTTATTATCCATTTATCCTGAACAGGTTAAGCGCGCTGGCGGGAAACTTCGTTTTCACAAAAGATCCCATGCTCTGCGCGATCTTTGCAGGAGTGATGATCGGATTTTCGCTGGGGATCGTGATCCGCTCCGGAGCATCCACCGGCGGTATGGACATTCCGCCGCTCGTGCTCCAGAAGCGGCTTAAGATCCCGGTTTCCGTGTCCATGTACGTGTTCGACGTGGCGATCTTACTGTCCCAGCTTCTTTTCCGTGACCGGGAAAAGATCCTTTACGGGATCATCATGGTCATGATCTACACGGTGATCCTCGACAAGATGCTCATGATGGGCAAAAAGCAGGTGCAGGCGAAGATCATCAGTGAAAAATATGAGGCGATCAACCTTGCAGTACAGCAGCAGCTTGACCGCGGGACGACCCTGTTCAAGGTCGAGGGCGGTCATCTGAGAAAGCCGTCCATGGCTGTTGTCACCGTTGTTTCCGGACGGGAGCTCCAGAAACTGAACCGGATCGTCATGGATATCGATCAGGAAGCATTCATGGTGGTTCATCAGGTCGGAGAAGTCCGTGGGCGGGGCTTTACGGAGATGAAACGTCATCTGGAAGCAGGAGGTTTAAAAAATTAACTGCATCACGAGACAGGCATTAGAAAAAAAGTTTCTTAAATTTTTCTGACGAAAAGGGATAAAAATGTTGCTAAGGCGGGGAAAAACTCCTTGAATTTTGCATCAAATCCGTTTATTATTACACTAGGCAGAAATTTGATTTTCGTCAATTTAAGGAATAATGGAGGAAAGCAAAATGACAAAAACGTCGGCAATCAACAGAATTCATGATTTGCTTGATGACAACAGCTTTGTTGAGGTTGGTGCTTATATTACTGCCAGAAGCACTGATTACAACATGCAGTCTCAGGAAACCCCTGCAGATGGTGTTGTTACCGGTTATGGCACGATCAATAGCGCTCTCGTCTACGTGTACAGCCAGGACGCGTCTGTTATGGGCGGATCCATCGGTGAAATGCACGCAAAAAAGATCGAGCAGCTCTATCATATGGCCATGAAAATGGGTGCTCCCATTGTCGGGCTTGTTGACTGTGCAGGTTTAAGACTCCAGGAGAGCATGGATGCTCTGGACGGTTTCGGCAAACTTTATGTCTGCCAGGCAATGGCATCCGGTGTGATCCCGCAGATCCAGGCTGTGTTTGGAAACTGCGGCGGCGGAATGGCTGTGGCATCTGAAATGGCTGATTTTACATTTATGGAACAGGAAGCAAAAATGTTTGTGAATGCTCCGTTTGTAATCGCTGAGAACGATGCTGATAATTCCAGCGCTGAGTATCAGGAAAAAGAGACAGGAAACGTATGCGCGACTGGCTCCGAGAAAGAAATTTTCACAGAGATCAGAAACCTTGTTTCCATCCTCCCGGCAAACAATGAGGATGACATGTCTTACAGCGAATGTGAAGATGACTTAAACAGAATCTGCACAGACATCGAAAATTGCGCAGGCGATACATCTATCGCTTTGTCCATGATCTCCGACGATAGCTTCTACATGGAAATGAAGAAGAACTACGCACCGGAGATGGTAACGGCATTTATCCGCTTAAACGGAGCTACTGTTGGCTGTGTTGCAAACCGCAGCGAAGTTTATACAGACGGCGAGAAGACTGCTACTTATGACGCAGCCCTTACCGCAGCAGGATGTGAGAAAGCAGCAGCATTTGTAAACTTCTGCAACGCTTTCGAGATCCCGGTACTTACCCTCGTCAATGTAGACGGCTACAAGAACTGCACATGCAACGAGAAGAAGATCGCGAAGGCGGCAGCACGCCTGACCTACGCATTCGCAAACGCAGACGTTCCGAAAGTAACTGTCGTTGTCGGCAAGGCAAACGGAACAGCAGGTCTTACCATGAACAGCAAGTCCATCGGTTCTGACATTGTATACGCATGGAAGAACGCGAAGATCGGAGTTATGGAAGCAGCACCGGCTGTGAAGATCATGTATGCTGACGAGATCGCGAAGGCTGACAATGCGGCAGCCCTGATCAATGAGAAGACAGCACAGTATAATGAGATGCAGGCAAGCGCTCTCGCGGCAGCAAAGAGAGGATATGCAGATGATATCATCGAGGCTTCCGAGACAAGACAGCGTGTAGCCGCTGCATTTGAGATGCTGTTCACAAAAAGAGAGGATCGTCCGTCCAAAAAGCACGGAACGATCTAATATGAGGTGGCTGAAATATGAAACAGAGAATTAGAAGAATCTGGCTTGCACTCTGCATGGCAGTTTGTCTCTTCGCGCTTGCAGGATGCTCTGCAGCCGCTGACACCGCTGAAACAATCGATCCGCAGATCGAAATGGCGATGCAGTCCGGCTCCCAGCAGTACCTGGATCTGTTCAACCAGATGGATGATGCTTCCATCGAACAGGCTCTTGCAACAAGCACAAAGAACAAAGATACTGTTATGGAGAATGCGTTAAAATCCTGGGATTCCATTAAGGATGACCTTGGCGCGTTCGTTTCCAGCGAGACAGCAGTCGTTACAAAAGGTGATGACGGCTATGTCGCAAGAATGAACACTGTTTACGAGAAGAGAGCGATGGAATTCACTCTGATCGCAGACGAAGATCTCAGCAAAGTTGAGACAATTTCCTTCTCCCCGGTTTACACAACAGGCGAGAAGATGGCGAAAGCCGGAATGAATACCTTAATGGGTATGGGCGTTGTATTCGTAGTTCTGATCTTCATCAGCTGGCTGATCAGCATGTTCAAGTACATCAGCGTATTTGAAGCAAAGATGAAGGCAAAGAAGGCTGCAGCAGCACCGGCACCGGCGGCAGCACCGCAGGCAGCACCGGCAGCTCCGGCTCCGGCACCGGCAGCAGCACCGGCTGAGGAAGAGAACCTCACCGACGACACAGAGCTCGTTTCCGTTATCACAGCAGCAGTAGCCGCTTACGAGGGAAAAGAGACGGTTGACAACGGACTTGTTGTCCGCTCCATCAAGCGTGTTTCTAACAAAAACTGGAATTAATCAATTATCAGGAGGAAATCACAATGAAAAATTATACAATCACAGTAAACGGTAATGT
>ERZ1026901.1152-NODE-1152-length-16289-cov-13.281446_pt1 | contig 16289 bp, 10 predicted proteins | sample MGYA00380179_ERZ1026901 | MGnify/ENA primary metagenome ERZ1026901 (study PRJEB33269, sample SAMEA4719815) | human gut metagenome | biome: human-associated habitat; feature: organic feature; material: feces | place: Cameroon | collected 2013-10 ... | reverse complement strand
CATCATTTCCACGGTCATCCATATTCAGCAGTGCGTCCAGTTCTGCCAGTCTTGCACTCTTTTCTGCCAGTTCTGCCTCCTGGGGAAATGGCTTTCCAAGCTCGGCCTGCGCCGCTTCCTGCTGGCTCCTAAGATTGTCCAACTGCTGTTCCGCCTTTTCCAGCCTTGCAGGAATCCCGGCAAGAGCATTGTCCAGACGCTGGATATTGCCAGCAGCACTGGTGCCGATGGGCACTCGGTGGGTCATCTCGCCTTTCAGCAGCACCTGATACTCTTTCTGGAAGCTGTCAAATGACAACTCCATCTTGAAACCGCGATAGCTGCCAAGCGGCACCGGCTCCAAACTCTGATTGGCTTTACAGACCGCGAGGATTGCTTCACCGGCCTCGGCTTTTTCAGTAAAGCATGTGCCATTTACCTCCATGCCGCAGAACCCTTCTTCCGGCAGCGGATGTGCCGCCACCGTCCGAATATCCGACTGAAAGCCCTTGATAAACCCCTGCGTTTTCTCAATCTCCGCAGGGAAATATTTCATCAGCTTATCCTCCAATCGGTACTGCTGGCTCTGATGGTCTGCTTTCAGCACTTTCAGTCTTGCAACATCTACATCCAAATCCATCTTTTCCTTGATCTGCGGGTCTCCTGCACAAAGTGCCTTGATCTCCGCATAGGAAAGTGCCTGCTCATCCACATCGTCACAGGAACGTACCGGAGATTTGCTGGTCATAATCTGACTGATAAACTTCTGCTTATTCTCCAGTGTTTGATAGAGGTAGGCATCAAAAGTTCCTTCCGTCACATACTGATAAACCTGCACATCTTTGTTTCGGTTTCCCTGACGGATAATACGACCATTTCTCTGGGTCATGTCCGCAGGCCGCCAGCCCACATCCAGATGATGCACAGCCACCAGCCTGTCCTGCACGTTCGTGCCCGCGCCCATCTTCTGTGTCGAACCTAACAATACCCGTACCTGTCCGGTACGCACTTTGGCAAACAAATCTTTCTTTTTTGCCTCAGTATCGGCATCATGAATAAATGCGATTTCTTCTTCCGGCACACCGGACTGAATTAGTTTGGCGCGGATATCCTCATAGACATTGAAGGTTCCATCGTTCTTCGGCGTGCTGAGGTCGCAGAACAGCAACTGGGTCAGCTTATCCGACTGTCCTTCCTCATAAATCCGAAGCACATTCCGCACACAGGCGTTGAGCTTGCTATTTGGGTCATCCGGCAGGAGCGGATTCATCAGCCGCTGATCCAGTCCCAGCTTTCTGCCATCCGATGTGATTTTCAGCATGTTATCGACCGACGGGTCTACCACACCGGAATGCACAGCCGCCGCCCGTTCCGAAAGCTCCGCCACCATCGCCTGCTGATGCTCCGAGGGCTGCACTACCACGGTTTCAAACTTTGCCTCCGGCACTGGCAGATGCAGCTGATCGGAAGTCTTGATATCCGCCACTTCCTTGAACATGTTCATCAGCTCCGGCAGGTTGAAGAACTTTGCAAATCTCGTCCTTGCCCGGTATCCGGTTCCTTCCGGTGCCAGTTCAATGGCCGTGGTGGTCTCACCAAAGGTAGAAGCCCAGCTGTCGAAGTGGGTCAGCCCTTTCTGCTGCAATGTGCCGTACTGGAGATACCGCATCATGGTGTAAAGCTCCGTCATGCTGTTGCTGACCGGGGTGCCGGTCGCAAAAATGATGCCGCGCCCGCCTGTCAACTCGTCCATATACTGGCACTTCATAAACATATCCGAAGATTTCTGCGCTTCCGAAGTGGACAAGCCTGCAACATTGCGCATTTTTGTGTAGAGGAACAGGTTCTTAAACGCGTGTGCCTCGTCTACGAACAGCCGGTCCACGCCCAGCTGCTCAAAGGTAATCACATCGTCCTTTCGGTCGGTTGCCCGGAGTTTCTCCAATCTCGCCTCCAATCCTTTCCGGGTCTTTTCCATCTGTTTGATGGAAAAACGTTCACCATTCTGGGATTTCATCTCAGCAATGGCGTTTTCAATTTCATCAATCTGGGCAGTCAAAATCCGCTCCTGCCGTTCTGCGGACACCGGGATTTTCTCAAACTGGGAATGCCCAATGATGACTGCATCGTAATCGCCAGTGGCAATTCGTGCGCAGAACTTCTTTCTGCGGGCGGTTTCAAAGTCCTTTTTGCTTGCCACCAGCAGTTTTGCACTCGGATACAGGCGCAGGAACTCATTTGCCCACTGAAGGGTTAAGTGATTCGGAACAACAAACATGGATTTCTGGCACAGCCCCAGCCGTTTTGCCTCCATAGCAGAAGCGGCCATCTCGAAAGTCTTGCCGGCACCCACTTCGTGGGCCAGCAGCGTATTGCCGCCGTACAGCACATGAGCAATGGCATTCTGCTGATGTTCCCGCAGCCGGATTTCCGGATTCATGCCGCCAAAGCGGATATGAGAACCATCGTACTCACGGGGACGAGTGCTGTTGAACAGCTCGTTATACTTTTCCACAAGTTCCGCGCGGCGATAAGGGTCTTTCCACACCCAGTTTTGAAACGCATCCTTAATGGCCTGCTGTTTCTGCTGGGCGAGGGTGGTCTCCTTTTTATTCAGAACCCGTTTCTGCTTGCCGTCTGCATCCTCCACGGTATCGTAGATACGAATATCCCGCAGATTCAGCGTATCCTCCAGAATCCGGTAGGCATTGGCACGGCTGGTGCCGTAGGTCATATAGGCATGGACATCATTCCGGCTCGGTGTACTCTTACCGGTGATCTGCCACTCTGCCGTCATGGGGGAGAATTTCACCTCGATGTTCCGGCGCAGATAGAACGGCGGTTCAAAGGTTTCTTCCATAAACTGCTGGATATAATCCCGATTGACCCATGTGGCACCAAGGCGCACATCAATCTCCGATGCATCCAGGTCTTTCGGCTGCGCCTTTCTCAGATACTCCATGTTCACCGAAAAAGCAGGGTCAGAAGCCGCAGCCAGTTCTGCCACGCGGAGCTTTTCCCGGACATTGCCGGACAGATATTCATCAGCCGTCACCCAGCCTGTTTCTTCACTGCCCTGCGTCATCGGGTCTTTGAAAATGACACCATGCAGTTCCTGCTGGATTTTTTCATATTCCCCCGGTGTACCTAAAAGCTCCGACATATAGGGCAAATCCACTCTGCCGCGCTCTCCGATGGAGATTGCCAGAGCCTCTGCCGGAGTATCTACGCTGGTAACAGCCCGTTCCGGTCGAATCGTCCGTTTGGTGAACATATCTGCCTTGGATTCCAGCCTGCCGTTTTCGTCTACATTTTCCAGAGAGCAAAGCAGATAATAAGACGAATCTTCCGAAAAAGCCTGTGCATTTGCACGGGAATTGATAAGTCCATACTGATCGGAGAATCGGTCATAGGCTACATTCAGTTCCCGCTGTTTCTGGGCAATCGCGTCCTCCGGATAATCGTTCAGCTGGTAGTCGATCAATTCCTGCACGATGGTGCGAAGCTCCACCATGCCATTGATCCTGCCGGTGGCTGTCGCAGAAAGGTCAGCTTTCCGCATGATACTGTTCTCGCGGAAATAAACATCCCCGTCCACCACCGCATAGGAGAAGTTCTTTACATTTGGGTCTGCCGGAATAGTTTCGCCCTGCAAGGACAACTCTTCCTCCGGTGCCAGCTCCTGTGCTTCATAATGACCGCCGATGTGCTGCACCACCTCATGCAGCTGGTCTCCCAGATCCGCATCTGGAATCGGAATGACCGTACATTCTTCCTTGCCGTACTGGGTACTTTCCGTTGTAATCTCACCCAGCACCATTTCCGGGTGGTCAACAAAGTAGCTGTTGAGGGTAATCCCCTCCGATGTCAGCCCCAGATGCACCCAATCCGGTTCGATATCAATGGGATGGTCTCTCTTTTGCAGAAAAATGATATCCGACACTACATCTGTACCGGCATTGGCACGGAATGCGTTGTTAGGAAGTCGAATGGCTCCCAGCAGTTCTGCCCGCTGCGCCAGATACTTGCGCGCGTCCGGATTCTTGGAATCCATCGTATAGCGGCTGGTAACAAAGGCCACGATGCCACCGGGACGAACCTGATCCAGTGCCTTGGCAAAGAAATAGTTGTGGATAGAAAATCCGAGTTTATCATAGGGCTTATCGCTGACACGGTAGTTGCCAAAAGGCACATTGCCCACGGCCAGATCATAGAAGTCGCGGTGGTCGGTGGTTTCAAAGCCTGCCACCTTGATTTCTGCCTGCGGATACAGCTTCTGCGCAATACGCCCGGTGATAGAATCCAGTTCCACACCATACAACCTGCTTCCCAGCATGGAATCCGGCAGCATACCGAAGAAGTTGCCGACACCCATCGACGGTTCCAGAATATTGCCTTTCTCAAATCCCATACCGTCCAATGCTTCATAGATTGCACGGATCACGGTAGGGCTGGTGTAATGCGCATTCAGAGTCGAAGCCCTTGCTGCGGCATATTCTTCTTCCGTAAGAGCTGCTTTCAGCTCCTTATATTCGCCAGCCCAGGCAGTTTTCTCTGCGTCAAAGGCATCTGCCAGCCCGCCCCAGCCGACATAATTGGCCAGCGTTTCCTGTTCCTCCGGTGTCGCATCCCTGTTCTGATTTTCCAAAGTTTTCAGCGTGTAGATGGCATCCATGTTGGCACGGAATTTCTGTTTAGGACTGCCTTCGCCAAGGTGAAAGCTGTTGATGCGATAGTTTTCTGCATGAGTGCTCTCCGGTTCTGTCTCCGGGATAGCCAAGTGCTGTTCTTCACTTTGCTTTTCTCTGCCAGGATTCAGATCAACCACCAGATTATGCAGGTGAACATTTTCCTCATGCCCCAAAAGTCTTGCCAGATTTTCTTTGCTTTCCGAGCGAAAGATCGGATACACGGAATCCGGGTCCCGAAGCTCCACATCGAAAAGGCCGACTTTTTCAATCGTAAATGCCTTTCCGTCCAGATACAGCGTATCGCCAACACGATAATCCGGCTGCACCGGAGCTGCGGGTTTTGGCTGCACAGTTGCAGGCTCTTTTTCAGCCTCCATAGCTCTGCTGCGAATCTCCTGCATTGCCTCTGACGCACTCACATAATCGGCAAATGTCTGCACTTTTCCGTCCGAATATCCGTAATACTCTTCTTTAACATAATCCCAGATGGCAAACGCATCTTTAAAATCCGGAAAATTCTCGCCGGTCATCGTGACTACAAATCGTTCATCCGGTGCATAGCCAGACTCTCTGGCAAGTTCTCTGGCGTGTTCCTGCATTTCCAGCACCAGAGGATCTATCTCTGCGTGAGCCGGTTCCGGTGCTTCTTCGGATTCCACATCCGGGAATGGAATGTCCTGCCGCAAATTCTGCTTGCTCTGCTCAACATAGAGCCAGTCTTTTGCTTCTCGTTCCTGGACTTTTTCAATTAGCTGCTGGCGGTAGGTCTCTGCCTCCCATTCGCTGGTAAACTCTTCGCTGACGCCATCCGGCTCCACATGAATGCCGTCCTGAATATCATCCCAAACCGCATAGCCATCGTCAGTTTCCATCACGGTAAAACGCTGGGGTGCCGCCAGTTCACTCCGGGCATAGACATCCGCAGCCGTATTCAGCATATTGTCCACACGCTCATTTCCGGTATCATAGTGTTCCGGTGGCGTTGGCGGAAATACATGGGCGGCAGTCGGCATGGGAAGCGGTGCACCATATTCCTGCTCCAGCTTCCGATACTCTTCCATTTCCAGCGCAGTCAGGTACTGACCATTTTCCACAAGCCGGTCTAACCGCTTATCCACCGCCGACCATGTGAGGCGCACTTCCCGGTCATGTCCGTAATTGCGAAGCAGAATGCCTTTTCCGTCATAATCGGCAAAACCACGACTGCCATCCATAAAGGTATAGCTGTGACCACCGATACCATATTCTGCTTTCAGGAATACAGCTCGTTCTTTTGCGTCCCCTTGCTGCTGATACAGCGCATAAATACGGATTTTTCCGCCTTCAAAATTAGAGCCCGTCCGCAGCATCCGGTCGATTTCATCCTCAGAAATGACAAAAGCGGAGGGCTTTTCGCTCTCCGCTTCTCTGGCTGCATTCTCTGCCGCCGCATCAATTTTCTGAATCTGCTCTGCTTCGGACTGAAACAGGCTCATAAAGTTTAACTGTTGATAAGTTCCGTCAGAATAACTTCCTCTGCCTGCGCTTTCAGCATGTTCATGTGCTGCACCCAGGCCATCTGGTTCGATTTCTTGTCCGGTGCCGGATTCGCTTTCAGAAGCTCCGCCATCATCTGCTCCATCCGTGCGGTCGCGGTCTCCTGAATCTCCCACAGGTGCGGGTACAGCTTCTCGGTCAGGATCAGGTGATTGTACAGCAGCGTGTTGTTCTCCTGCAGGAACGCTCTGCGCATCCTCCCGTACTTGCCCAGCGGCTTCTGTTCCTGCACCGACAACTGGATGTCCGGAATCAGGTAATCGCCGTTCTTCGTGTAATTCAGCTCCATCATAGTTTTGGCTCCTTTCTGCCTGCTTTTCTCTTTCATAGGTTCGGATCGTGCGTTCAATTTCCCGGAAGATCTGGCTGGACATTTCGCTGACCGCAGTTCCCAGCACATTGGCGGCAGCCTGCGTATTAAAATCAAAGATGTCCAGAAAATCCTCGTGTTCAAAATAGTCATCTGCATTGCCTACCGTCCGGGTAAAGACGGAATATGCGATGCTGACAGCGGCAGCTCTCTTAAAGGAAGCTCCGATGTTGAGTTCATCATATCCTTCCAGATAAGAATCTGCAACGATGTCACTGATCTGCCTGCGGTTTTCCTCCCAGTAATCCCTTGCAAGGCGTTCTGCCGCTTCCATGATGTGATTTTCCAGAGCCCCGGCACCGGCAGGAACATCAAATGCTGCATCCAGTGCCTGAATAATCGGCTGCTCATGCTCTGCATTCATTTTCCAGAGCTGTACCGGACGGGAATTCTTCCGTTCTCCGGTATCTGCCACATCAAATACATACCGAAGTCTCGGCTGCTCACCGCGCATGTCCAAAAGAGCAATGCCCTTGGAGCCGCGCTTCACATAGCGATTCATCCGGTCATTCCAGAGATCGTACTCTGCACAGGCCGTTGCTTCTGGTCTCTGCTTATAGATCATCAGCTGCTCCGCAAAGGGATACTTATAAAGCCGTGCGGATGTGGTCAGAAATGCTGTCCACTGCTCTTTACTGCCAGTGATCTGCGCCGCAGCTTCCTGTGCCATCTGCATATAATATGCCGTTTTCGTCATCATCTGTCTTTTTCCTCCTCTCCTTTATTCGTCCGGATATAAATCCAGTGCCTCATATTCTGCATCCGTCATCTCTGCCAGTTTCGCAAGCAGCGAGGCCGTCCACCTGCGCAGATTTCTATCTTTGCCGGTCAGACTTTTTTGCATCTTTTGAAGCTCTTCGATCAGCCCTGTCCGTGTGCCAGGGCTGTAAAGCATCATGAGCATCCATTCGTCATCCGTAAAACGCATTTATAACTCCTTTTCTTCGCAGCACCTGCGAGGCGGCGCAGGCGGCACAGCCTCCTGCTTTTCCTTCAGCTGATCCAGAACTGATGCTTTTTCCACCGGTTCTTCCTTCTTTCCGTTATTGATCACGCCGTCAATCATGCCGTAATCGTCTTCCATTGCCATTTCTGTGGCTTTCAGGTAATTCTCCGGTTTCAAAAATCCGGGCAGTTCCTGGAAGCCGATGGAATCCACATAGTGACAGCTTACAACACCATTCTGCCGTAAAGCCACGATGTCAGACACAGAAAGACTATGCCCAGTAAAATCATCAGGGCGGGAAACATTGAATTTCGCATACAGTTCCTCCAACATCGTATTCTGATCCTTGTAGGGAAGAAGCGGAGCCGTATACACCACCTCATAATGGTCAATATCCGGTTCCAGCCCCATCCGTTCCAGTTCGCGCATAGACGAAAAGCGTTCATATACCGTATCCTCGCTGCGGCGAAGATGCAAAATCGCATACTGGTCGGTAGCACTGTCGAGAAATGCCATCATTCTTTCGTCCGGTGCCTGCGTTCCATGCACTTCATCCCATTTTTCAATTCTTGCCATCGTTCATTTCTCCCTTCTCCATAAACGGCAGGCCGTTTTCCTTTGCTTCCTGTCGCTGCTGTTCCCGCCGCTTTTCACTATAAGGCGGTCGGATACCGACGCAGCGTTTCGGAATCGTATAAGTGACCGACCCATGCTCCCGGTGCTCCAAAATAAACTGCTCCGGATACTGTTTTCGCAGTTCCCGAAGCTTCTTAATCAGGCGGCTGTCATGGGTGTAAATACTGGCGGTATCCAGTTCATTGTCAAAATTGATGACGGTTTCCTGCTCCGCCTTCGTAAGCTTGTACTTCATCGCTCCGCCTCCTTCGCCTTGGCAGCTTTCACCGGCGTATCCGTTTTGGACGATAAATCCGAGAGTTTACCCAGCACAGATTCCCGTCTGCTGTTTTCTGCATTCTCTGCACGATCACAAAGTTCATCATAGTCAATCCGCGTCATGGTACGGCCACCGAACCCATAATCCGAGAGAATCTGGTCTCTGGCTGCATTCATGCTGATTTCTGGGTTGTCGATCTGGCCGCCGTCAATTTCCATGAAGTCCTTATGATATAAGGTATAGTCGTAACCGTCCTCACAGGTCTGAATGGCAAGAAAGCCCTTGCTTCCCAAATCCCATGCACTGCGCTCTTCCATAATCAGCGGCTCCGGGCGGCATGTACCGCCGCCGCGTTCCAGCATTTCTGCCAGCTGACAGATGTGCAGAACATCATACCCAAGGCGCAGATGATATTCGTCCATATATTCGCAGCGGGCCGAAAACTTCCGACTCGGATACTCGATCTCCACCGCGCTGCCATCCGGGATTTTGAACCGACCTCGTAGCTGCTGGTGATAAACCGGATATTTTTAGCATTCTCCAGCTCAGGATCAGCCTTTTTCATCTGCCAAAGAATCTTTTTGCCGCCGCGTACCTGCTCCAGCATCTCCGGGGCTACCGGTGCAATAGCAAGACCAGCAAGCTGGGGAATCTTCTGGAGTGCCGCCATCCTCGCGCTTTCTTCCAGCGTAGAAAACGGCTGTTTATCCAACACATCCCAGCCAATGTGTCCCTCTGCAATCTGCACCTTGCTGTCCATATCAAAGCAATGGAATTCCACGCCGTCCTGCTTTTCCTGCAAGGAAAGCAGAGCGACATTATCCACCAGATAAGCTGCATTCATCATTTTCATGCTCATTTTTTACCTCCAAACTCCAGCTTAAATGCTGCTGCACCGTCCTCGCCGGTCTCTACATGAACGGTTGTGTCATAGTAACGTCCAGACTTCTTGGAATAGCAATGGGTAAGTCGTGCTTTCCCCTGATTTAACAGTTGCCTTGCCAGTTCCTCCGTCATCTGCTTTCCCAGTGTCTGAAAGAACCTGTTTTCTTTCCAGAGCGCAAATTTACAGCTCTTATCCCTGCAAAACCATCCTTTTGTAGTTTCGCAGACATCGCTGCCGCAGGCGGGACAGGAGCCAATGGTCTTGCGCTCCGGCTGCATCAGCACATCGGCACCTTTCACAGCCTCGTAGGTTTTGACAAGTCCGCTGACCATGTTGCTGATTTCACCCATAAAGGCATCACTGTCATACTCGCCGTGTTCTATTTTCAGCAGCTTTTCTTCCCAGTCTGCCGTCATGGAAGGTGACTGAATCTGTTCCGGCACCACCGTCACCAGCGCATTTCCCTTATCCGTAGAGCAAAGGTATTTCGTTTTCTTATCGCCTCTGCGCTCGATAAAGCCTTTCTGCACCAGTTTTTCGATGATGGCAGCGCGTGTGGCCGGTGTGCCGATGCCTTTTCGCTCTACGCCAGCCGGGAATTCATCCGAACTGGCACTCTCCATCGCTGAAAGCAGAAGATCTTCGGTAAACCTCTTGGGTGGGCTGGTCTTGCCCTCTTTCAGATCGACACCGGCAAGTTCCAGTGTCATGCCTTCCGAAAGCTCCGGAAGATCACCCGCCTCCGCATTCTTCTCAGCATCTTCAGCTGCCTTTCCTGCATATCGCCTCCAGCCCATATCCGTAACTGTTTTGCCTTTCGTGCAGAACTTCTGACTGGCACACTCGGCTTCTACTATGGTTTCTGCATAGCGGCAGGGGGTTCCTACCGCACAAATCAGCCGCACCGCCAGCATGGTAAGAATCGCCTGTTCTCCACTGGGAAGAGAGGAAATGTCATAACCCGCCGCTGTTTTTGTAGGGATTATGGCATGGTGATCGGTGACTTTCTTGGAATTGACGACCTGTGCTGCATTCACCGGTGCCGGTGCATCCGGCTGAATCTGAAAGCTCTGCTGAATCACGGAAACAAGTTCCGGCACCAGCGGTGCCATATCATCTGTCAGATACCGGCTGTCGGTACGGGGATAGGTCACGAGTTTCTTCTCGTACAGAGCCTGCGTATAATCCAGGGTCTGCTGGGCAGTGAATCCCAGCTGCCGGTTTGCTTCTCGCTGAAGCGATGTCAGATCAAAGAGAGCTGGGGGCTTCTCTGATTTTTCTTTCTGCTCCACCTTGGTAATGATGGCACTACCTGCCTGACAGCACTCTGCCACCAGTTTTTCTGCTTCTGCTTTTTCTTTCATCCGCTCACCGCCTGCTTGAAAATCCCGGAATTTCAATTCTGCCGAGTAGAACGGCTCCGGCTTGAACGCCCGGATTGCTGCATCCCGCATAACAACCATCGCAAGCGTTGGTGTCATCACGCGCCCCACATTCAGGGTTTGACCATACAGACATGAAAAAAGCCGGGTGGCGTTGATTCCGACAATCCAGTCTGCTCGCTCCCGGCATAAAGCCGCCTCATACAAGGCATCATATTCAGTTCCCGGTCTGAGCTTCTGAAAGCCTTCCCGGATCGCACTGTCCTCCATCGAGGAAATCCAAAGTCGTTCCACCGGCTTTTTGCAGCTGCACTGATGGTAAACCAGTCGGAAAATCAGTTCTCCCTCGCGCCCTGCATCGGTTGCACAGACCAAGCTCTCCACATCTTTCCGCTGCATGAGCTTTTTCAGGATTCCAAACTGCTTTTTCGTGCTGGCAGATACCTGATACTGCCAATGTTCCGGCAATATCGGAAGATCATCATATCTCCACTTAGCATATTTTTCATCATAGGCTTCCGGCTGAGAAAGTTCCACCAGATGCCCCACACACCAGCTGACAAGGTAGCCATTGCCCTCCATATAACCATCCCCGCGCTGATTTGCCCCGATCACCTTCGAGAGACTCATGGCAACCGAGGGCTTTTCCGCTAATACAAGCTTCATTCGATACTGCTCCTTTCGCAAAAAAATTAGCAGCCAGGCACCGAAGCGCATGACTGCTATGTAAGGAACGGTATTCTGTTTTAGGTCTACAAACTGGAAGCTGTCTCTTTCCTGTGCTTATAATTTTTCATCAAAGCGGCTGCATCATCTCAAGAATGATTCCATCCGGGTCTCTGAAATAAAACGCTCTGCTTTCCCCGAATCCATCAGCCCTGAAATCGAAATACTGTGGTTCAGACAAGCACTCCACATGATTTTCAATCAGGGTTCTGTAGACAGAATCAATGTCATCCGTATAGAAACACACTTCTGAGATAGATGTCGTAAACAAATCTGATTGCATTTGATGTACTTCATTGTCTACAAACTGAATCAGTTCGACCGGTGGTGCTTCAACAGCCTTGGAGCCATTCAAATAAGCAACTCTTGCTTTGCAATTTGCTCTACGAAACATTTTATCTGTTTCTTCGCCTTCCATAAAAATTTCTCCTTGAAACTCAAGTCCAAGGATGTCTCTGTAGAAAGCAATCGAGCGATCCAAATCAGAAACCGTTAATCCAACGTGATAAATTCTTCCAACCATATATATTTCTCCCAAGAAATTCCGAGTTGTTGAGCTGTACTTACTTTCTATTTTATCAGATATGGCCTACAGATTCCATAGCTTCATAGCTCAAAATAGTTCACCCACCAACCATTTGGCTATGTAAAGGGGACGGCTTTTCAGCCGCCCCACCGGTCAACGCTGCGTTAATCAGACAGGTTCATCGTCTGATTCCGCTTCATAATCCTCGTTGACATCCACTTCTTCGTCCTCGTCACCATCATCCTCCGGCAGCTGGAGCGTATCTTCATCCTCATCGTGATAATCCGCATCCGGGTCCGGCTGATTTTTCTTGGACGCAGGCTTTACGCCCTTCATCTTGATATAGAGATAACCGCCGACACCGGCTGCACCGATCACAAACAGAAGCAGCATAATCATCGGAAGCGGAGACGATTTCTTCTGCTCGCTCTCTGTTTTCTGCTCTTCCGGTGCCGGTTCCGTCTCCTGCGGCTTTTCGGTTTCCGCAGGTTCCGTGACTTCCGGCTCCTTCTCCCGATACTTGGCAGCTTCCTCTTCATCCATCAGCGCAAGCAGATCGGCCTCGTCCACCATGTTCAGGAAATGCACATTCTGGTTGCCGTCTTTATCGCGGTCGATGATCAGATAAAAGGTGTTGCCCGCCTTTGTCACCAGCGTAATGAACTGCTGGCTGGATTTATCTTCTTCCTCACCGATATCGTCCACCAGCGTCATATTTCCTTCCGGAGTCAAAGCTGCACTGGATTTCGTCTCATCCTCGGATGACATTCCACTCTGCATCAGATCCAGAAACAGCTTCAGCGCATCTTCACTGAACATGCTGCTGTCTTTTGTGGAATCCGTGACATTCAGGTACTTTCCATGTGCATACCCGGTTTTGCCGTTGAAGTTCACCTTATACCAGTCACCGCATTTTTCGACAATCTCCACCGTATCGCCTGAATGCAGATATCCGATAATCTCCTGATCCATGCCGGGACCGGAACGAAAATGCAGGCTGGTGATACCCGGCACCACCGTACCCATCTGCTTTTGGGACTTTTCGCTGCCGATGTTGTATTCCTTACCGCCCACCGTAACGATCAGGTTCCCATCCGCATCCGTAGAGACCTCATAGCCATCCGGCAGCACCTGCATGTCCGGGTCGATTTCGATACTGTCGGTATTGTCCGTTTTCCCTGCATTTGCGCTTTCTGCTGCATCCGCTTCCTGCGCAGCGGTACTGACAGATGTGTTCTTCTGCACATCATCGCCCGTATAGGCAAACGCAGTAGTCGTAAAGGTTCCTGCCGCCATCACACTGGCAAGCAGCATTGCCATCATCTTTTTCATTCCATATCCTCCGTTTCTTTCTCATCCAGTTTCAGGTTCTCCGGGTTGGGAACCGCAGCCTGCGCCATCTGAATGATGACTGCCAGCTGTTCCGGGGTCAGGCTCTGGGCATGTACCATTTCACAGATTTCGCTGTTTTCCTGCTCGTGGTACTTTCTGTCCCATTCCTTTCTGCGCTCCTCCCACTCATCGCGTTTTCTGCGGGCTTTCTCACGCTCCGCAGCAATCTTTTCCAGTTTCAAGCTCATATCGTTTCCTTTCCGAGCGAATAAACGCCCTATTTTTATCGAATTCTTCCCATGCAGTAGTAGTGCTGCCGCCAGTAGTTCGTCTCAATGGAAGCATAGGAAATTGGGTTGCCGCAGTGAATCATCATCCCGTTGCCGACATAAATGCCCACATGGGACGCTCCGCTTGTGTTGTAGGTTTTCTGGAAGAAGATCAGGTCTCCGGGCTTTGCTTCACTTTTCGGGATAATGTCGCATTTTCCCATCAGACCGTTGGCCGTCTGCCTGCCCACATTCCAGCCATTTCCGCAGTGGTTGATGACCCAGCTTACAAAACCAGAACAGTCAAAACTGGTACTCGGCGAGCTGCCGCCCCAAACATAGGGATAACCAAGATATTTCTCAGCTTCGGTAATCATCTTCCGGAATTTTTCATCCGTCAGAGCTTCGCCCGGAATGTCGTAATCCTGATATTCTCCGCTGGAGCCCGCGCCATCCGGCGTTGCAAAGGCTATGCCTGCAAACAGGTCATCCCGATTGCCCCGGCACTCCAGTGTGACTTCGTAGCGTTGCAGCTGGTCATCTGTAAGACCGGAATTTCTGGCAACATAGTCCACACCCCGATTGAGCAGCGTTACATTAAGGATTTTATACTCATACTGTACCGTCACCTGATAGGTGTAGGTGTGTCCGGTTCCGGTGATCGGATTGTAACTATAACCCACACGAGTTTCTTTCCTCGTCCGGATTTCCACCTTTTCCTCCAACTTCAGCTCATACTGTGCATCAAAAATACTCTGGAGCCGCGCCTGTACCTGGCTTCTCGTGTAGTTTTCAAATTCTACGGTCAGCAGAGATGCAAGTTCATAGGGATTGTGTCCGATCTCTGCCAGATTGTAGCGATACTCGTCATAGCCCGGATGGTCGGTTTCAATGCGGTCGATTTGTTTGCGAAGTTTATCTTCCAGCCTGGTATAATCCGTCTCCACGCCTTTCAAATCTTCATCTTCTGCCGTGTAGGAAGTCCCCAGCACCACATTGCCGCCGCCATTGATTAAGACAGAGCAAGATGAAACCGAACCGGCAATCACCAAAACAAGCAGTCCCACGGCTGCGATACCGATGATGATATGCGAGTTGCTCTGCACAAACTGAAATGCCTTTTCCGTTATACTGGCAGTACCCTGCGCAGCTTTGGCTGTGCCAGCTGCTGTGTTCTCCGCAGCGGCCGCACCTGCCTTCGCAGCGGCATACTCTTTTTTGATGGCCTGCTTCTGCCGCCATCGGGAAAAGAAATTCGAGCCAGCCTGCGGATCAGACTTCATGCGTTCCGCAAAGATGGAATCTACGGCATCTTTATCTGCCTTTTTCTCCAGCCGCTCCAACTTTTTGTACTGCCGCAGCTTTCGACCATATTGGAACCGAGAACCGGCACGGGCTGCACTTTCCGCTGAACCTTCGGTAAAATGCGCTGCCTCCACACCGGAATTATTATCCTGGTCGGCATTGCGCACACTCTGATGCGCTTTGGCTGAAAGTGCATCTGCCGCAAGATTTCCCGGCTTCTTAGGCTTTCCGTCCTTTTTTCCGGAAGCGGCCGCATTCTTCTTCGCCTTTACCTCTTGCTCCGATTTCAGCTTCTTGCTGCGCATCTTGGCAAGATCGGCCTCGTGACGAATCTGCCTTCGGTGTTCCGCTTTTTTCTTGTTGCTGTCTCCCGTACTGTTATCGGCGGCTTTGTTCCTGGAATCGCGAAGGGTGTTCTCCGCACCCTCGCGCTCCTGCCGCAGCTTGTCTCCGAGATTCGGATTTTTCTTGCCAGCCATCGCTTACACCCCCTTTACTTCCTGCACTTCGGTTAATTTTGTCGTCATAATCCGGTACAGTTCCAGATCGGTCGGGAAACGATCAACGAACGGCAAAATCACATTTCCGTAGAACAACAGTCCTTCGCCTTCGCCGGAGTGGGTCACATAGGACAGCTGGTGCGGGCTGATGTTCAGCTGATCCGCCAGAATCTGACGGTCACCGGCTGCCTGATTCAGCATATAAATGAAGTCGCTGTTTTCAAAAATGTTCGTCACTTCGCGGGAAGAAAGCAGGTCTTTCACATTCTGGGTGATGCCGGTGGGAATACCGCCCCATTTACGGAATCGCTTCCAGATTTCCACGCTGTAGGCCGCTGTCTGCTCTTCTTTCAAAAGCAGATGGAACTCGTCCATATAGTAGCGGGTGGCTTTACCGGCATTACGGTTGGCGGTCACACGCCCCCAGACCTGATCCTGCACCACCAGCATCCCGATCTTTTTCAGCTGCTTGCCCAGCTCCTTGATGTCATAGCAGACCAGCCGGTTATTGATATCTACGTTGGTGCGGTGGTTGAACAGGTTCAGAGAACCGGTTACATAGATTTCCAGTGCCGTTGCCACATGGTGTGCCTCCTTTTCATCCTGCCGGAGCAGAGCTTCGTACAAATCCTGCAAAACGGGCATGTTCTCCGGCACCGGGTGTTCAAAATAGGTCTGGTAAATCTGATGAACACAGCGGTCGATGACCGTCTTTTCTACCGGCTGCAAGCCTTCTTTTCCGCCCACGATCAGCTCACACAGGGACAGGATGAAATCTGCTTTCAGGGCAATCGGATTATCCTCTTCCGAATAGTTCGCATTGATGTCCATTGGGTTGATATACTGCGTGCTGGAAGGGCTGATTTTAATGACCTGCCCCTCAAATTTCTGCACCAGTGCCGTGTACTCGGCTTCCGGATCGCACACAATTACATCGTCATCCGTC
>ERZ1026901.1148-NODE-1148-length-16335-cov-5.605098_pt1 | contig 16335 bp, 9 predicted proteins | sample MGYA00380179_ERZ1026901 | MGnify/ENA primary metagenome ERZ1026901 (study PRJEB33269, sample SAMEA4719815) | human gut metagenome | biome: human-associated habitat; feature: organic feature; material: feces | place: Cameroon | collected 2013-10 ... | reverse complement strand
GTGGACGAGCTGCAACGCTTCTACAAGCTCATAACCGCCGAACATCATGTCGAGGAGGTGGAGGGGCTGCGTTATGTGCTCAACCATCTTGCCGCCGACGTGATCGTGACGGGTGAAGAACCGTCGCTCGCGGAGCAGCTGGCGAACCACATCATGGAGCTGAACACCATGAAGGAGGCCGACCTGTGCAACAGCAGGGCCATGACGGAGCGCGTGTTTGTGAGCACCGTACACAAAGCCAAGGGGCTGGAGTTTGACAACGTCATCGTGTTTGACGCTGTTGACGGACGCTGGCCCAACTTCTACTCGCAGAACAAACCTGCAAGTCTGGCTGAGGACGCACGCAAGTTTTATGTGGCCATTACGCGTGCCACACGCCGACTGGTCATTGCGTGGAGCCGGAACAAGATGTCTTACAACGGCAACGCGCGCCCGCAAAGCCTGACGCGCTTCATGACGCCGCTGCTGAAGATGTTTTGAAGAGAAAGGTCTGCACGATGCCCCTTGCAGCCAGATAGCAGATGAAGGCCAGCCACAGGCCGTGGTTGTGGAGGGCAGGGGCGGCAGCAAAAAAGACGGCGAAGAAGAGCACGCCGGCAACCGCCGAGGACAGGAGCATGGCGCGTGTGGAGGTGGTGCCTATGAACACACCGTCCCACACGAAGGCAGCCATGCCGGCCACGGGTATGGCCACCGCCCAGGGCAGATACTGGGCTGCGGCGGCAAGCACAGGAGCGTCGTCGGTGAGGAGCGACAGGAAGGTGTTGCCCCCGAGGGCATAGACGGCGGTGTAGGCCGCGGTGAGGATAGCTCCCCACACGAACAGGCGGCGCACCGTGGCGTGAAAGCCCGTGCGGTCGCCAGCGCCGGCATACTTGCCGCAGAGAGCCTCGCCGGCATAGGCAAAGCCGTCCATGACGTAAGAGAAGAGCGTGAAGAGCTGCATGAGCAGGGTGTTGACGGCAAGCACAATGGTGCCTTGCGTCGCTCCTGCCGACACGAAGAACAGATTCACGGCAACGAGAAACAGGGTGCGGAGGAAGATGTCGCGGTTGACGTTGAAGAACCGCATGAGAGCCTCGCCCCGCGTGACAGCCCTGAGCGACAGAGACCGGAGCAAGCCGCGGTGCTTGAGGCAGGCATAGGAGGCAGCAACCAGCAGTCCGCCCCATTGGGCTATGAGCGTGCCCGTGGCCACGCCGTCAATTTTCATCCCCAGCCCATAGACCAGGGTGAGACTCGCCACGATGTTCACAATGTTCTGCACGATGCTCACCGTCATGGTTATGCGCGTGTTCTGCATGCCGATGAACCACCCCGTGAAGGCGTAGAGGCAGAGCATGGCGGGAGCGCCCCACACGCAGATCTGAAAATAGGTCCGGACGAGAGGCTGCAACGACGGCTCCACGCCCATGACGCTTATGGCCAGGGCGAGCAGGGGGCGCTGAAGCACGAGCACGGCGAGCGCCACGGCAAGCGCCACGCACAGGCCGCGCATGAGAAGAAGCATGGTCTCGGCGCTGTCGCCACGGCCGTAGGCTTGCGCCGTCATGCCGCTTGTGCCCATGCGCAGGAAGCCGAACACCCAATAGATGACGTTGAACAGCATGCTGCCCACGGCAATGGCGGCTATGTAGGCGGCGTTGCCGAGGTGGCCTGTTATCGCCACGTCAACCAGTCCGAGCAACGGCACCGTGATGTTTGCCACTATTGCGGGAAGGGCAATGTTCAGAATTTCCTTGTCTTTGTTTTTCAGCAATTTCATTTTGAGGGTTTTTATCTGTCATCACCCTCGCTCTCTACTTTGTCGCTTTGACAGAGCAAGAGGAGGACGAACACATGGGGCAATGTACAGCTTGCTTATGTTCGCCCTCTTCTTGCTCTGGCAAGCGACAAAGTCGAGCGTGAGGACGTTTTATTATCTTGCTGTAAAACCGCAGGTTACGTTCGCTTCGCTCTCTTCACCAGCGGTTATGGATATTCGCCGCCTTTGGCGACGCTTGCTGGAGATAATGTCAAAAGCAAATGTGCGAGGGGCCTGTAAATCTTAATTGTGTGCAAAGGTACCATTAATTTCAAAAAAAATAGAGACAACGGAGACAATTCTTGTTTAGCCGATTTAAAGAAAAATGGCATTTTAAGAATTGTCCCTATTGTCTCTATTGTCTTTAGAAAAAACTCAAGAAGCCTGTGCCCCATTTGTCTTTAGCGAAGTCCGCCAGGGCCTATGTGCTCCATTGTCTTTTCTTCTTTTCTTAGTTTCTGAACACCAGCTTGTTGTCGGCGGCATCGATGGTGATGGGTTTCTCGCGGCTCACCTCGTCAGAGAGAATCTTCTTGGAGAGGTCGTTGAGCACCATGCGCTGGATGGCACGCTTCACAGGACGGGCACCAAACTCGGGGTCGAAGCCCTCGTCGGCAAGCAGACTGATGGCGGCTGGAGACACGTTGAGCGTGAAGCCTTGCGGCTCAAGCATCTTCTTCACGGCGTTCATCTGGAGCGTCACAACCTGAGCAATCTCTGGCTTTGTGAGCGGCAGGAACATGATGGTCTCGTCAATACGGTTGAGGAACTCAGGGCGTATGGTCTTCTTCAGCATGTCCATGACCTTGGTCTTGGTGTCGGCGATGACATGGTCGCGGTTGTCGGGCGTCATGCCTGCAAACTGGGCCTGTATGTACTGGCTTCCGAGGTTAGAGGTCATGATGATGATGGTGTTCTTGAAGTTGACGGTGCGACCCTTGTTGTCGGTCAGACGGCCGTCGTCGAGCACCTGAAGCAAGATGTTGAACACGTCGGGGTGAGCCTTCTCTATCTCGTCGAAGAGCACCACCGAGTAGGGTTTGCGGCGCACAGCCTCGGTGAGCTGTCCACCCTCATCGTAGCCGACGTATCCTGGAGGCGCACCGATAAGACGGCTGACGCTGAACTTTTCCTGATATTCGCTCATGTCGATGCGCGTCATCATGGTCTCGTCGTTGAACAGATACTCGGCCAACGCCTTTGCCAGCTCCGTCTTGCCCACACCCGTGGTGCCGAGGAAGATGAACGAAGCGATAGGACGCTTCGGGTCTTGCAGTCCGGCACGGGAACGGCGCACGGCATCGCTCACAGCCTTTATGGCCTCGTCCTGGCCAATGACACGTTTGTGGAGCTCCTCCTCCAGGTGCAGCAGCTTCTCGCGCTCGCTCTGCATCATTCGGGTGACAGGTATTCCAGTCCAGCGGCTCACCACCTCGGCAATGTCGTCGGCGGTCACCTCCTCGCGGATCATAGCGTTGCCGCCCTGCGTGTTGCGCAGCTGGGCCTGAATGTCCTTGATGTCTTGTTCGAGAGCCTGCAGCTTGCCGTAGCGTATCTCAGCCACGCGCTCATAGTTGCCTTCGCGTTCAGCCCGCTCAGCCTCAAACTTTAGTTGCTCCATCTGCTGCTTGTCTTGCTGAATTTTGTTCACCAGCCCCTTCTCGCTCTCCCATTTTGCACGGAACGACTTCTCCTGGTCCTTCAGTTCGGCAATGTCCTTGTCGAGCTGTGCGATCTTGTCGGCATCGTTCTCGCGCTTTATGGCTTCGCGTTCGATCTCGAGCTGTTTGAGCTTACGCGTGATCTCGTCGAGCTCCTCAGGCACCGAGTCGCGCTCCATGCGCAGCTTGGCAGCCGCCTCGTCCATGAGGTCTATGGCCTTGTCGGGGAGGAACCGGTCAGAGATGTAACGCTCCGACAGCTTCACGGCAGCAATGCAGGCATCGTCCTGGATACGCACCTTGTGGTGGTTCTCGTAGCGCTCCTTCAAGCCGCGCAAGATAGAGATGGCCGACAGCTCATCGGGCTCGTCGACCATGACGGTCTGGAACCGGCGCTCCAGGGCTTTGTCTTTCTCGAAATATTTCTGATACTCGTTGAGCGTTGTTGCGCCGATGGAACGCAGTTCGCCACGCGCCAACGCCGGTTTGAGGATGTTGGCAGCGTCCATTGCTCCCTCGCCGCCTCCTGCACCCACAAGGGTGTGGATCTCGTCGATGAAGAGAATGATGTTGCCGTTGCTGTTGGTCACCTCCTTGATGACGCTCTTCAGACGCTCCTCAAACTCGCCTTTATATTTGGCACCTGCAACCAGGGCACCCATGTCGAGCGAGTAGAGCTGTTTGTCCTTAAGGTTCTCAGGCACGTCGCCCCTCACTATGCGCTCGGCGAGACCTTCAACGATGGCTGTCTTGCCTGTGCCCGGCTCGCCAATGAGGATCGGGTTGTTCTTTGTGCGGCGCGACAGGATCTGCAGAACGCGGCGAATCTCCTCGTCACGGCCAATCACAGGGTCGAGCTTGCCTTGGCGTGCTTCCTCAACGAGGTTCTTGGCATATTTGGACAGGCTCTGATAGTTTTCGTCGCCCGACTGCGACTGCACCTTCTGTCCTTGGCGCAGTTCCTGAATGGCCTTAACGGTCTCGGCCTCTGTCATTCCTGCATCCTTCAAGATGCGGCTTGCTGTGGAGCTTACCTGCAGAAGGGCGAGGAGCAGAGGCTCGACGCTTGTAAACTCGTCGCCGTTTTTCTGGGCGAAGTCTTGAGCGCGTTGCAGCACCGTGTTGGCGTCGTTGGAGAGATAAGGCTGTCCGCCCTGCACGCGTGGCAAGCGCTTGATCTCGCTGTCTACCACCATCTCTATCTGACTGGCATTGGCTCCGAGCTTCTGGAATATGTAACCTGCCACATCCTTGGCCTTCACCATCACACCCTTCAGAAGGTGTACTGGCTCAATAGACTGCTGTCCGTTCTGCTGTGCGGTGTTCACAGCCTCCTGAACGGCTTCCTGAGCTTTGATTGTGAATTTGTCAAATGTCATATTTTAATCTCCTTTCTTGTGTTTTGTTTTCTAATTGTTGTTTCCGTTTCTTCTTGAAACGTTGTTTCTGTTTCTTCTTGAAATGTTGTTTATGTTTCAATTCTTTGTTTCCGTTTCACAATAATTTTTTCACAAACTACATGCCTTGGAATAATTTAATGACAAATTGTCTGTTGCTGGTGACAAATTGACAATCAAGATATTGCGCTCAAGAAGTTATACTGCTTTTATTTGTTTAATAATCAGATGGTTATGAGCTGTTGATTGCTTCTGCCTGTTTTTGCCCTTTTCTATTTTTTCTCTCTCTCTGTTTTATCTTTTTCTCTCTGATTTTATCTTTTCTCTCTGTTTTAATCTTTTTCTTTCTGATTTTATCTGTTTTCTCTCTGACTTAATCTTTTTCTCTCTGTTTTCTTTCCCCATTGTCCGTCTCAGGCTTCCAAAGCGTGAAGCGTCCGTCTGTCCACACAGCCTTGTAGGGGCTTATGGTCTTCAGGCAATTTAAGACAAACAGGTTCTTCTCGTTTTGGGCTTCTGCGTCGGCGAGATAATAGGGCAAGCGGTGGGTGTGGTTGAAGGCGAAACGTATGTAACGCTCATTCATGGCATCAGCAGAGAACACGGTAGAGAAGACAGCGTAAGGACGGCAGCCCAAGAGGGAGATGGCTGTCAGGGAACCGTCGCTTATGAGGTAGGAGCCGTCGGGCAGAAGCGGCTTGACATGCTTGATCAGGTGGTTGTGGGTGTCGGCGTTTTCCTTCGTTGTCATGATGGGGCCAGTGAGCTTGCTGTCGACGGTGTGTAGACAGGCGGGTCTGTTGCCGTCTTCCATCATTGGGCGGAAGATGTTGGTGTAGACCATGCCCATGCAGACGGCTACGAAGGCGAGACGCAACGCTCGTGGATAGGCCAAGCTGGCGTTGCTGCTAAGGCTGGCGTTGCTGCTGGCGTTGTTGCTGCTGGCGTTGTTGCTGGCGTTGCTGCTGGCATTGCTGCTAAGCGTGGCCAACAGTTTTCGTCCTTGTTGGTCGAAGGCGTAGAGGGCCAATGGGAGGGAGAGCAGGCATGTGCCTTTGCAGGCGAAGGCCGGTCCTGCGTTGCTGCCGAGCGGTTCGAGCAAGGGCAGACAGAGACAGAGGGCAAAGAAATGTTTCAAGGCAGGAGAGGCGTCTTTGCTGGCCAGGCACAGGGCGAAGCCAAAGAAACTGATGCCAATGGTTATGCTTGACGGGTGTTCCCAAAAATAGATGCAGACCATGGTGAGGCAGAACAGGAAGGCGAGGATGCCTGTGCGCACGAGTCGTGTGAGGCGACTGTAGGCAAGCCACATGAAGGCGGTGACGACGAGAATGACGGATGTGGCTGAAATCTCGGTCTTGTGAATCTCGTAGAAACAGATGAGGATGGCCTTCATGTTGTGGGCATCGGCACTATTGCCCCCAATGTGGATTATGCTTTGGAGGGTGAACGCCATTATGTCGCCGTAGCCTGTGGCGATGATGAGCAGGTATGTCAGGGCAAAGCCCACGACCCATCCTGCGGCGAAGGTGAGCGCCTGAAGGCGGAACGGGTGGACACCCCAAGGCACGAGGCGTTCCATGAGCCAGGCAGCGAGTGGGAAGACCACGAACGCAAGATTGGTGATGCGGAAGAAGAACGCCAGAGCTATGAGAAAGCCTGAGATGGCGATGTAGAGCAGGCTCGACGACTGACCCTTGTGGTAAGACAGCAGGGCTGCCATGAACAGCAGGGCGGTGTAGTCGTTATAGGTCATCTCGGTGTAGGCTCCAAAGATGGAGAGCACGGTGAGCGCATGGCCCGCAATGACGTATCGGCGTGGGACGTAGCGTTTGCAGCTGATGTAGGCAACCGTCTGCATTATGACACTAAACACGAGAAACATCAGGCGCATGGCAAGGAAGCTGTCTGCATGAAACAGACGGAGAATGCACGACGACACGGTGAACGACAGGAGCCATTGGCCGAGGAACACCGAAGGGTAGGGGTCGGAGGCAATGTGCTCGTAGCCCGACATGTACATTCCGATGTCGAGGAAGGAGAGCCCCTGAAACATCTGTGCTCCAAGGTAGAGGGTAGAGAGACACAGGTAGATGATGAAGGGCAGGTCTTCTCTGCAGCAGCTGGGTTTGTGGTTGGGTTCTGACATGTGACAAGGTTTTTTTGATAAGAAACGTTTATGAAGGGTAGGCAAGGAGCGCCTGCTCTTTAGAGAAGCTCGGCAAGGAGCGCCTTGCGTCTTTCCTCACATTCGGCAACGATGGAGCGCATGGTCTCTTCTGCTGTCAACACCTTGTTAATATAGGCAGCCGACTGGCCGATCTCCAGTTCGCCGTTCTCGATGTCGCCTTCAAAGATTCCACGTTTTGAGGCAGCAGGGCCAAGGATCTCTCTCAGCTGCTCCTTCGTGACGTTGCCGCTCTGCTCAGCCTCCGCAATGCGGTCGTAGAGAGCGTTGCGCACAAGGCGGGTGGGGGAGAGAGACTTCAGGCAGAGCATGGTGTCGCCCTCGCCGCCTTCAATGCACCTCTGCTTGAACGCGTCGCTTGCCGAGCTCTCGGCACACAGCGCAAAGGCAGAGCCTATCTGCACACCCTCAGCCCCCATGGCCATGGCTGCAAGCATCTGTCGGCCTGTGGCAATGCCTCCTGCCGCAATGACAGGAACGGTCACCGTGTCGCAGACGGCGGGGATGAGCGACAGGGTGGTGGTCTCCTCCTTGCCGTTGTGGCCTCCTGCCTCGAAGCCCTCTGCCACGATGGCGTCGACGCCAGCCGCCTCACACTTGGCTGCGAGCTTGCTGCTCGGCACCACATGCACCACCGTCATGCCAGCTGCGTGGAGCATGGCGGTGTATTTCTTTGGGCTTCCTGCCGATGTAAACACGATCTTCACGCCCTCGTCGATGAGAATCTGCATCAGACGGTCGATTTCGGGATACATCAGCGGCACGTTCACGCCCCACGGTTTGTCGGTGGCAGCCTTGAGTTTGGTTATGTGCTCAACGAGCGTTTCGGGGTGCATGGAGCCGGCGCCGAGCAGTCCGAGACCGCCGGCGTTGCTCACGGCAGCAGCCAGTCGCCATCCGCTGCACCACACCATGCCGCCCTGTATGACGGGATGCTCTATCCCGAAGAGTTTGGTTATTCTGTTCTGTTTCATAGTGCTTATTGGGTTTTGTGGGTTCTTGTTCTGTTTTTTGTTCTTAGGTCTTTGTCCTTTGTTCTGTTGTAAAAAAAGAGGATGTGTCAAAACGGAATTTTAAAAAACTCCCTTTTTTACACACCCTCTCGCTTTTTGTTATAGCGCGTCAGCTAAGCGCGCCAAGATAGATTGTCTTACAAAAAAATGTTTCCGAAAATATTTCCGGGTATAATCCGAAAAACAATGCTCCGAAAAAGCTCCGAAAGTCTTTACTTCACAAACTTCTTTCCGTTCATGATGTAAATGCCCTTGGGCAGCGACGAAGCGTCTGTGCCCACATACACGCCGTTGACGGTGAAGATGCGGTTGTCGGCGGGGCGCACGTTGGCCTTGTCGGTAACCACGTTCTCGATGCCCGTAAGCGTGACGGTCTGCTCGATGAGCAGGTCGTCGAACCACAAGCGGCTCTTCTCGTCCGGAGCTGTGAACGAGAGCTTGAAGGTGCCGTTCAGCGTGGTCTCGATCTTGAACGTGTTCCACTGGCTCTTCTTCATCGTGAACTCTTTCTCCAGCTTGTCGCCGAGGTTCACCTTGAGCGTTGTTCCCTTGTCGTTGGCAAAGGGAGCCACCTTGATGGTTATTGTAGCCTTGTCGCCGTTCAGGGTGAAGGACGGCGATGTGAAGGTGGGGTTGTAGTTTTTCTCGCCAAACAGCGCACACTTGTTTCCGCCGAATGCGTGGGCATCAAGACCTAAGGTCCAGTCCTTGAGGTCGGTGGTGAAGGTGCCGGATGCCTGTGAGCCCCATGCTCCCATTCCGCCGCGTCCCTTACACTTGTCGAAGCTCTCGTGCATCACGGTCTCCGTCTTTGTTGTAGGCTCTGCGGGCTTGGTGTTTGAAAGGAACATGAACGACACTGTTCCGTCGCTGTTGCGCTTGATGTCGGTGAGGCCGTGGTTCAGCATGAAGGTGCCGTCGGTGTTCTGGTTGTAGAGGAACGGCTTGGGCGATGAGGTGTAGACGAATCTGTTGCGTGAGCCGTAGGGGAAGCAGTCGCCCTGCTCGGTGTATTTGCTCAAGGTGCCGTCGGCAGGCGCAATGGTGCAACGCTGGTGGCCGGGATCGTCGTTAGGCTTGTTCATGTTCCACACGTCCTCGTCATAGTCGACATGCGTGATGAGCAGACCGTTTGCAGCAAGCGCTGCGTCCCAGCCTGTGCGCTGGCGATTCTCCATGATGTAGAACTCGTTTCTGTGGGCGTCGTTATACATGATGTAAGCGTTGCCGCCCTGCGATGTGGGCTTCACGTTGTCTATCTGCTTGTCCTCAGAGCCCAGCTCTACGGGTGTGAGCCATCCTGCCACCCATTTCTCGTAGGCTGTGTAGTTGGCAGGGCGGAAAGAGTTTTCGTTGTAGCTGCCTGAGCTCATGATGTCCCATGATCCCATGCCGTAAGCGCCAGAATAGTCGATGTCGTAATAGTCGGGGAATCCAAGACAATGAGAGAACTCATGGCAGATTGTTCCAATGCCACTTATGAGGTTGGCGTTGGGGTTGTTGTCCTTGATCTGGTCAATCTCGTTGCTGCAGGCATATTGTTTCAGCTTTTTGCCGTCGTATTCGGCGAAAGCTGTAGTTCTGCGGCTGGCGTGTGGCCAAATAGAACTCTTGTCGTTGCTGGTGGCCTGTCCGTAACCAGCGTAGATAACATAGACGAGGTCAACGTCGCCGCTGTTGTACCAGTCATATTGTGCCATGTTTACACCTTCGTTATGTGCTTGCTTAAGACACTCGTTCACCACATCAACGGTCTTTTCCTCGTAGTTGTTGCCATAATATTCATAGTTGGAAGGCATCATGTAAGGGCCTTTCACGTCGAAGGTGAGGTCGAAGCGTCCATCGCTCTGGGCGAGGAAATAGTCTTTCACGCTGCCCACAAATCCGTCGCTGGTGCTGAACCCCTCTTTGTTCATCATGTCGGTGTAGAACGCGTTGTCGTGGCCGTCCTTAAACTTCTTGTTAGGGAACTCGGCAAGGAGTATGAGGCAACGTTTGCTGCCAAAATACTTGTTGCCCACGCCAGCCACGCGCTTGGAGCTTGTGTGGGAGATGGCGCTGAACTTGGCGCGGCGCTTGCTTGCCTTTTTCTTGAAGGTGTCGGCCGATGTGAGCGAGTAGGTGCCGTCTTCGTTGGCCATGTAGATGTTGCCTTCCTTGTCTTCGTAGAAGTTGACGGTCTCGTCGCCCTTAAGCTGTGCATAGACCGTTGTTCCGTCTTCGAGTGTGATGTTGTGCCATATTCCCGGAAGGGCGGGCACGGCGAATGTCATGATAGATGTCAGCAAAAAGAGCGACATCAGCAGGATCGTTTTTTTCATTTCTGTTTCTTACGCTGTATTTTTGTTCTTTTTTTATCTTGCTTCTTTGTTTTATCGTTTCTCTTCCTTCCCTCTTCCATTTTTCTCTCTTCTCCTCTCTTTCCTTTTTTCCTCTCTTTCTTTTCCTCTTTTCCCTTCTTTATTTTCAAAGGCCTTTTCATCTTTTACAAGAGGTCTTTTAAAATTTTTGTTTTAGTAAATTATCCTTGTACACCAAAACAACTTGCAAAATTACAGATTTATTCGCATGTGGCAATGATTTGTAAATTTAATTCAGTTTTTTTAATTTATTTCGTTATAATTTTGAATATAACACAAACATTCAGTAATTTTGCAGAATGGAACTTATCAAGGGAAGAGATTTTTAAGTGAAGAGTGAAGAACGAAGAGTGAAGAATTCAATGGCTAAGGCTGTTTGTGGCTGATGCTTTTTTTTGACGCTTTTTTCGTCCTTTTTGGGCTTTGCTTATGCTTTTTATGGCATTCTCTGCTTTTAAGCTCTTTGCTTTAGGGGCAGCTCTTTGCTTTTTAGCTTTTGCTGTAACCGTTAACTTTTTGAACGACGCATTTGAGAGAAAATCACAACAATAATAAAAATAAGATTACAAAAAAATGAAAGAAAAAGAGAAAGAGGTAGTACAGCTACCCGAAAACGCCTTCAGAGAACTGAAAGAGGGCGAGGAATACCAGCCGCTGATGAGCGGACGTAAGGTGTACCCCGAAGTGAATTTCTGGTCTGTGACATGGGGCGTGCTCATGGCCATGGTGTTTTCAGCAGCTGCCGCCTACCTGGGCTTGAAGGTGGGTCAGGTGTTTGAGGCCGCCATCCCGATAGCCATCATAGCTGTGGGCGTGTCTACAGCAGCCAAGCGCAACAAGGCGCTTGGCGAGAACGTCATCATTCAGAGCATCGGTGCCTGCTCGGGAGCCGTGGTGGCAGGTGCCATCTTCACGTTGCCCGCCATCTACATCTTGCAGGCTAAATATCCCGAGATGAGCGCTTCGTTCATCAAGGTGTTTATCTCGTCGCTGCTTGGCGGCGTGTTGGGCATCTTGTTCCTCATCCCGTTCCGTAAATATTTCGTGAGCGACATGCACGGCAAGTATCCTTTCCCCGAGGCCACAGCCACAACGCAGGTGCTCGTGAGCGGAGAGAAGGGCGGCAGCCAGGCTAAGCCGCTGCTCGTTGCCGGACTGATAGGCGGCCTTTACGACTTTTTCGTGGCAACCTTTGGCTGGTGGAACGAAAACTTCACCACGCGCGTGGTGTCGTGGGGACAGAGTCTTGCCGACCACGCCAAGGTGGTGTTTAAGGTGAACACAGGAGCTGCCGTGTTTGGTCTGGGCTACATCGTAGGTCTCAAATATGCCTTCATCATCTGTCTTGGCTCGTTTGCCGTGTGGTGGCTGCTGGTGCCAGGAATGTCTATCGTGTTTCATGACACCGTGCTTAACGCATGGAGCCCGGAGATCACAAAGACCGTGGGAGCAATGTCGGCAGAGGAGATCTTCAGATATTACGGCAAGAGCATAGGCATCGGCGGCATTGCCATGGCAGGAATTATCGGCATCATCAAGTCGTGGGGCATCATACGCAGCGCCGTGGGACTGGCTGCCAAGGAGATAAAGGGCGGCAGCTCGACCAACAAGGAGCAGCTGCGCACCCAGCGCGACATCTCGTTCAAGATCATAGCCGTCGGTTCCATCGTCACCATCATCGTGACGTTCCTGTTCTTCTGGTTCGGCGTGATGGAGGGCAACATCCTGTTTGCCATTGTCGGCATTCTGCTCGTAACCGTCATTGCCTTCCTCTTCACCACCGTGGCGGCAAACGCCATTGCCATCGTGGGCAGCAACCCCGTGTCGGGAATGACGCTCATGACCCTCATCCTCGCTTCTGTCGTTATGGTGGCCGTTGGCTTGAAAGGCACGGGCGGCATGGTGGCAGCCCTCATCATGGGTGGCGTGGTCTGCACGGCCCTGTCGATGGCGGGCAGCTTCGTTACCGACCTCAAGATCGGCTATTGGCTCGGCACAACCCCTGCCAAGCAGGAGACATGGAAATTTCTCGGCACCCTGGTGTCGGCAGCCACCGTTGGCGGCGTCATGATTCTGCTCAACGAGACCTACGGCTTCGCAAGCGGCAGCCTGGCTGCTCCACAGGCCAACGCCATGGCAGCCGTCATTGACCCTCTGATGAACGGTGTGGGTGCTCCCTGGGTGCTCTACGGCGTGGGCGCTCTCATAGCCATTGTGCTCACCTGGGCTGGCGTTCCTGCTTTGGCGTTTGCCCTCGGCATGTTCATTCCGCTGGAGCTTAACACCCCGCTGCTCGTGGGCGGCATCGTCAACTGGTATGTGACCTCACGCTCTAAGGACGCAAAGATAAACAGCGAGCGCGGCGAGAAAGGCACGCTCCTTGCCAGCGGCTTCATTGCAGGCGGTGCGCTGATGGGTGTTCTGAGTGCTCTGTTGCGCTTCGGCGGCTTGAACCTCGTCGACGAGAATTGGTTGGCCAACCCGCTGTCTGAGCTGTGCTCGCTCGGAGCTTACATTCTGCTCATCCTCTACTTTGTTTATGCTACAAAGGTGAAGAAGGCATAAGCCCTGTCAAAAAAGCCTGCATGGCCCTTGCTTTATAGGCTCTTAAGGAAAAAAGTGGGCTACAACTCTTACCGATAGAGACAACAGAAACGATGTCTTTCACATTCACGAGTGTTGAAGACGTGTCGTTCCCGTTGTCTCTATTCTTGTTTTGCCGATGCCACGTTTTTTGTCTGCCTGGCATCTTGTTTCCGTAAAAATTTTCTTTTCTTCAAGGTTTGGGGTTTAAGCATTTCAATATCAAACCATTAAGGCATTATTAAAAAAACGGGGTCAAAAATAAGTTGAAAAAATAACCGTTTATATTTTTGGAATATCGAAAATAGTGCTATCTTTGCAGTCGAAAAATCTCTCCTTTTGGTAAACAATTTTTCTTTTCTCGTAAGCAAAGTTTTCTAAAATGGAAAACTTTTTGCTTTCGCGAAAAATGTAAGTTGTTGATAATGAGGAGGTGTTGTTTTAAAAACGGAAAACTTTTAAATTAAATAATCAAAAATAAATTAAACTGACAATGGAAATGCAGGACTTTACTATTACCAAACGTGACGGCTCAAAGGACCGCTTCTCGCTTGACAAAATAATGAACGCCATAATCAAGGCTTTTGACAGCGTGGGACAGGCCGTGGACCTTGGGACAGTATCGAAAATTATCAGCCATATTGACATTCACGAGGGCATTAAGGTGGAAGACATTCAGAACCAGGTGGAAGAGGGTCTGATGCGAGAGGGTCACTATAAGGTGGCAAAATCGTTCATGCTCTACCGCCAGCAGCACACCGAGGATCGTGAGACAATACAGAAACTGCAATTCCTTACCGACTATATGGAGGCTACCAATGCTGCCACAGGCTCAAAGTATGATGCCAACGCCAACGTGGAGCATAAGAACATCGCCACGCTCATTGGCGAGCTGCCCAAGTCGAGCTTCATCCGCCTTAACCGCCGCCTGCTCACCGACCGCATAAAGAAGATGTATGGCAAGGCGCTGGCAGACGAGTATATTGACATGCTGACTCACCATTTCATCTACAAGAACGATGAGACCAGCCTTGCCAACTATTGTGCTTCTATAACGATGTATCCATGGCTTATCGGTGGAACGACATCTATCGGCGGCAACTCTACAGCTCCCACCAACCTCAAGTCGTTCTGCGGCGGCTTCATCAACATGGTGTTCATGGTGAGCAGCATGCTGTCGGGTGCGTGCGCCACACCCGAGTTCCTGATGTACATGAACTATTTCATCGGCAAGGAGTTTGGCATCGACTACTATCAGCATGCTGACAAGGTGATAGACCTCTCGCTCAAGCAGCGCACCATTGACAAGGTTATCACCGATTGCTTCGAGCAGATTGTCTATTCGCTCAACCAGCCCACAGGCGCACGCAACTATCAGGCTGTGTTCTGGAACATCTCTTATTATGACAAATATTATTTTGAGTCGCTGTTCGAAAACTTCTATTTCCCTGACGGATCACAGCCCGACTGGGGCGGCCTCTCATGGTTGCAGAAACGTTTCATGAAGTGGTTCAACGAGGAGCGCACAAAGACCATGCTCACCTTCCCCGTGGAGACCATGGCCATGCTGACAAAGGATGGCGACTGCGTGGACACCGATTGGGCCGACTTTGCTGCGGAGATGTATTCGGAGGGCCACAGCTTCTTCACATACCTCAGCGACAACGCCGACTCGCTCAGCTCTTGCTGCCGTCTGCGCAACGAGATTCAGGACAACGGCTTCAGCTACACGCTTGGTGCCGGCGGCGTGAGCACAGGCTCAAAGAGTGTGCTCACCATAAACCTTAACCGCTGCATCCAGTATGCGGTTAACCACAAGAAAGACTATAAGGAGTTTCTCGCCCATGTGATAGACCTCTGCCACAAGGTGCAGATGGCTTATAACGAGAACCTGAAAGACCTTCAGGCTCATGGCATGCTGCCGCTGTTTGATGCCGGTTACATCAACATCTCGCGCCAGTATCTGACCATCGGAATTAACGGTCTGGTTGAGGCTGCCGAGTTTATGGGCTACAAGATCAATCCTAACGACGAGTATCTGCATTTCGTGCAGGGCATCTTGGGTCTTGTGGAGGAATATAACAAGAAATATCGCTCAAAGGACGTGATGTTCAACTGTGAGATGATCCCTGCCGAGAACGTGGGTGTGAAGCATGCCAAGTGGGACCGCGAGGACGGCTATTTCGTGCCGCGCGACTGCTACAACTCTTATTTCTATGTTGTTGAGGACGACAGCCTGAACGTTATCGACAAGTTTAAGCTGCATGGCGCACCTTACATCGAGCACCTCACAGGTGGCTCGGCTCTGCACATGAACCTCTCGGAGCACCTCTCCAAGGCACAGTATCGCCACCTCTTCTGCGTGGCTGCAAAGGAAGGATGCAATTATTTCACTTATAACATCCCCAACACCATCTGCAACGATTGCGGACACATAGACAAGCGTTATCTGCACAAGTGTCCTAAATGTCAGTCGGAGAATGTCGACTACATGACCCGCATCATCGGCTATCTGAAGCGCGTAAGCAACTTCTCTATGCCGCGACAGGCCGAGGCACACCGCCGCTTCTATGCTGGTCAGGGAAAGTTGGGAGAGTAAGAATTTTTATATTTGAAATTTTAAGAGAAGAACCTTTGGGGTAAACGCTTTAAAAGGACTGATTGCTTTGAAAAGGCCAATAGCTTGAAAGGGCCAATAGCTTGAAAGGGCCAATTGCTCTGAAAGGGTCAATTGCTTGAAAGGTTCAATCTCTTTAAAAACAAGTCTTTAAAAAAGAGGAAGGATTAGAAAATAATGCTTAAATATGTAAATACCGACATCGTCTTTCAGGAGATTCCTGATGAGGTGACCCTTGCCATCAACATCTCCAATTGTCCGTGTCGTTGTCCCGGTTGCCACAGCAAGTATCTGTGGGATGACATTGGTGAACCGCTCACCATGCACGCCATCGACGGGTTCGTGAAGCGTTACGGTCGCGACATAACATGCATCTGTCTTATGGGCGGCGATTCGGAGCACGATTGTGTGAGCAAGATTGCCGAATACATTCACGAGCATTATCCTTATTATAAAGTTGGATGGTACACTGGTCGCACAAAGGTGACGGGAGATGTGGACAAGGATGGGTTCGACTATATCAAGGTTGGCCCTTACATCAGTCATCTCGGTGGATTGAAAGACCGCACCACCAACCAGCGCCTCTACCGTAAGGCAGCCAATGGCGAGTTTGAAGACATCACCTCGCGCTTCTGGCGAAGATAATTCGAATTTTGAATTTTGAATTTTGAGTTTTGAATTGTCGGCTTCGCCGATTTTGAATTATTCAGTT
>ERZ1026901.1144-NODE-1144-length-16356-cov-25.219557_pt1 | contig 16356 bp, 16 predicted proteins | sample MGYA00380179_ERZ1026901 | MGnify/ENA primary metagenome ERZ1026901 (study PRJEB33269, sample SAMEA4719815) | human gut metagenome | biome: human-associated habitat; feature: organic feature; material: feces | place: Cameroon | collected 2013-10 ... | reverse complement strand
CTGTCGTTATAGGATGGTAGGAGGTGCGTGCCTACACTATTGCTGAATAGTTACTGCCATAATTGTAAAGTTTTAAAAATTTGAAAATGTTTTGAGTTGGGAGCTTCCTCCCTTGTATCTCCCTTGCTTCTTCTCTTGTTTCCGTATCGTTTCCGTATTGTTTCCGCTTCCGGAAGCGAGAACGATAGGAGAACGATAGGAGGACGATACGAGAACGATACGGGATTGATACGAGATCGATACGGAAACGATACGAGACCGATACGTAACGGATTCGTTTAGCCGCCGTTCTGCGGACTTGGTGGGACTGCGATTTTGTTTCATTGCCTTGAAAGTTTTTGAAGTTGATAATGATTCTCTTTGTCAGCTGCGTTGCTGATAACGTCTGCTGAAGACGTTTGCAAAATTACGAAATGGCGCAACCGAATGCAAATCCATTCATAACCGTTTACAATCCGTTTACAATCCATTCATAATCCGTTCATAACCGTTCACAAAATGCGGCATAACGCATGAAAATCCTTGTGGAGTTCTTCTCGTGTTGTTTACCCTTCGGCAAGCCGTTTTTGTCCCGCATGGTTCCACCCTTCCATGTCTCCCAACACGTTTTCTACGGATTTTTACTTTAAAATTTGCCGTTTTCATAAAAATCCCATACCTTTGTAAAAAATCAAAGTTATGCGAAATTCAGAAGAACGATATATCAGTTTGCTGACCGATTTCGGGTTCAAGCGTGTCTTCGGCACAGTTCCCAATAAGGACTTGCTCATCGACTTTCTCAACTCTCTCTTTGATGGCGAGCAGGTCGTAAAGGACGTGACGTTTCTCAACAGCGAACACGTCGGGGATGTCCGCTCTGAACGCAAGGCCATTTTCGACGTCTATTGTGAGAACGAGCAAGGCGAGAAGTTTATCGTCGAGATGCAGAATGCCTATCAGACTTTTTTTAAGGACCGTTCTCTCTACTACGCAACCTTCCCAATCCGCGAGCAAGCCGAGAAGGGTGACGTTTGGAACTATCAGCTAAAACATGTCTATGTGGTGGCACTGCTCAACTATGAGATGAGCGATCCAGCCTTCTCTACTGAAAGCATCAACCACGACATCGGCCTACTTGACAAGCAAACTCATCGTGTGTTCAATGATAAATTGACTTTCAAGTACGTTGAGATTTCGAAATTCAACAAAAGTTTAGAGGAGCTTGAGACCAACTATGACAAATGGCTCTATGTCCTTCGCAACCTCTCCCGCCTTGATAGTCAGCCAGACTATTTGCGCAATGAGATATTCAACCGCCTGTTCTCCGAAGCCGAGATAGCCCAATTCTCCAAAGTCGAGCTCCGCGAATATGAGGATAGTCTCAAAGCCTATCGCGATATTAAGAACTCATTGGATACAGCAAAAGCTGAAGGCCTGGTTGAAGGCCGTGCTGAAGGTCTTGCAGAAGGCATAGCAAAGGGCCGTTCCGAAACTCTTGCAGAAGTAGCTAAGAACCTCTTGTCAATTGGTACACCCATTGATAGTATCATGAAGGCGACGGGCATGACGGAGGACGAAATCAAGAATTTGGCGTAACAAATTCACTCTGTACCGATAGGAACCATATCCCCATCCGAGTGGCGGCATTAGCGCAGAGCGATACTGCGATGGGGAACATTGTTGTATTACCGTCCTAGCGGCGGTCCCAAAAAAGTATTAACGACAGATTAATGTATGATTAACGGTGATTAATGTGAAAAGCCCTGGCGGCTTGCCCGCCGTGAATTTAGCCTTCATGTATTTAGAAAATAATACTGTTATGTCAGATAAAGAGTTTTTAGAGCGAATGCTCTCAATACTCCCAGAAGAGTTTCAAGACATTTACGATGATACGATTCCCGAAGCAAAGGAGGTTCGCAAGAAGATGAGGAAGAAAACTTCTTCTGCACCATCTTATTCCTGTGCCATGCCAATGCTCGACGATATACGTAGTCTCGACTACAAAGACCAAGCCAAGGTATGCAAGGCATTCCATCAGTACCTGGCAAAGAATCCACTTGTTATCACCTTCTTCACGCGTCGTTTCGAGGAAACCTACTCTCATATCAATATGAGAAACCTGGATGCCACCATCGAGTGGATTCGTTATACTGTCAATGATATGGATAACGCCATTTCAGAGATAGATTATGACGACCCTATGCTCTTCTTTGAGATTGCTAATACCTTGGGCAAAGTAATTGCTAAGAATAAAGGATAAATCCTCAATGGTATAAAGACTTACGTTGTCCGGAAGGAACGTAAGCACTCAAATTAGGGCTCATTTTTGAAAGGTATAACTTTGCTGCCAAATTAAAAAATGATTTATGTACAGCAGCGAAGAGTTGGAACATTTTCGATAAATTGCGAACATTGCAAGCTTGCTTGATCTTTGCCATAGTGAGAAAATGTATGTAGTATTCCAGCCTTCAGGGTCTTTACAAAAATGAAGTGCTTCTGCAAAGTATTAACGACCGATTAATGTTCGATTAACGGCGATTAATGTGAACACCCTAGGCAGCTTGTCTGCCAACCATATCCTCAACGTCTCTCGACCCTCTGTCGAGAGGCCGTCTTAAACGTGTAACCCCTATAAACAGAAAACATGGTAAATTATAATATAAATCTCGAAGGAAAGACCGTCCTTGTGACAGGCGCTGTTGGCTTTATCGGCAGCAACCTCGTCAAGCGACTCTTCCACGATGTCAAGAACATCAAGGTAATTGGAATTGATTCCATTACCGACTACTACGATGTCAACATCAAGTATGAGCGGCTGAAAGAAATAGAGGCTTTGCATGGTGATTGGACTTTTGTCCACGCTTCCATCGCAGACAAAGACGCAGTTGAGAAAATCTTCACGGAAAACAAAATTGCTGTTGTCGTGAACCTCGCAGCTCAGGCGGGAGTACGCTACAGCATTACTAATCCTGATGCTTACATCCAGAGCAACCTTATCGGTTTCTATAATATCTTGGAGGCCTGCCGTCATCACGAGGTCGAACATTTGGTCTATGCCTCTTCCTCCTCGGTCTATGGCAGTAACAAGAAGGTGCCGTACTCCACGGACGACAAGGTGGACAACCCCGTATCACTTTATGCCGCCACGAAGAAGAGCAACGAACTGATGGCGCACGCCTATAGCAAACTCTACAACATCCCGTCAACAGGTTTGCGCTTCTTTACCGTCTATGGTCCTGCAGGTCGTCCCGATATGGCCTACTTTGGGTTCACTAATAAACTGGTCAAGGGCGAGACCATCAAGATCTTCAACTACGGCAACTGCAAGCGCGACTTTACCTATGTCGATGACATTGTGGAAGGAGTGGTCCGCATTATGCAGCATGCTCCCGAGAAACAGAACGGCGAAGACGGGCTGCCTATTCCGCCCTACAAGGTGTATAACATTGGCAACAACTCCCCCGAGAATCTCCTCGACTTCGTCACGATTCTTCAGGAAGAATTGGTGAGAGCAGGTGTGCTAACCACAGACTACGACTTTGAGGCCCATAAGGAGCTCGTCCCGATGCAGCCTGGAGATGTCCCCGTCACTTACGCTGACACCACCCCTCTGGAGCAAGACTTTGGTTTCAAGCCGAACACCAGTCTGAGGGAAGGATTGAGACGCTTTGCAGAGTGGTATGCAAAGTATTAAGACACAGAAAAGAAATAAACAAAGAATATTATGAGCATTTTTGCAGGTAAAACTCTAATGATAACCGGTGGAACAGGTTCCTTCGGTAACGCAGTGTTGAACCGCTTCCTCCGTACAGACATCGGAGAAATCCGTATTTTCTCCCGCGATGAGAAGAAGCAGGACGATATGCGCCACGAGTACCAGGTGAAATACCCCGATGTGGCAAACAAGATCAAATTCTTTATCGGCGATGTACGCAACTTACAGTCGTGCCGCAACGCCATGCCTGGTGTGGATTACATCTTCCATGCCGCAGCATTGAAGCAGGTCCCGAGCTGCGAGTTCTTCCCGATGGAGGCCGTCAAGACCAATGTCATCGGTACGGACAATGTCCTGACTGCTGCTATTGAGGCTGGTGTAGGTGCCGTTATCTGTCTCTCCACCGATAAGGCCGCCTATCCCATCAACGCCATGGGTATCACCAAGGCCGTGGAGGAGAAGATCGCCGTTGCCAAGAGTCGCTACTCTGGTAAAACCAAGATCTGCTGCACCCGCTATGGCAATGTCATGTGCTCCCGTGGTTCTGTCATTCCCCTGTGGATAGACCAGATTCGTAATGGCAACCCCATCACGCTGACCGAACCCAAGATGACCCGCTTCATCATGTCGCTGGAGGAGGCCGTCGATCTTGTCCTCTTCGCTTTCGAGCACGGACACAACGGCGATATCCTCGTACAGAAAGCCCCCGCTTGCACGATCCAAACCCAGGCTGAGGCCGTTTGCGAGCTCTTCGGAGGCAAGAAGGAGGAAATCAAAGTGATCGGTATCCGCCACGGAGAGAAGATGTATGAGACATTGCTCACCAAGGAGGAGTGCGCCAAGGCCGAGGACATGGGCAACTTCTACCGCGTACCCGCTGACAACCGCGGCCTGAACTACGACAAGTTCTTCAAAGAGGGCGACACCAAGCGTTCCGAGATCGAAGAGTTCAACTCCGACAACACCTACCGCCTGAACCTTGAGGAAACCAAGGCCAAAATCGCCTCCTTGGAGTATATTCAGAAAGAATTGAAAGGCGAGGGCAACTTCGTGCAGTAAACGAACACGAATAAATAACTAGTATTAAGTACGAACACGAATCACACGAATTTAACGAATAAATAAGTAGTATTAAGTATGAACGCAGATAGACCTGATTAAACAGATAATATTCGTGTTATTAGAGTAATTCGTGTTCAAATAAAATAGTATGAGAATTTTAGTAACTGGTGCCAAAGGCTTCGTCGGCAAGAACCTTTGCGCCCAACTCAATAACATCAAAGACGGCAAGGCCCGTTGCTACGGTGACTTGACGATCGAGGAAGTCTTCGAGTACGACCTCGATTCCACCCCCGATCAGCTCGACACATGGTGCAAGGAGTGTGACTTCGTGTTCAACCTCGCTGGCGTCAACCGTCCCAAGGACAATGACGAGTTCATGAAGGGTAACTTCGGCTTCGCCTCCACCTTGCTTGACACGCTGAAGGCTCATAAGAACGCTTGCCCCGTGATGCTCTCCAGTTCCCAACAAGCCTCCTTGACTGGCCGTTTCGGCAATAGCGAATATGGTCGCAGCAAGAAGGCAGGCGAAGATCTGTTCCTGGAGTATGGAAAGGAGACGGGATCCAAGGTTTTGGTCTATCGCTTCCCCAATCTCTACGGCAAATGGTGCCGCCCCAACTATAACAGTGCCGTAGCCACCTTCTGCAACAACATCGCCAACGACCTCCCCATCACCGTCAACGACCCGTCAGTAGAACTCGAACTGCTCTACATCGACGACCTTGTAGAAGAGATGATCCGCGCCTTGAAGGGCGAGGAGCACCATTGTGAGTTTAACGGCCTGGAAGTCATCCCCATGAATGGTGATACCACAGGTAGCACGGATAATGAAAAATCTGCTCAATCTGTGAAATCTGTGTTCGGAAAAGTAGGCCGCTACTGCTATTGTCCCGTCACCCATAAAGCAACCCTTGGTGAAATCGTGGCCCTGCTCCATCAGTTTGCCGATATGCCCAAGACCTTGATGATTCCCGAGATCCCCGCCGACTCCTTTGCCAAGCGCCTGTACAGCACCTTCCTGTCATACCTTCCCAAGGAAAAGGCCATCTTCGACTTGAAGATGAACGTCGATGCCCGCGGTTCGTTCACCGAATTGGTTCACACCCTCAACTGCGGACAGGTAAGCATCAACATCTCTAAGCCAGGTATCACCAAGGGAGAGCATTGGCACAACACCAAGTGGGAACAGTTCATCGTCGTCTCGGGCCACGGCCTCATCCAGCTCCGCAAGGAGGGCTCGGACGAAGTCCTCAACTATGAGGTGAGTGGTGACAAAATCCAGTCCGTCATCATGCTCCCCGGCTATACCCACAACATCATCAACCTCTCCGATACCGAAGACCTCGTCACCGTCATGTATTGCAACGAGATATTCGATCCGAACAGGCCCGATACCTACTTTGACAAAGTCGAAAAATAACGAACACATATAAAGGTTATTCGGAACACGAATTGCTCAAATCGAACGAATATGATTTATCACAAGCAAGAAAGCTACAATATAACAGGCGCTGCCATGCACGTTTACAACACGCTTGGTCCTGGCTTTCTTGAAGCGGTATATCAAGAAGCTTTTGAGTTAGAGTTAGCTAAACGCAATATTTCGTATGAAAGAGAGAAAGAGTTAAGCATCTCCTACAATGGAGTCGTATTGAAGCAAACATACCGAGCCGACTTCGTATGTTACGGCAATATTATAGTTGAGTTAAAAGCTGTGGCACATTTAGATGATACACACAGAAGTCAAGTCTTCAATTATCTAAAAGCTACAGGGTTTAAACTTGGACTCCTTTTAAACTTCGGAAACGCGGACGGTTTGGAATTCGAGCGAAAAGTAAAATAATTCTCGTATAAAAACACCCCCGAAGAATACGTATGTAACGAATATGCTTAAGCTTTCGTGTAATTCGTATTATTCGTGTTCGTACCAACAAATACATTTATGGAAAAGCAACCAAAATTTGATTATTCCGACATAAAGTTTAAAGACAACGGCAAATTAAAGCTCATTATCGTTGTCGGCACGCGCCCCGAGATCATCCGTCTCGCCGCCGTCATCAACAAGTGCCGCAAGTACTTCGACGTGATTCTCGCCCATACAGGCCAGAACTACGACTACAATCTCAACGGCGTATTCTTCAAGGATCTGAAGCTCGCCGAACCCGAGGTCTATATGGATGCTGTCGGTGACGACCTTGGCGCTACTTGCGGCAACATCATCAACTGCTCCTACAAGCTCTTTGCCCAGACCAAGCCTGACGGCGTACTGGTCCTTGGCGACACCAACAGCTGCCTCAGCGTCATCGGAGCCAAGCGACTCCATATCCCCATTTTCCACATGGAGGCCGGCAACCGCTGCAAGGACGAGTGTCTGCCAGAGGAGACCAACCGCCGTATCGTCGATATCATCTCCGACGTGAACATGGCCTATTCTGAGCACGCAAGAAGATACCTCGCCGATTGCGGCCTGCCTAAGGAACGCACCTATGTCACAGGGTCCCCCATGGCGGAAGTCCTCCACAACAACCTCGCTGATATCGAGGCCAGCGACGTCCACCAGCGCCTCGGTCTGGAGAAAGGCAAGTACATTCTCCTGTCCGCTCACCGTGAGGAGAATATCGACACGGAGAAGAACTTCCTCTCCCTCTTCACTGCTATCAACAAGATGGCGGAGAAGTATGACATGCCCATCCTCTACAGTTGCCACCCCCGTTCCCGCAATCGCCTTGTCGCCTCTGGCTTCCAACTCGACCCCCGTGTCATTCAGCATGAGCCTCTCGGCTTCCACGACTACAACTGTCTCCAGATGAACGCTTTTGCCGTCGTCAGCGATAGCGGCACCCTTCCCGAGGAATCCTCTTTCTTCACCAGCATCGGCCATCCCTTCCCCGCCATCTGCATCCGTACCTCTACTGAGCGACCCGAGGCCATCGACAAAGGCGACTTCATCATTGCTGGTATCGACGAGAAGTCCTTGCTCCAGGCCGTTGACACTGCCGTCGAGCTCTGCCGTGACGCCCAGCATGGCATCCCCGTCCCCGACTATGTCGACGAGAATGTCAGCACCAAGGTCGTGAAGATAGTGCAGAGCTATGTGGGTATAGTCAACAAGATGGTGTGGAGGAAGTTTTGAATGTTTTGGTCAAAAGTGTAATGACTTGCTAAAAACTTAGAAATAACGGATATAGAGTATGTGATCAGTTGAGATATAATGCAGTGTATCAATGCTCTCTCGTTTGTTTTATATTCAGAAACAATCAAATATAAATTTTATGAAAGTAGTGCTTCTTGCAGGTGGTTTTGGCTCTCGCATTTCAGAAGAGTCTCAGTTTAAACCAAAGCCAATGATTGAAATAGGTGGTATGCCTATTCTTTGGCATATTATGAAAGAGTATGCTTATTATGGGCATACAGAATTCATCATCTGTGCTGGTTACAAACAGGAGTATATTAAGGAGTGGTTTGCCAACTATTTCCTGCATAATTCAGACGTAACCTTCGATTATCGTAATGGTAAGAATGAGATGATAGTGCACCACACTAGTATGGAACCTTGGAAGGTTACAGTGGTAGATACAGGTTACAACACTATGACAGGTGGACGTATCAAACGAATTCAAGAATATATAGGAAATGAGGCTTTTCTCATGACCTATGGAGATGGTGTCTGCGATGTGGAAATTAATAAACTAATAGAGTTTCACAAGACCCATGGCAAGATTGCTACATTAACTGCTGTTAAGATGGCTCAGGATAAAGGAGTGTTAGATATTAGCGAAAACAATTCTGTTCGCTCATTCCGTGAGAAGAATGCGAGTGATGGCGCACCAATTAACGCTGGCTATATGGTGCTCGAACCTAAGGTTTTCGATCTTTTAATAGGAGGGGATGCGTGCGTATTTGAAAAGACAGCACTCGTCGAACTTGCTAAGATGGGTGAACTAATGTCTTACATTCATACTGGTTTTTGGCAATGTATGGATAATATTAGAGAGAAGAACATGCTAGAGAATCTTTTGGCTCAAGACAAAGCTCCTTGGAAGCGTTGGGATCGACCAGTCCCTTCCATAGAAGCACGCAAAGTAACGGGAAATATGTAAGCAACTGTAAGACTGAAAGTGTTTGTTTTTTTTGATTGGTTTGTGTGCAGTTATATAAATGAGGTGTGTTTTCACAAAAAGACATATTATAGGGATTTCTTATTAATTAATGCGTGAAAAAGCTATTGCATAGCGCAATAAATGATTTTGTATATGAATAAATCATTGAAAGAAAGAGTTGCAATCATACAACGCAAGTTGATTGCGGATGATAGGGGTTGGTTTTTGAAGGCTATTACTGGAACAGAGAAGGATATTCCTTCTCATACTGGTGAAGTTTATCTCACCATGGGTAAACCAGGACAGGCTAAGGGTGGTCACTATCATCCAGAGGCTCTTGAGTGGTTTACAATCATTGAAGGTAATGCTGTTCTCAAGCTAGAGGATATAGAGACACACGAACGTCTTGACATTCCGATGTCATTGGATAAGGCTATTACAGTTTTTATTCCCAACAATGTCGCTCATATTGTGGTAAATAATAGCGATAAAGATTTTATTCTTTTGGCTTATACTGATAAGCTATATGACCCAAAAGATACTATTGTTTATGAAATTGAAAGATGAACTTAGATAATAAAGATGGATATTGATATTTTTGGCGGTTTCTTCAAGGGTAAGAAGGTACTAGTAACAGGTCATACGGGTTTTAAAGGTTCTTGGCTTTGTATATGGCTTCATGAACTTGGGGCCGAAGTTATAGGTGTAGGCCTTGAGCCTTACTCTGAGCGTGACAATTTTGTGCTATCTGGTATTGGCAGCAAAATAAAAAAAGACATTCGTGCAGATATTCGTGATGGTGAGAAAATAAAGCAAATTTTTGCAGAATATCAGCCGGAGATCGTCTTCCACCTAGCTGCTCAACCCCTTGTAAGACTTTCATACGATATTCCAGTTGAAACCTACGAAGTGAACGTAATGGGTACCATTCATATCATGGAAGCCATTCGCGCCACAAAAAGCGTGAAAGTAGGAGTGATGATAACAACTGACAAGTGTTACGATAATTGTGAACAGTTAAAGGGTTATGTCGAGACTGATCCATTTGGAGGTTACGATCCATACTCTTCGTCAAAAGGTGCTTGCGAGGTAGCTATCCAAAGTTGGAGACGTTCGTTCTTCAACCCTAAGGACTACGGCAAAAAGCATACAGTTAGTCTTGCCTCTGTTCGCGCGGGCAATGTAATAGGAGGAGGCGATTGGGCAAAAGATCGTATCATTCCTGACTGCATTCGTGCTCTCGAAACTACTAAGATTATAGACATTCGTTCACCTAAGGCTGTGCGTCCTTGGGAGCATGTCCTGGAGCCCCTTTCTGGCTACATGTTGTTGGCTCAGAAAATGTGGAATGATCCAACGGAGTATTGTGAAGGTTGGAACTTTGGTCCTGAGCAGGAGAGCGTATTAACTGTGTGGGAGGTAGCATCTGCTATTGTTGAGAATTTTGGATTTGGCGAATTGAAAGATGTTAGCGATCCCGATGCTCTACATGAGGCAAATCTCCTGATGCTAAACATCAATAAAGTAAAGACGCGTCTTGGTTGGCAACCTCGTTTGACAGCAAAGCAGACAATAGCTTTAACTTCTGATTGGTATAAACGTTATAAGAACGAAAATGTGTATAACCTCTGTGTTGAGGAAATTAACAAGTTTGTAATGTAAAAATGAAAATTTCTATATTGGGAACAAATGGCTTTCTTTCTTCAGCCATTGCAAAGTATGCCAACGTAGTTGGTTGGTCATTGGATATGTACGGTCTTGATGAGCCAGTTGGTCATAAATATAACAATTTCTATAGGGTGAACTTGATGGATGCAGAATTAGAATGCTCTAGTTTGCTAGATTCTGACATGATTATCTATGCAATTGGTGCAGGAATTCAAGCTAACCTAAAGGAAGGGTTCAATCTAATTTACAATCTTAATGTTACTGCTCCAGTAACCATCTGTAATAAGCTCAAGGAACTAGAATATAAGGGGATTTTTGTAACTTTTGGTAGTGTCTTTGAGATGGGCGAGACGAAAGAGGAGCGTTTCTTTACCGAAGAAGATGTTCTCACCTCATTGTGTCCTGCGCCTAATGACTATACTGTCAGCAAGCGCATGTTGAGTAAATTCGTTTCTTCATACAAGCATGATTTTAAACATTGGCATTTCTACATACCTACTATCTACGGAGCAGGAGAAAATCCAAAGCGTCTCATTCCTTATGTAATAAATGCCATCCGAAATAGCGATGAATTGCATTTTACAGCAGGTGATCAGACTCGTCAATATGTTCATGTGAGTGAGATTCCTCGTATGTTAGCATTGGCTTTTGAAAAGAATCTCCCCTCAGGCCTTTACAATATAGAGGGAAAGGAGACTTTTACAGTTAAGGAGATTGTAACTATGATACATCAAGCTATGGGTAAAGAAGTACCAGATGGATGTTTTGGTAGTGTACAGCGTGCTGATGTAGGTATGAAATATTTAGCTTTGGAAGGCAAAAAACTGAGAGATTCAATAGGGTTCAAAGCTCAAATTGATATTTGTCACTGTATAGAATCATATTAAAGGAGGCTATGCGAAAAATATTGAATTTTCGGGAATATGCAATAAAGATACTTGTAGTTGTACTGAGCTTTATATGTCTACCAATTCTTTTTGGCTCGATAAGTGGAGACAGTACGCTTATGTCATACTTTATTGCAGCTTTATGTTTTTTTCTTCTTCTAATACTTGCAGTAGGATTAGTATTAAGGGATGGAAAATATGTTCGTTTCTATGCGATAAGTTATATTATCCAGTTAGTGTTAGGTGTTGTGCACTACTTGTATTTTGTAGATGCTGGATACTTTGATGGCAATGGAGGTGCAACTTCTAGTTTTTGGCATGAATTCATAACAACGTTTACTTCGATTGAAATGATACATGATAACTGGAGACAACTTGGTCTTTTGTCGATGGTGCCTTCTGATGAATTCTATATGACGCATAGAGAAATTTGGCATATTATTGCTTACCCTTTTTATTTTCTGGGTCATAAATGGCTTAATTATGCACCATTGAATGCCTTCAGTTCCTTGTTCGCATCGGCAAATCTTGTTTTCTTATTTAGAAATCGGATCGACTCTGAAAAAATAAAGTATTTAAGAAATTGGACTGCTTTTTTCCCTTTATTTCTCTTTAATGATTGGATGTGGAGGGATGCATTTGGACTTATGCTTATGTCCGTAGGTCTTGTTCTTGTTTATTTGGCAAAAAATCCTATAGCAAAGTCCATTGCATTTGTTTGGTTTGGATTTGGAGCATTTATTCAAAGAACAATGTATCTTGTTTTGGTAGGTGGCGCTATAGGTTATGGATACATCAAAAAACAAAGGAATGGAGTACTAAAAATCTTGTCTATACTTGTCTCTCTTGTAATATTGTTTGTTTTGCTTCAATTTACTCAAGAAACAAATGACAAGGATTATAATTCTGGATATGTTAATTCGATGTCATTCATAGCTCTGCCTATTAAGATTGTATTCGGTTTAATTGGTCCATTTCCTTGGGTACAGTTCTTTAAATTAGTTGAACATAATCCAGCGTTTGCCTGGCAATTAGGAGATTATATCTTAGGAACTTTCCAATTTGGATATCTTCTTGCCATAATCTTTAATTATCGTAATATTTCGTTCAAGAATCTGGATGTATGTACGATTTTTGGATTTGGTATTATGCTAAGTGGCTTTGTTACCTCACAGATGCATATTGGTTATATTGCAGAAGGTCTCTATTTTACGTTGCCATGGTTTTTTAATAGTGTTGGTAGTATATATAAACGTTTTTTTAATATTTCACTATTTGTGCTCGTCATTTTGAATGTCGTTGTGCTAACGATGGGAGGCCTATCAATATCGTCACTTTGGAAGTAGATATAATTTTTCATGAGTACATATAAAGCATCAATATACAATTATCTGTTTAATTCAATCAATGCCATAATAGTAATAATTAATGGTATTGTTATGGTGCCGATATACTTTCATTATATGTCGGTATCAACTTATGGAGCTTGGCTTGCGACTGGCAATATGGTCGCAATGTTAGGATTGTTGGAGAGCGGTTTTTCTAGTGTGATAACTCAAAAGATGGCAGCTGCTATTGGGTCTAACGATACGAAAAAGTTTGCAAGACTCGCTGGAGCTAATATTGCAACAGCAATAACTCTTGCGTTGGCTATTACCCTTTTAGGAGTAGCTATTTCTCCTTTTATAACAGATTGGATAAATGTTGAGGATTCAGTTGCTTCAGAAATAAGAATAGCTTACATTATAGCTTTGGTTGCGTCATCAATTGCTATTTGTGTCTCTTTGTTTGGTGCCTTTCCGCAAGTTTGGCAAGATACTAAAACTGTAGGAATTATTAACACATGCACTGGGCTTGTTTCTATAGCCTCTCTTGTTTCATTTCTTCTTTTAGGATATGGTGTTGTATCAATCTCTCTGAGCTATTTGGTAAGAGCTATGTCAAATTTGTTATGCCAAGGTATATGGATTATTCGCAAATGGAAAAGGGATAATTTTGCAGCTCCAATATTTTCCACTTCTGAGAGTAAATTTTTAGCAAAAGATTGCGTATTCCCATTCCTTTCAAAATTATCGAGTGTTCTGATGGGCAATTCTCAAAGTTTCATTATTGCGCATTTTATGAATCCCGCATTGGCTGCTGTATATGACTTGACCTCCAAAGTGTGTTATGTCGCGTGTGGATTCGTGTCGCAAACTAACGGCTCCTTTTTTGCCCTATTCTCGCTGACTCTATCTTCAGGAGATAAGCAAAAGATCGATAGTGTATTTTTAACGACTACTCGGTTCTTCTCAATAACTTTAGCAATAGTCGGTTTGTATTCAATATGTTTCAGTGAACCTGTTATCAACTATTGGGTGGGACTTGACAAGTATGGTGGTACGTGGTTGCTTATAATAATTGTATTCGCAAAAATACTTTTTCAGTTTCGTTCATATTGTAATAATATACTTTACACGGGAGGCCTGATAAATAAATCTGCTAAATTGGACATTCTTTGTGCTATAGTTTTTCTAGCAGTATTGTTAGCTGTTATCAAGCCGATACAAGTTTATGCTGTACCTTTTGCAACATTGGTTGTCAGTATTTTGTTCATCTCATGGTATCTTAAGCTTATGCAAAAGCATCTTGGTCTGAACGTAAGAATATTGCTGATTGAATTCGTGAAATCAATGATTGTGATTCTACCTTTTGTAGCTATTCACTATATCCTCAATTTGGATTATCACAACCTCTATGTATATGGAACATATTTTATTGTGTTTTCGGCATTATTTGTCTCTGTATTGTTAGTCACAAATAAACCTTTCTTTTTGTTGTTGCAATCAAAATTGAAGAAATGAGTAATAGAAATAAAAGAGTGCTATTGATTCCGGATGCATATTTTGGTGATTATTCGGGTGCATACGTTACTCAAATTGCCAAAAAGCTTCTTGTGGAGATTGGATGTATTGTAGCGGTCTATTCTGACGAAGTGTCAAATGACATGGAGGAAAGAGACGGTACACAGATTTTTATGCGCTACAAATGTCCTGCATCTGCGAACTGGCTTGAGAGCAAGTACAAGAAGAATTATGCAAATGTGTTAGATACATTCCAGCCGGATGCCATTTATATCTTAGGTTCTGTTACAAATAAAAACATTATCTTTTGGTCTATGGCACGCAAGAGGGGTATAAAGGTTATATCGAAGATTTTTATGCAAGATTTCTTTTGTTATAATTATTATGCCAATGATGAGAAAGGTCTATGTACACTTTGTCTTGAACATGGCTTTAAACAAGCTTTATTTAGGAATTGTGTAAGGGCAAATGAAAGAGGATTTGTTGGCTTTATCAAAAAGCTGAATTCAACTATCAATCGATATAGACTACAAAAAGAATTGTCGAAAGCAGATGCAGTTATAACGTCGTCTCGTCAGCAAGTAGAGTTTTATGTTAAGTATGGAATACCTCGCGAACGATGCTATATTACCCCTCTTTATTTCAATGGCGACAAACTAAAAAATTATACGGTAACCATGGGCGACTATTTTGTGTTCGTAGCACAAAATCGCATAGACAAGGGGGCTCACTTGCTTAAAGACATTCTTGCAAATTGTAACAAAAATGTTAAGGTAATTGCTGCGTATGCAAGTCAAAAGAGTATAGATTTTGCTCTTAAGCATTATGGACTTCAACCTTATGTGGATAGGGGTATGTTGGAAATGCGTAACGAATGTACATGGAAAACGAACCTTGGAGAAGTAATTGCGGCAAGCCGTGGAGTAATCAATCCCTCTATTTGGCCTTCAACCACAGAATTTGTACTTCTTGAAGTACTTGGTCTAAAGAAACCAATTTTTACTTTTAATGTTGGTATTCATCCTGAAATTATAAATTCGGGAAGCAATGGTTTTGTTGCTGATACGACGAGTCTTATGGGGGCTCAGATAAATGAACTAAATCATAATGATTTGTTGTATCAAAAAGTCTCTGCCGGTGCAGAACTTTTATACAAAAGAATGACAGATTGGGAAGGATGGAAAAAAACTTTAATTGAAATTATAGAAAAATGAGAAAGACAATAATAATGTCTGGTGGACTTGGTAACCAGATGTTTCAATATGCTTTCTATCTAAGCATGAAATCTAAAGGCATAGATTGCAGAATTGATGATACATTGTTTTATACAGCCAAAATGCATAATGGCTTCGAGTTGGATAGAGTGTTTTCAATCCCCGAAAGATTGGATAAGCCTTCTCGATTGAAAAAAATATGGTTTCGAACACTTCGTAGATATAAACCATCTTTATTCTTATGTACAGATAGGGTATATCAATATTGCCCAGAGGTATATGAAGCAAATCAGCCTTATCTGATGGGAGATTGGCTTTCTACCTCTTATTTCAAAGATATTGAGGATAAAGTAAGAGAGCAATTTAGCTTTAAAAATATAGGTAGGCGCAATGTGGAGATGGCTAATATAATGCAGTCTAGTAATTCTGTAAGTATTCATATACGAAGAGGTGACTACTTAAATCTGCCTAATTATTGCGTTTGCGATGAAGAGTATTATCGGAAAGCCATTAACGCTATAAAGGAGAAAGTCTCACAACCTATTTTCTTTGTCTTTTCAAACGACCCAGATTGGTGTGATGCTTTTATGCGCCTGTTTGATGTGGAGTTTAGAATTATTAATTGGAACCAGGGCTTTGATAGTCATCAAGACATGTTTTTGATGACACAATGCCGACACAATATTATTGCAAATAGCACCTTCTCATGGTGGGGAGCATGGTTGAATGCTCATTCTGGCAAAACGGTGGTGGCTCCTCGTGTGTGGTTCAAGAAGAACAGCTATAATATCAATTGCCCTGGCTGGCATCTTATATAATATATTATGAGTAATGTAATTCAAGTTTCGCAAGTTAACAAAACATGACGTAACTGCCTAAAACAAAAGG
>ERZ1026901.1143-NODE-1143-length-16367-cov-10.425025_pt1 | contig 16367 bp, 14 predicted proteins | sample MGYA00380179_ERZ1026901 | MGnify/ENA primary metagenome ERZ1026901 (study PRJEB33269, sample SAMEA4719815) | human gut metagenome | biome: human-associated habitat; feature: organic feature; material: feces | place: Cameroon | collected 2013-10 ... | reverse complement strand
TGCTTGCTGTAGTAAGTTGCAACACAAAACAGGGTACAGGTTCGCTTATTGGTGCCGGCGGTGGCGCCCTTATTGGTGGTATTATCGGTAAACTTGCTGGCAATACAGCTGTAGGTGCAGCAATTGGTGGTGCAGTAGGTGCAGGTACTGGAGCTTTAATCGGTCGTCATATGGACAAGGTGGCTGAGCAGGCCAAGCAGATTGAGAACGCTAAGGTAGAGAAGGTAACAGACAGCAATGGTCTTGAGGCCGTTAAGGTGACATTCGATTCAGGTATCCTTTTCGCAACTAATAAGGCTGACCTCAACGCTTCTTCAAAGAACGCTTTAGCCAAGTTCTCTAACACTTTGAAGGAGAACAACTTGCTCTCGGTTGACATTTATGGCCATACTGACAGCACAGGCAACGATGGCATCAACATCCCTCTTAGCAACAAGCGTGCTCAGAGTGTAGCCAACTATCTGCAGAGCTGTGGCGTTTCTTCTTCACAGTTCAAGAACATCTCTGGTAAGGGTAGTTCAGAGCCAGTTGCTGACAACTCAACTCAGGCTGGTCGTACTCAGAACCGTCGTGTAGAGGTTTACCTCTATGCAAGCAAGGCAATGGTTGATGCTGCCAATGCAGGAACACTTAAGTAAATTTTATAAACAACTGATAGACAATCGTCTGTGTGAAAGGTAAAACTTCACTCAGGCGATTGTTGTGTGTATAAGAATATATGAAATTCGGTATTATATCCAAGATTGTTCGTTGGGTGGCAGCTCTCTTCTTCGGCTCCACCATCCTTGCTGTAGTGGCTTATCGTTTTCTTCCCGTTTATGTTACTCCGTTGATGGTGATACGTTGCGTGCAGCAGGTAGGCGATGGCAAGTCGATAACCATGCATCATAGCTGGAAGTCGCTTGATGAAATCTCGCACCATCTGCCAGTAGCTGTAATGGCGAGCGAAGACCAGCGCTTTCTGATACATCATGGATTCGACTTCGGAGCAATACAGAAGGCTGCACGAAGAAATGCTCGTGGCGCAGGACGCAAACTTGGAGCCAGCACCATTTCGCAGCAGACTGCCAAGAATGTGTTTCTGTGGCCCGGACGCAGCTGGACTCGTAAGGGCTTTGAGGTGTATTTCACAGCTCTTATCGAGATGCTTTGGAGCAAGCAGCGCATTATGGAGGTATATCTGAATTCGATAGAGATGGGCGACGGAATTTATGGAGCCGAGGCTGTGGCAAAGTATCATTTCGGCAAGACGGCATCCGAACTCACCCGGTCGGAATGCGCTCTTATTGCTGCAACGTTGCCAAATCCTCGCAAGTTTGACAGTAGCAATCCGAGTGCCTATATGCGTGCCCGCCGTGGCAGCATAGAGTATCAGATGAAGTTCATACCGTCGTTTCCGCGTGAAGGCGAGGATTACGACCCTAACACCACCTCGGGAGGTGTCTATCATCGTCGCAAATAATACTGCTGATTGTTCAATTCTCTTGAAGGGCAACTTTGGCTTTCTTGACAGGCAACTTTAGCTTTCTTGACAGGCAACTTTAGCTCTCTTAATCGGTAATTTCAACTCTCTCGGCAGACAATTTTATTTTCCTCGTGAGGAAATATTTGCAACCTCGCGAGGGAACAATTGCAACTACGCGAGGAAACAATAAAACAATAACAAAACAACAAATACGAAAACAAGTGGAAAATCTTCTTTCATCGCTCAACCCCAACCAACGAGCTGCCGTTGAATATGTTGACGGCGCACAACTTGTCATTGCTGGTGCAGGATCGGGCAAGACGCGTGTGCTGACCTATAAGATTGCTTATCTGCTGAGTCGTGGCATGAATCCGTGGAATATTCTTGCCTTGACCTTTACCAATAAGGCTGCGCGAGAGATGAAAGACCGTATTGCCCATTTGGTAGGTCCTGATCAGGCACGCTACTTGAATATGGGAACTTTCCACTCTATATTCCTACGCATACTGCGTGTTGAAGCAGAGACAATCGGGTTAGCCCCGAACTTTACCATTTACGACGATTCTGACTCGCGTGGTCTTGTAGGCTCGATTATAAAGGAGATGCAGCTCGACGACAAGGTGTATAAGCCTTCGGCTGTGCTCTCGCGCATAGGAATGGCAAAGAACAGTCTCATCACTCCCGATGCCTATATTGCCGATGCCCAGTTGCGCGACCGTGACCTTCGGTCGAAGATGCCACGTATTGGCGACATCTATCGCATTTATGCCCAACGTTGTCTGAATGCCAATGCTGTCGACTTCGACGACATGCTTCTGTTTACCTACATTCTCTTCCGAAACCATCCCGAAGTGTGCCGCAAGTATGCCGAGAGGTTTGCATATGTTCTTGTCGACGAGTATCAGGACACCAACTATGCCCAGCAATGTATTGTCACTCTGCTTACGCATGAACATGGACGTATCTGTGTGGTGGGCGACGATGCCCAGAGCATCTACGCATTCCGCGGAGCCAATATCGACAATATACTCAACTTCCAGCGCCTGTATCAAGGTGCAAAGCTGTTCAAACTTGAGCAGAACTATCGTAGTACACAAAATATTGTAGGAGCAGCCAATTGCCTCATCCGCCATAATCGCAGGCAGATAGAAAAGACCGTATTCAGCGAAAATCCTGAGGGCGACAAGATTACGCTTAATATTGCCTATAGTGATAAGGAGGAGGCTGCTATCGTGGCAAATGAGATTCGCCGATTGCACAATCGTGAGCATGTGCCTTATGGAGGATTTGCCATTCTGTATCGCACCAATGCCCAAAGCCGTATCTTTGAGGACGAATTGCGCAGGCAAGGAACGCCTTATCGTATTTATGGCGGAATGAGTTTCTACCAGCGCAAGGAGATAAAGGACATAATAGCTTATTTCCGACTTGTGGCCAATCCTAATGACGAGGAGGCTTTGAAGCGCATTATCAATTATCCAAAACGAGGAATCGGAGCTACGTCGGTAGACAAACTTATAGCTGCTGCACGCCGCAACGACAAGAGCTTGTGGACTGTAGTTTCCAGTCCAACTACTTTCGCTCCTGAGGTAAGTGCCGCAGCAGCACGTCGTATCGTAGCGTTTCACGATATGATGCAGATATATATCGACCAGCGCAAGCAGACTGACGCTTATGCTCTCGGCAAGTTGATAATTGAGCAGACCGGACTTGCAGCCGAGATCTTTGCCGGTGGCGACGATAATGCTTTGGACAGACGTGAGAATGTGGAGGAATTTATCTCCGGACTCCACGACTTTGTCGATAGCAAGCGTGAGGAAGACCATGCCGATGAGGTTTATATCGACCGCTTCTTGCAGGAGGTGGCTCTTGTAACTGATGCCGACCGCGATGCGGATAAGGACGAGAATTCATTGGTGTCGCTTATGACAATACATGCTTCTAAGGGACTTGAGTTTGATACAGTCTTCGTGGTTGGTGTTGAGGAAAATCTGTTCCCGAGTCCGAGAGCATGCGAGTTCCCTCGTGAACTTGAGGAGGAGCGTCGTCTGTTCTATGTGGCAATCACCCGAGCTGAGAAGCGATGCCTGCTGTCTTGTGCCAAGAGCCGTTACCAATATGGCAACATGCTGTTTAATGAACCGAGCCGTTTCTTGCGTGAAATCGATCCGCAATGGATGAATGTGAATGGAAGACTTGCGTCAAACCGCAGTAGGTTTGGGGATAATGAATCCGGCAGCAGACCCTTTGAGGATAATGATTTCAGTCGCACCCCCTTTGGCGAAACTAATAACATACGCAATCGATACGAGGACAATCGTGTGGGATTTGAACGTGGCGGACGTCGTGTTGTACCGGAAAGTCCAATCCCTGATTTGGCAAGATTCCGCAGGCTGGGTGGTCAGAGAAATACGCCTGTTGCGAGTGAAGTAGCAAAGGCAAATCCTTCCATTGGGGCTTCAAAGCCAGGTATTTCGGTTGGCGCTCGCATAGAACACCAGCGTTTCGGACTTGGACGCGTGGTTAGTGTTGAAGGAAGTGGCGAGAACGAGAAGGCAACTGTAGAATTTGATAATGCAGGAGTGAAGACGCTACTCCTTAAGTTTGCAAGATTTAATGTGGTAGGGTAGAAGGCTACCTTACCACATTATATTATAATAAGCTAAGCCAAGCACGTTCGTTGAAGTGTGCTTAGCGTACTCTAAGTCGGTCGCCAACCTGAATCTCATAGTCGGGCACCAGATGGTTCATCTTGTACAGACTCTTCAGTCGGATGCCATACAACTGGGCTATAGAGTACATGCTCTCGCTGGCTCTTACAACGTGCGGAGTACGACGGTACTGCTTCTCGGCACGTTTCTGCTTCTTTTTCAGATATACTACATCGCCTTGTGCAAGCACATCCTTCTTGTTGCGTTCGTTATACCGTGCCAGCTTACGTGCCGAAATGCCCGTCTCACGAGCCAGCTCCTTAAACGTGTCGCCGGTCTTAGCTATTACATAATAGTTCTTGTTGTAGAACTTCACGACATGTAAAGAGCCGTCAGGAGCAGGCTTGTCGGTAGATACATGACGCGCCATAAAGCGGTCGTACGAAGTGGCACGGTCGTAGCTGTTGAGGTTGTACAGCTCGATTATCTGTATCAGTTTCGTTGCATACTGAGGGTTGGTAGCGTATCCACACGCCTTCAGCCCACGTGCCCATGAGCGGTAGTCGGTACGCTTGTAGTCAAACAGTCTTGCGTAGCGCGACTGTGTAGCCAGAAAACGGCTGTGGTCTTCATAGCTTTGGCGGGCATTGTCGTAGGCTCTGAAGCATTCGCCTCGTGCATCATCGTCATGGTAAACGCGTCGTCCGGTCCATCCATGACACTTTATTCCGAAATGGTTGTTGCCGGCACGTGTCAGGTCGCTACGTCCGGCAGCACTCTCAAGCAGTCCCTGTGCCAGAGTGATGCTGGCAGGAATATTATAGCGTAGCATTTGCTCGATGGCAAGATCCTTGTATTGGTCGACGTATGCTTTATAGGCCGAGTTCCACTTCATCTGTGCTATGGCTGCCGAAGAGCCAAAGACGATGCACATTATAAGTATATAGGCCGTTTTCTTCAGAGTATTCATATGATTTTTGGTTGTTATTTGCTTGATTTTGTACTTTACGCACTTATTTTGCAATGTGAATGCAAAGTTACTGCTTTTCAGCAATAAAACATCAAAGAGTTTTAGGTTTTGACAAAAATTGTTGTACCTTTGCATTTGTGTTGTTGTGTTGCCTATAAGCAATGCAGTAATAGAATCAATACATAAATAATAAATAAAGAATAATAATATAAGATTATGAAAGCATTTGTTTTCCCCGGACAGGGATCGCAGTTTGTAGGAATGGGCAAGGACCTCTACGACAACAATGAGACAGCTAAGGAACTCTTCGAAAAGGCCAACGAAATCCTCGGATTCCGTATTACAGACATCATGTTTGCCGGTACTGACGACGAACTGAAGCAGACCAAGGTGACACAGCCAGCAGTATTCCTGCATAGTGTTATCTCTGCCATTTGCCTCGGCGATGATTTTGCTCCTGCAATGGTAGCAGGCCACTCTTTGGGTGAGTTCTCGGCACTTGTTGCTGCAGGAGCACTCTCATTTGAGGATGGCGTTAAGCTCGTAGCAGCCCGTGCTATGGCTATGCAGAAGGCATGTGAGGCTGCTCCCGGCACTATGGCTGCCGTTATCGGTCTGCCCGATGAGAAAATAGAAGAAATATGCAAGGAATCGAGTACAGACGGCAATATCGTTGTAGCAGCTAACTACAACTGCCCTGGCCAGCTCGTAATAAGCGGCAATATCGACGCTATTAATGCTGCTTGTGAGAAGCTTAAGACAGCAGGTGCAAAGCGCGCTCTTCCGCTCAAGGTGGGTGGAGCATTCCATTCTCCGCTTATGCAGCCTGCTAAGGATGAACTTGAAGAGGCTATCAAGGCTGTTGAGGTTAAGGCTCCTAAGTGCCCGGTTTACCAGAATGTAGATGGCATGCCTCATACTGATCCTGCTGAAATTAAGGCCAACCTTATTGCACAGCTTACAAGTAGCGTGCGTTGGACAGCAAGCGTACAGAACATGATTAAGGATGGCGCCGACGACTTCACAGAGTGCGGACCTGGCAAGGCTCTGCAGGGTATGATTGGACGTATCGACAAGAATGTCAGCGCTCACGGTATCGCCTAAATTCTTATGGGACGACAGAAAATAATAATCTATCAGATATTCACCCGCCTTTTCGGCAATCGCTCCAATGGGTGCAAGCCAGGAGGCACGATTGCCGAAAACGGCTCGGGCAAGATGAACTTCTTTACGGACGATTTGCTGCATGGCTTGCGTGCCAAGGGTTATTCGCACGTGTGGTATACAGGCTTGATACGCCACGCCACCACAACAGATTATACCCGATACGGCATTCCACGCCAGCATCCAGCCGTCGTCAAGGGCAAGGCGGGTTCTCCATATGCTATTGTTGATTACTACGACATTGACCCTGATTTGGCCGACGATGTCAACAATCGTATGCAGGAGTTTGAACAACTGCTCGACCGCAGCCATCGTGCCGGATTAAAGGTGATCATCGATTTTGTACCAAACCACGTAGCACGCCAATATCATTCTACAGAAAAGCCCGAAGGTGTGCGCGACCTTGGTGAGGATGACAATACATCGATGGGTTTTTCTGCTGCCAATAATTTCTACTATTGTCCAGGAACTCCGTTCCAGCCACATATTGACACTTATGCTGGTGAGGCAGAACCTTATACGGAGTTTCCTGCCAAGGCTACTGGTAACGATCATTTCGATGCCTCGCCTTGTGTGAACGACTGGTATGAGACCGTCAAACTCAACTATGGTGTTGACTATCTCGATGCTGGCGGACGTTCCGAGCACTTCTCTCCAATGCCTGACACATGGGCTAAGATGACCGATATATTGATGTATTGGGCTTCTAAGGGTGTTGACGGATTCCGGTGTGACATGGCTGAGATGGTGCCTCCCGCATTCTGGCATTGGGCAATAGCCAAGGTCAAGGAGGCTTATCCGGATATAATCTTCGTGGCTGAGGTGTACAATCCGCTTGAGTACAACCACTATGTTGATGCAGGCATGGACTACCTATATGATAAGGTGGGAATGTACGACACGATGCGCTCGGTGGTATGTGGCAATTGCCCAACATCAAAGATTACAACCGCATGGCAATGGGTTGACGGTATAAGCAGCCACATGCTCTACTTCCTCGAAAACCATGACGAGCAACGCATAGCAAGCGACTTCTTTGCAGGCGATCCGTTTAAGGCTTATCCTGCACTTGTGGTCAACGCCTTGATGCGTAGCAATCCGTTTATGGTGTATGCCGGACAGGAGTATGGTGAGCGTGGAATGGATCAGGAGGGATTTAGCGGATGCGACGGACGTACAACGATATTCGACTATTGGACTGTACCGTCGCTTCATCGTGCACATGTCACTCATTCGCTTACAGACGACGAAAAGGCTTTGGCGTCACTTTACGACAAGGTGCTTAATATTGCAGCTACTGAGAAGGCAGTAGGCGAGGGCGATTTTTTCGACCTTATGTATGTCAACGAGCATCTGGCACAACGTCAGTATGCGTTCATGCGCAAGGCAGCAGATGAGATGCTCTTCGTAGTGGCCAACTTTGGCGATGAGCGTATGGAGTGTAGAGTCAATATCCCGGCACATGCCTTCGATTTCCTCAATATCCCACATGCCGATATGACAGCCGACGATATGCTGGGTGGCGCACCTCTTAAGGTACAGCTCAAGACCCAGAACTTCATCGATGTGGATGTAGAGGCGCACAACTGCAGAATTTACAAATTCAATCTGGTTATGGATAAAGAACCTATATTCAACGAGCACAATAAGGAGGAATTCCCCCCGGCACATACAGCCGAGCATCTGCTCAATCAGACTATGGTAAGACTGTTCGGATGCGAACGCTCGTCAAACGCTCACATAGAGCGCAAGAAGAGCAAGATGACATTCACACTCGACCATAAGCCTTCACGCAAGGAAGAGAAGATGATTGAGGACCGAATGAACGAGCTTATTGCCGAAGACCTCCCCGTAACCTACGAGGTAGTCGATCGCGACCATATTCCTGCCGATGTGCAGATCGACCGTCTGCCCGAAGACGCTTCAGAGCAGATACGACTGGTGCGTATCGGCAACTACGACGTGTGCCCGTGTATAGGCAAGCATGTTCGCTCTACGGCCCAGATTGGCAAGTTCGTGATGTTGGGAACCAACTGGGATGAGATGAAGAAAGCATTCCGTATAAGGTTCAAGATTGTGCAATAGTACACAATTGCAGCAACCCAGAGAATAAGAATGTATTATAGTAACATATTATAGTAAAAGCAATTACCGTAAGGAAAATCTTTTATTAACAATAAAATTTAAATCATGACAGAAAACAGACAAACACTTAACCGCAACCTTGCTCAGATGCTTAAGGGCGGTGTGATCATGGACGTTACAACTCCTGAACAGGCTCGTATTGCACAGGAAGCTGGAGCATGTGCCGTAATGGCATTGGAGCGTATTCCTGCAGATATTCGTGCTGCTGGTGGTGTTTCACGCATGAGCGACCCCAAGATGATCAAGGGTATCCAGGAAGCTGTCACAATCCCTGTTATGGCAAAGTGCCGTATCGGTCATTTTGCTGAGGCACAGATCCTGCAGGCCATTGAGATAGACTATATCGACGAGAGCGAGGTGCTCTCACCTGCCGATGATGTTTACCACATCGACAAGAACAAGTTTGACGTGCCTTTTGTATGTGGTGCAAGAAATCTTGGCGAGGCTTTGCGTCGTATTGCCGAGGGTGCTACTATGATTCGTACTAAGGGCGAGCCTGGTACTGGCGATGTTGTACAGGCTGTTCGTCATATGCGTATGATGCAGAGCGAGATTCGTCGTCTTGTATCTATGTCTGAGGACGAGCTTTATGAGGCAGCAAAGCAGTTGCAGGTTCCTTACGATCTCGTTATGTATGTACACGAGAATGGTAAGTTGCCAGTAGTTAACTTTGCAGCTGGTGGCGTTGCTACTCCTGCTGACGCTGCTCTTATGATGCAGCTTGGTGCTGAGGGTGTATTCGTAGGTTCTGGTATCTTCAAGAGTGGCGATCCTGCCAAGCGTGCCAAGGCTATCGTTCAGGCTGTTACCAACTTCAACGATGCAAAGAAGCTTGCTGAACTCTCTGAGGACCTGGGCGAGGCCATGGTTGGTATCAACGAGCAGGAGATTCAGGTACTCATGGCTGAAAGAGGCAAATAATTCAGCATTATGAGAGTAGCCATTTTAGCTCTCCAGGGCGCATTCATCGAGCATGAGAAAATGCTCGCGCGCCTTGGCGTTGAGACATTCGAAGTGCGCCAGCTGCGCGATTGGGAGCAGCCCAAGGACGGACTCATTATTCCCGGAGGCGAGAGCACAGTACAGATAAAGCTCTTGCGCGACCTCGGACTCTACGCTCCTGTGGCTGAAGCCATAAAGAACGGACTGCCCGTATTCGGAACATGTGCCGGACTTATCATGCTTGCCAAGACACAGGATGGCGAGCCTGCCAACCGTCTCTCGACAATGGATATTGACGTGCGTCGTAATGCCTACGGCCGTCAGCTCGGCAGTTTCTATACCGAGGCTCATTTTGAGGGAGTTGGCGACGATGTGCCGATGACGTTCATTCGTGCGCCTTACATCAACGGGGTGTCGGCTGATGCCAAGACTCTTGCCATGGTTGGTGGACATATTGTAGCTGCCCGTCAGGGTGCACAACTCGTTACAGCGTTTCACCCCGAGCTGAATGACGACACACGTATCCACGAATACTTTATTGATATGATCAGACAGTCGAAGTCTGATATGTAGAAATTTAAAAAAATTGAGAGTTTAAAAAGTTGAGAGTTGAAAGTTATGATATGTTTTTATGATAACATTTTATTTATATGTTTATCAAAGTAATCATAACTCTCAACTCTCAATTCCCAACTTTCAATTCTCGACTTTATTACAATCTCACTACCGATTTCACGCCTTTTACTGTGCGCAGTTTCTTCAGTAGTGATTCTAGTTTTCCAGTATCTTCTACAAGCACGTCGAGGTTTCCGCTGAACAGTCCGTCGTGGCTGTCGATATTTATCGACTTCATCACAATCTTCTCCTCCTTTGATATGATGCTTGTAATGTTGTTGACAATACCCAAGTCGTCGTTGCCAACAATACGAAGCGTTATGTTGTATTGCGACGCACCCTTTCCGCTCCAACGGGCCTTCACTATACGATAGCCGAAACGCTTGCGTAGCTCAGGTGCATTAGGGCAACTCTTGCTGTGAATCTTTATTCCTCCGTTTATCGTTACAAATCCGAATATCGGGTCGCCGTAGATAGGACGGCAGCATTTGGCAAGCGAGTAGTCCAGACCCTTAAGGTTCTGGTCGATTACCAGTTCGTCGTCGTTGCCTGCAAGGCGCTTCATCTGTAGGTCTTGCTGGCTGTCGAAGTTGTATTCGCCAGCCGAACGTACTACTCCCGAAGTCTTCAGTCCTGCCTCATGGTCGCGATACTCCACATACTGGTCAATAACGTCGTTGGCGTCAATCTTCTCGTCGACAAGCTGTCGGTAGAAGTCCGACATCTCCTTAAATCCCATCTTTTTTATCAGATGTGACATCAAGGCGTCTTCCATCTCTATCTTTCGGTTCTTGAACTTACGCTCCAGTATCTCCTTGGCATACAGACCGTTCTTCACCTGTAGTTCCTTTAAGGCTTGTCTTATCTTGGCTTTGGCCTTGCCCGTCTGTACTATGTTGAGCCAATCCTGCTTAGGCGACTGGTTGTTTTGTGTCATTATCTCTACCGTGTCACCTGAGTGTAACTGCTCGCGTATTGGCACGTTACGTCCGTTGATTTTTCCGCCCACACACTTGTTGCCCACACCCGAATGGATGCGGTAGGCAAAGTCGAGAATCGTTGCACCCTTGGGAAATTTTATAAGGTCGCCCTTCGGAGTGAACACAAACACCTCGTCCTCGTACAGATCCATCTTGAACTGGTCCATCAGCTGCAGGTTGTCGTTGCTCTCAAGTGCCGAGCGAATGTTACCCAGCCACTCGTCCAGACCCGACTCACCCTTGATGCCCTTATAGCGCCAATGTGCTGCCAGTCCGCGCTCGGCAATCTCGTCCATGCGTTCGGTTCTTATCTGCACCTCAACCCATTTGTTCTCCGGACCCAGTACCGTAATGTGCAGACTCTCGTAGCCGTTCGACTTAGGTACCGACAGCCAGTCGCGCAGACGTTTGGGGTTAGGTTGGTACATATCAGTAATGAGCGAGTAGGTCTGCCAGCACAGCATCTTCTCCTGGTCGATAGGCGAGTCGATGATGATACGTATTGCGAAGAGGTCGTAAATGCCCTCAAATCCACATTGCTGCTTCTTCATCTTCTGCCAGATGGAGTGTATGCTCTTGGTGCGGCCCTTGATGTGGCATTTTATGCCCATCTGCTTCAGCTTCTCGTCGATAGGCTGGATGAACTTCTCTATATAAGCGTCGCGCGAACGCTTGGTTGCGTTCAGCTTGTCCTTAATCATATAGTAGGCGTCGTGCTCCAGATACTTCAGGCTTAGGTCCTCCAGTTCGCTCTTCAGCTTGTAGAGTCCCAGCTTGTGAGCCAGCGGAGCATACAGATAGCTTGCCTCCTCAGCCACTCGGCTTTGCGCCTCCTTGTTTGTCGTGTCACGTATCTGTCGCATCAAGTTGACGCGGTCGGTAATCATAATAAGAATCACACGCATGTCTTCGGCAAACGACAGCAGCAGATTGCGGAAATTCTCGCTCTCGATGATAGGCGTACGCTGGTAGAGCTCGTGAATGCGCACCAGTCCGTGAATAATCTGCGCCACGCTACGTCCGAACTTGTGCTCCACTTCCTCCAACGACAGGATTCCGTTGATAATGCTGTTGTATAGAAGTATGGCCAGAACACACTCGCGTTTCATACCGATTTCAGCCAACTCCAACTCGGCAGTCTGAAAACTCAGCAATATAGGGTTCAGTCCGAATACGTCCCTTTTTATCTTGTTGTCGCCAATCTCCTTAGTCAGTTGCTGGCGAAGATAATTCTCGTCGTCAGGCTCAAGTGTGTCTCCCATTGTGGTCTTCAAGTGAGTGGCTATTCTGTGCAGTTCAGCCAGCTCTTCAGTTGTAAACTTGAATTTTTCTTCCATAATTCACCCCTTTTGATGTTAATTACAAGGCAAAGATACAAAAAAATGGCAGAAAATTTCCTTTTTAGCAAAAAAGTATTTACATTTGTACATAGTAAGATGTCGCCACGAACAACACTTACTGACCTTACATGACATTTTCAAAACCTAAAAGTCAAAATATTATGTTATCTACAAACGATTTAAACCAGATCCAGCAACGTGGAATTACAGAACAGCAGGTGGAGCATCAGCTCGAACAGATAAAGGAAGGATTCCCTTTCTTGCGTATTGAGGCAGCAGCAGCTATAGGCCATGGCATTATTGCTCCTGATGAGGCTCAGCGCGACAAGTACGTAGCCGACTGGAAGCAGTATCTCGAGGAGGGTCACAAGGTTGTGAAGTTTGTGCCTGCCAGCGGAGCCGCCAGTCGTATGTTCAAGAATCTCTTTGCATTTCTCTCGGCAGACTACGACGTTCCTACAACTGACTTTGAGAAGCAGTTCTTTGACAATATCAAGAAGTTTGCTTTCAAGAAGGAGTTGTGTGCTAAGTGCAAGGCCAATACCGGACTTAGCGTATGCAAGCTGATTGAGGCAGGACGCTACAAGGACGTAGTAGCCAATCTGCTTGAGGCCAAGGGCCTTAACTACGGACAGCTGCCCAAGGGCTTGCTGCTCTTCCATAACTACGAGGAAGGTCCGCGCACTCCTATGGAGGAGCATCTTGTTGAGGCTGCGCTCTATGCCAGCTCTGATGGCGAGGCCAACATCCACTTTACCGTTTCGCACGAGCATCTCGAACTGTTCAAGAGCAAGGTTGCCGAGAAACTTGAGTCGTTTGAGAAACTCTATAACATTCGTCTTAACGTAAGTTTCTCTGAGCAGAAGCCAAGTACCGACACCATCGCAGCCAATCCCGACAATACTCCGTTCCGTAACGAAGACGGCTCTCTGTTGTTCCGTCCGGGCGGTCATGGCGCACTCATCGAGAATCTCAACGATATTGATGCCGACGTAGTGTTCATCAAGAACATCGACAACGTGGTGCCCGACCGTATCAAGGCTGATACAGTATTATATAAGAAGGTATTGGCAGGCATACTCGTTGACACACAAAAGAAGGCATTTGAATATCTGCGCATACTCGAGTCGGGCTCTTACAGCCACGCCCAGATTGAGGAGATAATCCGCTTCGTGCAGCAGGATCTCTACTGCCGCAAGCACGATATTAAGGAACTGGAGGATGCCGAACTCGTAATATATCTCAAGAACAAGCTCAACCGCCCGATGCGCGTATGTGGAGTGGTTAAGAACGTGGGCGAGCCTGGTGGCGGTCCGTTCGTATGCTACAATGCCGACGGAACAGTTAGCCTTCAGATATTGGAGTCGAGCCAGATTGACACCAATAATGCCGAGTATGTTGCCATGTTCAAGAACGGTACCCACTTCAACCCCGTTGACCTCGTGTGCGCAACAAAGGACTACAAGGGCAATCGCTTCGACCTCCTCAAGCATGTCGACCACAACACGGGCTTCATCAGCTCTAAGAGCAAGAACGGCAAGGAACTCAAGGCTCTTGAGTTGCCGGGCTTGTGGAATGGAGCCATGAGCGATTGGAGCACAATCTTCGTAGAAGTACCCGTAAGCACATTCAACCCCGTTAAGACCGTTAACGACCTGCTCAGAGAGCAGCACCAGTAATCGGAACTTTCGCAGGTTGAATACCAATAAATAACAGGAACTCGTTGCGTGTCCCCAGAGTTGGGGATTCGTAACGAGTTCTTTTGTAGATAAGCGCAATACGCAAACCATGAAATACGTAGAGTTGGATTTATTTCCTGAGGAGGAAGAGGAAGTTCAAAGAATCTCTGCCCCGAACGACAGTAAAGAGCAAGTCTCCTCGGCAAGCGAGGATTACGACCTTACAGATTTGTTTGAAAGACTTTCCAAGTCCTCCTTCCGCAGTCGTTTCCGTCTTTCTGCAAAGGACAAGGAATACGTAGCCTCAAAGGGGTTGGCTACTATACGCCAGCATGCTGAGGACTTCGTAGCCCTAAGGCTTGCTCCTGCCGTTATTCCCAACGACGGCAAGCAGACTCCTATGCGAGGTCATCCCGTATTCATAGCCCAACATGCCACGGGCTGTTGTTGTCGCGGATGCTTCAGCAAATGGCACCATATACCCGCAGGCAGACAGTTGACAATAGTCGAACAGCAATATGCCGTAGCTGTACTTATGGCATGGATTGAACGACAGATATGAAGAACTACAAACATACGATAAATCTCCAGTATTACCACTCGCCATGCGGGGAGTTGGTATTGGCTTCTGTTGGCGACGAGTTGTGTCTTTGCGATTGGAAAGACAATCCATGTGCCGAACGCAATATACGTCGACTCGTGAGCTGTCTGAATGCCGAACTGAAGATAGAGACCTCCCACGTCTCGAACGAAACCCGAAGGCAACTCGAAGAATACTTTGCAGGCAATCGCAAGGTGTTCAGCATCCCGTTGCATCCCGTGGGTACTGACTTCCAGCTAAAGGTATGGAAAGCCTTACTCAATATTCCATATGGAGCTACAAGGAGTTACAAGCAAATAGCTACAAGCATAGGCCGTCCAGAAGCCGTGAGAGCCGTGGCAAGAGCAATAGGGGCCAACGGCATCAGCATCCTCATCCCTTGCCATCGCATAATAGGCAGCAACCGCTCGCTAACGGGATATGCAGGAGGGCTGGAGGCAAAGAGACTGCTGTTGCAGATGGAGGACAAATGAATGCCATGTTAATAACATTAAAAATAGAACAATCATTATGGATATACATCAATTAACATTCAGCCCTACTGGCGGAACTCGTCGTGTGAGCGAATCAATATGTAAAGCTTTCGATGTTGAGAACTATATTACAGAACTCTGTACAAAGCAGGAGAATTTGAAATATCCAAGCATCAATGTTGATGACTTAGTAGTGATTTCCATGCCCGTATAGCCTCTATGTAGCGAAAGAAAAGAGAATGAGCTATTCATATAACTATTGTACCTTTACTTCGTAATTACATATAAATACAGAATTATAATAACGATATGATGACAGACATGACAACAACAATAGTCGTAGGACTTCTGATACCGCTATTAGGTACGATGCTTGGTTCTGCTTTCGTCTTCTTGATGAAAGGCGAGATGTCGGCACGCTTGCAGAAGTCTTTGTTAGGCTTCGCCTCAGGCGTAATGGTGGCAGCATCCGTATGGTCGTTGCTCATTCCCGCCATGGAGATGAAGGCCGAAAGTGGAGTGTGGTCGGTAGTGCCGGCAGCTGTAGGCTTCTTGATGGGTATAGGCTTCCTGCTGCTTATCGACGAACTGACACCTCATCTCCATATAGGTACAGACAAGCCCGAAGGCATCAAGTCGCACTTGTCGAAGACAGCCATGCTTGCCCTTGCTGTCACCATTCACAATCTGCCCGAAGGCATGGCGGTAGGAGTGGTGTTTGCCGGAGCCGAAAATACTGCCGCCCACATCTCTTTAGCTGGAGCCATATCTGTATCTTTAGGCATAGCTATTCAGAACATTCCTGAAGGAGCCATAATCTCTATGCCCATGCGAGCGGCAGGCAACAGCCGTTGGAAATCCTTCATGTTAGGGTCGCTAAGTGGAGTTGTAGAGCCCATAGGAGCCGTAGCCGTCCTGCTGCTTGCCACATTTATTATGCCCGCACTTCCCTATATGCTTGCCTTTGCAGCAGGAGCCATGTTTTACGTGGTAGTGGAAGAACTCATCCCCGAAGCCTCCAGCGGACAGCACAGCAACCTAAGTACAGTAGGCTTCGCCGTAGGTCTCGTTCTGATGATGGTGCTCGACGTGGTAATGGGATGAAATCAGCTATGTGGATTTAATACTAAAACCATGGTCTCGTATCCTTGTGAAGTATAAAAAAGGCATGGACAACCATCCCGGTTATCCATGCCCATACCGATTGTGATTTATTCAAAAGTTTACTTTATAAGCCTTTATTTCAGCTTTTTGTAGCCGTATGATGCGTTGTTGCCCAGCTGCTCCTCGATGCGGATAAGCTGGTTGTATTTAGCCATACGGTCGGTACGGCTCATAGAAC
>ERZ1026901.1137-NODE-1137-length-16465-cov-25.219866_pt1 | contig 16465 bp, 21 predicted proteins | sample MGYA00380179_ERZ1026901 | MGnify/ENA primary metagenome ERZ1026901 (study PRJEB33269, sample SAMEA4719815) | human gut metagenome | biome: human-associated habitat; feature: organic feature; material: feces | place: Cameroon | collected 2013-10 ... | reverse complement strand
TCAATTTCTTCCTTTATCAGACTTCCTACACTTGAAAAGTGCGAACATAAAAATATTTTCATCAATATTCTCCTTTATAAATCCCGATATGTTGCTCAATTTCGTATTTAAATTATATCATAAAACTTATGAACAATTCTACCGCAAATACTTCAAAAACAGTGTATTAAGCTCATCATACCCCTGCCTGCGTTCCTCAGGCAAGCTCCTGATTTTCTCTTTAAGTCGCGGAATTTCCTCTTCAATAAAAGTATTTATTACATCTGCTTTGGGAATAAATTGCAGCTCAGGCACTTCCATCTTAATGCGCAAAAGCTCCTGCACGGATTCATTAAGATACGCAGGCAAGTCGGAAGCCACCAGTTCCGCAAAACGCATCGGTGGCGGAGTGTTAGTCCTAAAAATCCATCTGCAGGCAAGCAGAGGCCGTAAAACATAAAAATATTTTTTAGCTCGCACCATTTCTCCCCGCAGGTACTCCCGATAGTTTCCGTCTGCCATATTCAGGTAATGGTAAATACCGCTCTTCGCTGAAAAATAGTTTTCCATAAGAGGAATAAATTCATGGCTGAAAGCAGTATCCCTATAAACAACCGGCGACTTAAACCATTCGAATACCGACGGATTGGAGCGATGCAAAAGCCGTAATGCCTTCTGCAAATCCCAGCCGTTTACATCCAACAAATCGTTGATAGGAAATTCAAGCACATCACGCGTCTGTTCTAATTTTAAATAATAATTTTTGGGGCGCACATAGATAAAACGCACATCAAAATCGCTGTCCGGTGATTCAAAGCCCCACGCACGGCTGCCGGATTCAACCGCGTGAAGAATCGTAATATTTTCCTGTTGTTCTATCTGCTTCAGCTTTTCAATGATTACTTCCCGCATTGCCACCACACCTCGCCATCAATTATCTTTAACAGTATTTTACAATACGGACTCAAAAAAATCATTGAAAAAAATTTGCGCGTTTATTTTTTCTGTCATTTCTTTACCACTCCAAGGTCAAACCAACTCCAACCTCCTGCACCGGCAGCTGTGCATGCAAAGCAAATTTCGCCGCTAGATTAGTACAATGGCAGGGATAGATATTTCCCTCAACATTTTTCTTCAGATAATCTACAGTCGACGAAGTCTGCTGCGAACGTCCGCTAAAAAGATGCAAGCCGCCAATAATCCCCTTAATCACACTGCAGCCTGTCACCTGCCTGGCATACTCTGCTATATTGCAGATACCGGCATGCGAGCAGCCTGTTATTATGTATATACCATTCTTCTGCTTGTAGACCAGCGCCGAATCATCCAGCACATAATCATCATGCCAGCCGTCAGTCAGGCAATGCTCTCCCACAGGCTTTTTATTTTCAAAATCATTTACTCACTGTGAAAGCAGCGTGCGGACGGGTTTTGGTTTATCATTGTATAAGGCTGAGCCTGCAAGCCCTGGCTTCTGCTTCTAACTGGAGCAGCCACGGCTTGAAGCTCATCCTTTTATTTTACAGCTAATATATTACGCTTTCACTTAGCTTCTAGCCATCCATCTACAGTTCTTGATTCACTAGATATATTAACGCCAATTTTATGTACAGTTATGCTATCATTCAAATAAGGTAAAGCATATTGCTTATCCTCAATCTGCTTTAATGCTTCTTCTGCACTACCATCAAGCTTGAACTCAAAAATATAAATATCTTTGTCACTTTCTATAATGACATCAGCACGCCCTTTGCTGTTCTGCTTTTCAATCAAAGTTGTATAGCAGGATAACAAGCGGAAGATAATATAAAACGTATATTGGAAATGAGTTTCAAAATCCTTAGCACGCTCGTCCTTATTGGCCTCATAAGGAATCGACGCAAGAAAAGCTGTAAAAGCATCCCTAACCTCGTCTAATTCACCACAACGTAACATTCGGTCTAAATTTACAATCCAATATGCCGCTTCACTCTCATCCTTCTTTAAATAGCTGTTAGCCATCAAGGCGACAAAACCTTTTCTTACCTCAACATTAGGATAATCCAAAGTATACTCCCTATAACGCCTGTCATAGCCTTTAATTGTCAGGTACCCGCTCTGATAAAGCATCGCTAGCGGATTCTCCGCATCCGCCCTGTAATCAACAAAATACTGCGACTCATACGGTCTGCTAGTCAGCTTCTGCATATTCACATGATGCCCCTCTAAAAGCTTCACTAAATATGTCGGTGTTCCTGACTTATACCAATAATTGTCAATGTCCATCTTATTGAAAGCATTGATAACACTGAATGGATTATAAACATCAAGTAGAGCATTGCTAAAATGGTAGCCATCATACTGCTTTTTCAGCAAACTCTTCATCTCGTTAACTGTATAGTCAAACTTGTTAGCCATTTCAACTATTGCTTCGCCAAAAACACTGTACAGCTCCTCTTCCGTAATACCACAAATAGCATCATACCTGCTGTCCATGCTGATGTCGTTCGGCTGATTAAAGCCGGAGAAAACCGTAATCTGACTAAACTTCGTAACACCGGTCAGAAGCACAAAGCGCAGGCTGGCATCAGCAGCCTTAAAGGTGCCGTAAAAATCCTTCAATATACTGCGATTCTCATCTTCCAGGTCTTTATCCAGTACGTCCAGAAGCGGCTTGTCGTATTCATCTATCAAAATAACAGCTTGATGACCTGTCTGCGCTGCTGCCTGCTCCAAAACATATTGAAAGCGACTGCTGAGCGTTGTATATATATCGCTTTTGCCGTATATAGCCTCCCAACTGCTTACATATTCCTTCAGAATCTTCTCCAGCTCTCCCTCAACATCAAAGCGTCCCTTAGCGAAATCAATTCTAAAAACAGGATAAACATTCCATTTAACCTCTAAGGCTTCCATATGCAGGCCCTGGAACAGCTCCTTGCGGCCAGAGAAATAAGCATCAAGGGTGCTTATAAGCAAAGATTTACCGAAACGACGTGGACGCGACAAAAAGCAAACGTGCTCCTGTGCCAAGCGATATACTAAATCCGTTTTATCTACATATACGTAATTACCGTTTCTAATTGTTGCAAATGTTTGAATGCTGATGGGATAACGCATGGCTTAACCTCCGTGTAACATATCTACCTATATTTTACCATGAAACAACTAAAAGCTAAAGCACATGCCTTATACATCTGTTCCACTTCCGCGCTTTAGGTATGCTAAATTAGCCGGCAGCCTTTTCTGCGGTAGATTTTCTGCATGTATAATAGCCGCGTTTTTTGTTGCCACGCATAATTTCGCTAAAACTTACGCTTGCGGCTTAGAAAAACACCTCATTCTTGTTTCTGACGGTCTTAAATACAGCAAGCATATTTTCCGTCTTCTGCAGCTTTGTCTTGACCTCATTCAGCCACCATGGTATACTATCCTTAGCAAAGGTTGAACTGTTAGGCTTCGCTCCTGATTTGTAATCAGGGTTGGCTGGGTCTTTAGTTTCAACCTTTATTTTTTTGTCTGAAATGTCCACATCGTGTAATACGAAAACCCCATTTTTTGCAAACGTACCACTACTTTAACATAGTAAGAATTTCCGTTTACACTAATCTTTCCTCCGTATGTCCTATATTCCTGAACATGTCTCATCATTCGTTTTTCCCTACTATTATCTGACATACTAGTGTAAAGATATACGCAAGAATCCAATAGTTTTTGAATATTTGGTATTACGCTTAATAAATCTGCCCCGCCTGCCTGTGCCAATCGGCCATGCGGTCGGCCATACGCGCAAAAAGGATAGCGTTCATCTGCGCTTCCTTGCTTTCAGCTCCTTCCAGCTGCCTGCGCATCTCCTTATAAACTTCATCTCTTTTTTACGTAGGATACCTCGCTGCAGCACTTATTAGTTTCTGCCATCAAGGCGACAAAGCCTTTTCTGACTTCAACATTGCAACGACCTTCACAATTTTATCGGCAACATATTATCAACAATCTTATTTTTAATTTTTTCCTGCAAATACGCCTTATTTAAGCTTCGTTTATTATATTGCAGATAAGTACCACGGCTCTTTTTCACAAGCAAATCTGTAAAAAATCTTTCCCAGCTAAAAAACTCCTTACTATCTACATATTCACTCGGGGCGTTTAAAATAGCCTTTAACTCGCTATCATCAAAAATTCCCGCATTAAGTATCAGCCACTCGAACGATTCCGGTAAATATAGCACTATTCTTCTGCCGATTTTTATTAACTGCATAACTTTTTCCATCTCACAGCCAAAGGCAGCTCCATCTGCAATTACCAAAACCCGTTCTTCACGATGCTCCTGCAAAGCTTTAAACACATTTGATTTTCCGTTAGCACTAATGCATTCAACCTTTTCATCACATAAACCGCTAAAAAATTCAAAGCCAGCGTTAGAATCCTCAGCAATTACAAGACTCTCTTGTGCCAGCTCTGCATCCGCCACCTCGCCATACAAGCAATAAAATTCATTATAGACCTGCTTCAGTCCAGCATATTTACCAGATTCTCGAATGCCATAGATTTCTTTTACGCTATAAGGCAGATTCGGTAAATCATCCCTAGTAACTATAACGAAATAATTATCCGACTCCTTAACACGTACAGCAAAATCCTCAGATTTAACAAACCGATTGCATTCATCTATAAAAACTATACTGTTATGGATAAATTGCAGATTCTCTTCCCAACGCTGTCCACCGATAACGACGCAGGGAACGTCGCATTTTACTAAAACACCGCTGCTATCTCCATATCTGTCATAAGCATTTAATAAGTCGAGAAGCGTCGTTTTCCCGGTAGCGCTATCACCACGAATAATCGTTATATTTCTCGAGATAGTAAACTCATAGCGCAGTCTATTATTTTGTACGAAAACACTATACTTGCCCTTCATGCTCTACCTCACAAAAAGTCATAAACAACATCAAGCCATTCTTCTTGATTATGTACGACAACACCATTATTCAAGATTTTTATAGCATATTCACCATCGCCAAAATTCATACTATGATGCAGACTTATCGTCAAATCCTTATTTTTGGCAATTTCTAAAATCCATTTAGCGCAGTTATCGCCACATGCTGTTGCATTAAATATTTTTCCGCTGTTATCAAAAGCTAATAGCATCAAGGTCTTTACCCCGCCTGACAGCTCACGAGGCGATATCGGTCCAAGCACCGGACTTTGAATCAAATGAGGGCCTACTACTTCTGATTTATCTACATCCTTAATCATTTTTTTAGCCAACTCCGTCTCAAGCCAGGAATCCTCATATTGATTTATAAAGTATAATGGCGGGTTGTAAATCTCGTTATCACAATCACCCAAGTATATGCTCAGCATTTTTACACCTCCATAACGAAGTATTCTTTCACCTCCTAATATTATACTACAAACACTACGCTTTGTACTACTTTCGCTACCTTTGTTCCACTTTGCGCTCCGTCCCTCTACTTCTTAATCGTACAAGGACGCAGGCCATCGAACTCATGAATGCTCAGCGTTCCTCCCTTAGGTATCGCAATAACGCTGTCATCATAGTTGCCAGACACAAGCTTCTCAAGCACCTTGTAAGGCCCCGGCAGACGCGTAAGCGTTCCTTCCAAAAGCTTCACCAAGGGCATGATATAAGCTTCAACCTCCTGCAAATCATACGTCCCTGTATCAATGATATAAAAATCCGTGAAGCCCTTATACAGCTGCTTCAGAAAAGCATCTGCCTCTGCCTGCCCACGCTCCTGCACAAGCTTGGCATAATCTATCGAGGAATTCCTCATGAAGTTCATCCAGCTCTTCGTGATAAAAATCGCTCCGTCAGGACGCTTTATGCCGGAACCCGTCAAAAGCACATCAATGCAGTCCATAGTACGCGGCACAGCAATCGGACAGGTCGTGGCCTGCAAATCACAAGTAGCCTTGCCGCAGCCGGAAACGCAGATAACGATTTCCTCTGCTTCTGTATTTTCATCAATAATTCTTTGCAGCGTTTCATGCATCTTCTGCGGATCGCTGTGCAGCGCAACATTAAGATAGGTGACCTTACCGTCAAAGCCTATTTTCTTAATGGTATTCTCCAGCTCCTTTTGCAGCGTGATGCAGGAATAAATTGCTCTTTTACCCATGATATCAGCTCCTCATATATTATTAAACTTAGTCTACCACCATACAAAAACTAGTGCAAGTATGCGCAGTTTTCTCCATGCAGAAAAAGGTGAAAACCCTCTGCTCACGGGTTTTCACCTTTTCTTTTTATAGTATTTAGTTATTCTTTAAAGCCGTCATTCACCCAGATGCGGAACAAACTCGTCCACTCCACCGCCAGGCTTAACCATCGGGACAACCATGTCCTTAGGATCAATGTCAACCTCTATGATATAGGTGCTGTCCATCTCCATGCCCTTTGCTACAGCAGCAGCAAATTCCTCAGGCGTAGTAACATGCTCACCTGTCAAGCCAAAGGCTTCGCCATATTTCACAAAGTCCACATAGCCTGGGCATTCGCAGGCCATAAAGCGCTTGTTGAACTGCACTGTCTGCAGTTGGCGAATCATGCCTAAGCCGCTATTATTAAAAATAACAGCAACCACAGGCACATTATTGCTTGCCAAGGTAAACAGCTCGCTGCCAGTCATTTTAAAGCCGCCGTCACCGCTGATGCAGATAACCTTTTTATCCGGGCAGGCAAATTTTGCGCCCATAGCAGCAGGCAAACCAAACCCCATTGTTCCCAGGCCGCCGCTAGTAATCAGCTGACGTGCATATTCTACCTTCAAATGCTGTGCCGTAAACATCTGATGCTGGCCTACGTCGGTAGCAACAAAATAGTCCACGCCCTTCAGGAGCGGGTTCAGCGCTTCAATAAAGAGCGGTGCTTTGCTTGGACCGCAATCCTCGTCTACACCGGGCCACTCCATCAGCTGCTTCCACCAGTCCTTGATATCATGAGCCTTGCAGCCCTTATCGAGCATTTTCAGGATAGTACGCATATCACCGGCAATATCAATGCTGCTTTCAATATTTTTGTTTAATTCAGCAGGGTCAATATCAATATGGATGATCGTTTTATGCGCGCTGTATTTATCACGGTCACCGGTTACACGGTCATTGAAGCGTGTGCCAACTGCCAGCACCACATCAGCGTTGGCGATAGCACGGTTCGCACGCTCGTGTCCATGCAGGCCGCTCATACCCAAAAATTGCTCACGATAGGAGCTGATGCAGCCCAAGCCCATCAGCGTGCTGGCTACAGGCAGGTGCATTTTTTCACACAGATGCACTGCCTCGTATTCCGCACCGGAAATTGCTACACCGCCGCCAACAAGCATCACAGGGCGTTCAGCCTTGTTCAACGCAGCTACAGCTGCAGCAACAAGCTCCTTTTGCGGCATAGCAACAGGCAGCTCGCGCAGCTTGCTCGCATGATATTCCATCATGCTCGTCTGCACGTCGTGCGCCACGTCTACAAGCACAGGGCCGGGACGTCCGCTTTTCGCCATCTGAAAAGCCAGGCGCATCGTCTGTGCTAACTCCTCCGGCTTATTGACCAAAAAGTTCTGCTTCGTAATCGGCATGGTGATACCGGTAATATCAACCTCTTGAAAGGCATCATGACCAATCATGCTGCTTTTTACCTGTCCGGTAATTGCCACTACAGGAATAGAATCCAAAAAAGCATTTGCCAGACCTGTTACGAGGTTGGTCGCACCAGGGCCGGAGGTAGCACAGCACACGCCAACCTTGCCGCTGGCACGTGCATAGCCATCAGCAGCATGCGCTGCTCCCTGTTCATGTGCTGTCAGTACATGCTTAATATCTTTTACATCGCGCAGCGCGTTGTAAAACGGCAGTATTGCACCGCCAGGATAACCAAAAATTGTCGAAACGCCTTCCTCCTCAAGGCATTTCACCATAACTTCCGCACCAGTAAGCTGCATAGCGTTATCTCCTTTCTTATGCTTCTTCGGCACAAGGCCATTCATAACGTGATTCCTTGACAGCCAAAGCTTCATCGCCACGCTCTAAAGCAACGATGCCTGTCTGCACCATTTCGACGATACCATAACGGCGCAGAGCATTGGCAAAGGCACACAGCTTGCCTTCGTCACCAGTGTTGACAAAGGTCATGCTGTTGCCGGTTACGTCAATCGCATGTGAACGGAAGGCTGTTGCTAACTGCAGCACCTCCATCTGCTTTTCGCCGGCGTGTACCTTGACGAGCAGCATGCTGCGCAGGGCACTCGTTTCACGATGCAGCACCTTGATGCGTTCAACCTCACTGAGCTTGGCCAATTGCTTGCAGACCTGCTCAATCGTCAGCTCGTCTGCATCCAGCACGATGGTCATACGTGCATATTTCGGATCCTGCGTGCTACCGCTGGTCAGGCTGTCAATATTGTAGCCACGGCGGGAAATCAGTCCTGTCACCCTCATTAACACACCAGGACGGTTGTGTGCAACAATAGATAATATCTGTTTCATTTCTATTCTCCTAGATTGGATCAATCCACAGTAGTTTTTTATTTGATAAATTTAACGTGAGGAATAATCTCGTTATATACTTCTTCCTTGCGCTGGTTGTAAATTACCTTTTGCTCTTCGAAAAAGTTTCTGCCATAGCTGTCGATAGAAACGATCAGCGGGCCAAACATTTTTACATGGCAGCTCCACAGAGTTTCCGGCATACCCAGCTCACGCCAGTTTGCATCAACGATTTCTTCAACCTCAGTTGCTGCTACAACAGCGTTGCCTGCGGGGAATACGCAATGAATAGCGCCAAAATTTTTGCACGCATATTCAGTGTTGGGGCCCATGCCGCCTTTGCCGACGATAACACGGACGCCAGTCTGCTCTACAAATTCCTTTTCAAATTTTTCCATACGCATGCTGGTGGTAGGACCAACAGATACCATTTCAAATTTGTTGTCGCCAAGGGGACGGATAATCGGGCCGGCGTGCAGGATTGCCTTGTCCTTAACGTCAACAGGCAGCTCACGGCCATATTCTACGACACGGCGATGTGCAACGTCACGGCAGGTGGTAATATCGCCGTTCAGATAAACAATGTCGCCAATATGAATATTCTTTAAGTCTTCTGCGCTTACAGGAGTAGTTAAAACCTTTTTGCCATCAATTACTTCGTACATTATAAAGTCACCCCGCTATGAGAAAGAATTTTGTAGTTTAAGTTTTTGTCGAATACGATGTGGCCGCGACGGTGAGACCAGCAGCCAACGTTTACAGCAACGCCGATTACAGACGGATGACGTGCAGAGTTTTCTACGTTTACGCCCATAACGGAATATCTGCCGCCCAGGCCTTGGGGACCGAGGCCGATTTTGTTGATGCCATCCTCCAGCAGCTGCTCCAAAAGTGCAGCGTTCTTGTTCGGGTTATGGCTGCCAATCGGGCGCATCAGCGCTTTCTTTGCATGCAGAGCAGCAACCTCTACAGAGGTGCCTACACCAACGCCAACCAGAAGCGGCGGGCAAGCGTTCAGGCCATAGGAGGTCATAACGTCCAGTACGAATCTGGTTACGCCTTCATAGCCGGCGCCGGGCATCAGCACCATAGCCTTGCCGGGCAGGCTGCAGCCGCCGCCGGCCATATAGGTGTACAGATCTAATTCATCGCTGTTCGGCACAATTTCCCAGAAAATAGTCGGCGTACCGGTGCCAACATTTTTGCCGGTGTTGTATTCATCAAAGGTTTCTACACTGTTATGACGCAGCGGAGCTTGCTGTGTTGCGCGGATAACAGCTTCCTTCAGCAGTACCTCCAGCTCGTTGATCAGCGGGAAGTTGGTGCCGCATCTTACGACGAACTGCATAACGCCGGTATCCTGGCAGCTGGGGCGGTTCAGCTCCTTCGCCAGCTTTTGGTTCAGCTTCATGGTCTGGTAGATGGTTTTAGACAGCGGGCTGTCCTCCTTCTCTGCCAGCTCATCCAGCTTAGCGATAACATCGTCAGGTAAAACCTTAGCGGTGTGCGCTACAAAATGTGCTACATAGTTTGTAAGCAATTCAACTTGTTCTTGTTTATCCATTTTTACCCTCCATACGCAGCATCGGCTGCAAAATGATTATTTATTGCCTGCTTTCTCCACACTCTCAATTTCCTCCTTGGAAACGTCAGTAAGAGTAAGCTTTTGAAAAAAACTGGTTTGCGGAATCAGGAAGCTGAAGCCCTCGGTCTTGCCCATATAAGCCTTGCCTTCCTCGAGCGAGCAGTTGAAAACATGACCGCCCATTGTTCTGTCGTCAGAAATAAAGTGTACATGCCAGCCTGCGACATTCAGTCCATCCATATATTGCGGGAAATATACGCAAACGAGGCTGCCGCTGACATTTTTAAATTCAAACTCACGCTGGTCTGTTTCCAACACCTTAGCGAAGGTTTTATAAGGCTCGCTGTGCTGCTTCATCTCAGAACGCGCGTACACCTCAGAGAAGCGTCCGTCTATACGGCAGGCGTAGATGTTGTTCTCGCCCTGCGTCCTGCACGCCTCGTCAAGCTTAGCCAAAAGGCCGCTCATATCAGCGGTGCTCCCTAAGTCAAACGTCAGCTCCTTCTTTAGATAAGTTACAGAAGCAAACGGCGTCGCAGCGTCTGCAGCAGCAATCTCTACTGTACCGTCTGCCTTCGCCCGATAGCACACACCATCGAGTACGACCATCTCGCCATCAACTGCGGCAAAGGTGCCTAAGCCGATATCGCCGTGGTTAAGCAACTCTGCAATCGTTGCATTGCTATAAAAGTCACCCTTGGCCAAGGCCTGCAGGGTTGATACCTGATACATAAAAGCCATTCTCTGACCTCCTTATGCTTTTTCTCTCTTCAAGACCGCCTTATATACCGTGCAGCAGTACAGCTGCAGACTGTTATTTGGAACTGTTTCAGCGGTCTTTCTTGACCTGCCTTTACTATAACACCAATCTAGTGTATAATCAAATTTATAGAATTAATGTTTCTATAAAGGAGATTTATACTATGGAGCTAGAGAAAAAATACATCTATCAGGTCTACCAATGCGGCAGCTTTTCCAAAGCGGCTGAAGCACTGTTCATCACCCAGCCTGCGCTGAGCATCGCCATCAAAAAGGTGGAGCAGGAAATAGGCGCGGCCATCTTCAACCGCAGCCAACGGCCGCTCACCCTCACGCGCATCGGCGAGCTGTATCTGCAGCATATCAAAAAAGAAATGCTGCTCGAGCAGCAGCTCCGGCAGCAAATTGATGATATCCACGGCCTCAAAAGCGGTGATTTGAAGATTGGCGGCACGCATTATATGAACGCTTATCTGCTGCCGTCCTACATCGCCCAATTCAACACCCTCTATCCCAACATCAACATCACCATGGCCGAAACAAGCTCGGATATGCTCATTGAAATGCTCAAGGATAACAAGCTTGATTTCACCTTCAGCTGCGACGAGGACGTAGTAAGCGAATTTGACAGCTATCCAACCTTTTCTGACCACATCCTGCTCGCCGTCCCGCAGTCCTTTGCACTCAGCGACAAGCTGCTAGCGCAAAGCCTCAGCGCTATTGAAGTCAAGCACGGCCTCCACCTAAGGGAAAACTGCCCCAGCGTCAACCTGCACGAATTCACAGATTGCAGCTTCATCCGCATCGACGCCCATGTCAACCTTGGTATGCGCACGCTCAAAATGTTTGAAGAAGCAGAGATTCTGCCCCGCGTAAAGGTCAAGGTGCCGCAGCTCGTCACCGCCTTCCAGCTGGCGGAGCATGGCATCGGCGCCACCTTCATCAGCGACAAGCTCGTAACAGGCAACGAAAGCACCCTGCACTTTTTCAAGCTGCAATCCAAACAGGCAGAAAGAAAATATTCACTGCTTTTGCCGCATAATGTTTACGTCCCTAACGCAGTCATTGAATTCATCAAGCTTTTCCGTCAGTGACATTATATGAAGAAAAACACAGCAGCTGAGCTTTTTCCGCTCAGCTGCTTTTCTTTGTGCTCTATTATAAATTCAATTTATGTGCTCATTAATTCTATAAATTTGATTTATCTTCTTGACCGTGGTATATTTTAGTCAGTTCCAAAACAGCGGTAAAACAAACAGAAAACAAACCGCAGCTGTAAACTATACAACTTTAAAAATTATCTTTTGTTTTATGGAGGGATTTCACTATGAATAATGCAAAACAATATTTCAGAATCGAGCCTTGGAAAAGCGTTCGCGCTTTAAAGCTTCAGCTCCTTGGTCTGAACGACTAATTTACATCAACGAAAAAAACTTTTGAACTTACGGAGGTAACTACCATGAATAATGCAAAACAATACTTCAGAATCGAGCCTTGGAAAAGCGTTCGCGCTTTAAAGCTTCAGCTCCTTGGTCTGAACGACTAATTTACATCAACGAAAAAAACTTTTGAACTTACGGAGGTAACTACCATGAACAATGCAAACACCTGCATCAGAATTGAGCCCTGGTCAAGCTTACGCTCCCTTAAAGTAAAAATGCTTGCTTCGGCAATGCATCTCAACTAACGGGAGGCAAGAGTATGGCGAACAAACCTGTAAAAATCGTAGAAACCGTCCTGCGTGACGGTCACCAATCCATCGCCGCAACACGTATGCGCATCGTTGATATGCTGCCCGTGCTGGAGAAAATTGATAACGCCGGCTACCATGCCGTTGAAGCCTGGGGCGGCGCCACCTTTGACTCCTGCCTGCGCTTCCTGCATGAGGATCCGTGGCAGCGCCTGCGTCTGCTGAAGAAGAACCTGCCGCACACCCCGATTCAAATGCTGCTGCGTGGTCAGAACGTTCTTGGCTACACCAATTTGGCTGACGATGTTGTTTCTGAATTTGTTAAACGCTCTGTAGATAACGGCGTATCCATCATCCGCATCTTTGACGCACTTAACGATACCCGTAACCTGGAAACCGCAATGCGCGCCACAAAAGAAGCTGGCGGCCATGCACAGGGCTGCATCGTTTATACCATCAGCCCCTATCATAAGGACGCTGATTTCGTAAAGCTCGGCAAAGAGCTAGTACAGATGGGCGCAGACTCCATCTGCATCAAGGACATGGCAGGCCTGCTGCGTCCTTACGAAGCATATAACCTCGTAAAAGCTTTAAAAGCAGAAATCAACGTGCCCATTGACCTGCATACGCACTTCACCAGCGGCATGGGCGACATGACCTATATGAAGGCTATCGAAGCAGGCGTAGATATCGTGGATACCGCGCTGTCTCCCTTCTCCTGCTCCACAAGCCAGCCCTGCACCGAATCCCTTGTTGCTGCCTTGCAGGGCAGCGCTTATGACACCGGCATCAACCTGCCGCTTCTGCATGATCTGGCAGATTACTTCAAGGGTGTCAAAAAGGACCTCGTAGAGGACTTCAACCTGAACACCAACATTCCTATCGATCCGAAGGTGCTCACCTTCCAAATCCCCGGCGGCATGCTCTCCAATCTGCTCAATCAGATGAAGGAAATGGGCGTAGCTGACAAATATCCGCAGCTGCTGGAAGAAATGCCTCGTGTACGCGCAGAACTCGGCTATCCGCCGCTGGTAACGCCCACCAGCCAGATTGTCGGCACTATGGCAGTGCTCAACGTCGCTGTTGGCCGCTATAAGATGATTCCTCGCGAGGTAAAAGACCTTGTTGCAGGCAAATATGGACGCACGCCTGCTCCGATTGATCCGGAAATTAAACGTCTTGTTATCGGTGACGCAGAGCCTGTTACCTGCCGTCCGGCCGATTTAATCGAGCCGCAGCTAGAAAAATTCCGCGCACGTCTGGCCGAGGATGGTTATCCTAACGCCAGCACCGAAGACCTGCTCAGCTATATCTCCTTCCCGGAGGTTGCCAAAGCCTTCTTCAGCCGTAATCGCGACTAAAATACCAAACTCACATATCCTACCTTTTCTCCATATAAAAAAAGCTGATACTCCACAAGTCCTTGCGACCTGTATGAGTATCAGCTTTTTGTTATGGATGAGCCTGCAAGACCCTTTAGTCATTACGGCGACAGTGTAATGACTTATAAATTGGTTAAAATGCAAAAAAGCCACCGAATCGACTTTTTTAGCTCACGCTATTTTTTTATAATAATCTCTGAAATAATCTGGCCCGTTTTCCCACAATCCATTTTCGAAATCATATAAGGCTGTATAAGCTGCAGAATTTATAATTTTGCTTCTAGCCTCTTGCCAAGTAATGCCATCTTCATCAGCCATATCAATAATGGCATCGGTCAAGATTAAATCTGCACAAAACTTTTTTTTCTCAATCCCCATATTTTTTCACCTCCACAACTTCTAAACAATTAACAGCCCGTTGACTTAGAAAACAATATTGATCCTTTAATCTGTTAGGTAAAAGCAAAGATATTGCCATCTTTGCGGCACTTTCATCTTCAAATGAACCATATAATTCATTCAGATATGCGGTAATAACCGGGTTAGTTGTATCATTTGCAATTTTTCCAATAATAATTTCACTTGCAAACAGAGTTTTTGGCAGCAGAGGTGATAACGCTTTAGCAAGCCTCTGTCTTCTGTTTAAAGAAATAAACCACAACCACTCTTTATCCGCATCACTAAATTCATATATAGGTATAAATTCAGTAGGAGCATGATATTTATAGCAGGTTACATATCCATAATTTTGTTTATAGTCTATTTGCTTTAAGCCTTTAGCCTTCAACAATGATGTCCTTATGAAATTCTTAGCCTGGAGTTCATCAGCCGTAACGTAAAACCCCTTACCAAAATCCTTACCAGCTGCACACTTTGTTAAATCGATATTTTGTACAGGAGTGTAGCTTCCATGATACAACATCATTCCATCTTTAAGCTTCATAGTTCACACCATTTACCCTTAATATCTCTAAAATATTTTTTAAAGCATATTCGTCACTACTCAAATGCAACATATCATAGGTATCTTCAATATATTTCCATATTCCGTACTTCTCAAATAATTTATTAGCATCAACAGGTGAAACTTGTAATTTTTCACAAAACATTCTAAAAATACGTGTTTCAAAAAAAACGACCTCATTTAACATGCCAACGTCCCCCCTTACTACTAATATTGTAGCTTAAGCACAAAAAAATAACAATAGCACTGTTTACAAAAAATCCCAGCCCTGATTTCTCACTCAATTTTATCTGTGAAATCTTACGACGTTTACGTACAGCACGAACGCGAGCTGCAATCCCTTGGTTTATCCCAACCGGTGTAGCTTCCAAAAAATCAAACATATTCATAGCTAATATATTATCTCAAAACTGCCTTCTTTGCAAGTTTCGGCTAATATATTAGCTATTGTTATTTGCTACGTATGTATTGTTGTCCGCAAGGACTACCAGAATCATTATTATTATTATACTTCGTTTACTTACACCATGTATACTAACTTCTTCTAGAATTGTAATCCAAATATGGCTTATAAGCAACAAAAAGCATACCAATGGATATTAGACTCAAAGACACCATTTTCAAATACCCACTAAAACTCTTTCCGAATTTGTTATATAAGTAAAAATCTACAAATGGGTATAACTTATCGATATACGTATCTTCCTCAATATTTAGATACTCTTTGCCTTGGCAACCTACAATGTGATACGTATAGTTCTTTACATTCCCTTGCCTTGGCAATGATTCTGGTACTTTATCTTCTATGATATATGAAATTTTGTTACGGCCTGCTCCGCAATCTATAGCATAAGGCTCAAACCGAATACCTAAATCAGGATATTGTTGCTTTAAATCAAAACTAACGCTCTGTAATGCCCTGATTTTATCAATTTTTTTCTCTGGATAAACTCGGTCATAAGCAGCAAATACTATATTAAGGAGTAAACATCCATAAAACATGAAAAGCAATATATTTCGTATTAATAATTTCCTTTTCCCCATATTTAGCACCCAACATCTCTTCACCATCTACACAAATTATGCTTTTTCATATAACTCAAGCTAAAATTTAGTATGCAAACATGAACTACTACAAATTCAGAATAAACTATAGCAGTCCATAAGCTATCACAATGGTAATATATGTATCCAACCGATATAGCTAGGCAGGGAACTGTCATTATAATTAGTGAATAGGCTTTTCTCATTTCATTTAATACACTGTGTTTTATCATCATCAATATTAAGCATGCTAAAGTTATCTCTAAAAAAGTTACTAATAACACAATAACCAAACCTTGACAATTATCTAATAGAGGAAATAAATCAAATAACTTGACTCCTATAGCAATAAATAAGTTTTGAACAATAAAATACGAAAATGCCCCTAAAAGAATGCCGATAATTGAATTTACTATTCTCATCTATCATCCATCTCCAGTTTCTTTTCATTGCTATCTTAATTATACCATGCTCAAATAAATTCTAACACCTATATTAACAGAAATCCCGCCCCTGTGCTGTGATGATATGATACTCCTAAAGTAGACGACTGAAATATAAAAAGTCTGCTTTAGGAG
>ERZ1026901.1133-NODE-1133-length-16549-cov-6.092943_pt1 | contig 16549 bp, 9 predicted proteins | sample MGYA00380179_ERZ1026901 | MGnify/ENA primary metagenome ERZ1026901 (study PRJEB33269, sample SAMEA4719815) | human gut metagenome | biome: human-associated habitat; feature: organic feature; material: feces | place: Cameroon | collected 2013-10 ... | reverse complement strand
GCAAAAAGACGGATATGGAGGTTTTTGAACCAACGATGTGGGAAAAGGAGGCACGGCATATCTGGTGGTCAGGGAATAAATTCAGCCTCCTTATCCGATGCATAAATATGCACTTTGGGCCGTATATTTATTCAGTTTTCCATTAAGCCCATTTGACAAAATGAAAGTGCCTTTATTGCGTTGTCAAAGAGGCTCTTTGAGGAGCTCATTAAGCCTCTTTGACGACCTCAAAGAGGCTTAATGACAAAAGAGGGGCGCGTTTAAGAGCCGTTAACAATTCATGCTTTGATTTTAACTATAATTTTATACATTAAGAAAGAATAGAGTCTCGTTTGCTATCTTTCTGTCATTCTGTATATTTATGCAGAACCGGGGCGAAAACGTTCCCGTTTTAACATTTTTGCATCCTTCACAAAGCATGTTTGCATCCTTTACGAAGCATGTTTGCAAGCCAAAACATCACCTTTTGAAGATTGTAAACATGCCATTTACAAAGCGTAAACATGGCAATTACGATGCGCAAACATGGTACTTACGATGCGCAAACATGCCACTTATGAAGCATGGCACATCACCCGTATTTGTTTATGCGATATTGTATGAAAGAGGCGGATGCCTTTATAAACCGCTATAGACCGTCATGCAAGAAATGGCGCAGATGCAGGTGGGTTATGCCATTGTCGTCGTTGCGTGTGAGCAAGGGAGTCATGGAGATGACATACTTGGGATAGTTGTCCTTGATGGCTCTAAGATTGCCAAACTCTCGCTCGCGTGTGGTATCGTCGGCAATGATGTAAGAAGCCTGCACATAGATACGTTGACCGTCGGGCTTGGTGCCGACAAAATCGATCTCGGCTGCCTGTAGCTGTCCCACAAACACCTGATAGCCAAGCCTACGCAGATGTAGGTAGATGATGTTTTCTATCACCTTCTCCACGTCTCCCTCGCGCGTGCCGCCGGCGATGGCGTTTCTTATGCCGCTGTCTTCGAAATAGAACTTGTCGTTGGTCTCGAATATGCGCTTGCCATGAATGTCGTATCTGCTCACTTTGTGTAGGATATAAGCTTCGCAGAGAAAGGAGATGTAGTTGATGATGGCCGATGATGTGATGGATTCGCCCTGCGACTTCATATATTTTGCGATGCTGTTGGCAGAGATAAGCTTGCCCGTGTTGTCGGCAAGAAAGCGCACAAGGTTCTCCAAGAACGGCACGTTGCGTATCTTGTTGCGCATGATGACGTCTTTCAAGAGCACCGTGTGGTAGATGTCCATCTGATATTCGCGTGCGTCGTCTTCGTCTAACCCGATCTTTGCCAATCCGGGAAGCCCGCCATACTGTATGTAACGGGCGAGTGCCTCATCGCTGTCAGCCAACTGGTGAAACTCTAAAAACTCGTTGTAGCTGAGCGATTGAATGTAGATTTCCTTGTATCTGCCGCCAATCAGCGTGCTCAACTCGTTGCTCAGCATGCGGGCGTTGCTGCCCGTGATGATGATGTCGGTGTTGGGTTCTGTGCGGAAGCTTCGCACAGAGCGCTCAAACTCTTTGATGTCCTGCACCTCGTCAATAAGAATAAAATTGTGCTTGTCGGCAGCGAAATGGTCGTCAAGATATTTGTTAAGGTCCTGATAAGTTTGGATGTTGTCAAACTCTCGCTTTTCCTTGTCGATATAGATTACGTTGTTGCCAGAATCCTTCATCTTCTTCTCACGCACCATTTTCATCATGTAGCTTTTGCCCACACGACGTTGTCCCACAAGCACGATGATGGTTTCTTTGCCAAGATATTTTTCAATCTTGTCCATGTAGCTTCGTCTGTTGATTGCTTCCATAGGTTTTTGTCTTTTATAAAAGAAATTCTCCGCAAATATACAACTTTTATCTTTTATAACGAACAAAATCTGTATTTTTCATACTTTTATCTTTTATAGAAGAAGCCCCACCCCCGCTATAGGAATGTTGATTTTTGAATGTTGAATTTTGAATTGTCGGCTTTCAGCCGATGTTGAATTTTCGAATTTTGATTTTTCCTCTTTAGAAGGGCTATCGAATTCTTCACTCATCGTTCTTCACTCTTCACTAAAAAATTGGCTTCGCCTTAACGGCATCAGCCCCTTTTTTACCTTTTTACCTTTAAAAAAGCCCCATAAGGTTCAGAAACCCTATGGAGCTTAATAATTCTGATGCGGCATCAGCCTTTTTTACCTTTTTACTTTTTTACCTTTAAAAGCCCTTTTTTACCTTTAAAACTCTTCCATCAGCCGTGCGCACGATGGTTATGCCCTTTGCAGAGCTGTCCACACGTTGACCTGCGATGTTATAGAAGGCAGCAGGAGCAGAAGAGGTATCGGTGGTGACGGTGTTGATACCCGTTGTGGCGCCCACGCTAAGCTCCTCAGAGAAGTTGCTCTCACCCTCGTCATAAACGGCTGTGACCTTATACTTGTGCGTCTTGCTGTCGCTCACGGTGTCGGTGTAGCTGTTAGCCGTTACAGGCTCAGCGTTCAGCTTCTCGCCGTCGCGATAAACATTATAGCCTAAGAGCGATGCGCCGTCGGTGGCACCGTCATAACGGTTGTAGGTCACATCGTCGACGAAGAGCATTACGGAACGACGGGTACAACGGATGGCGAAATAACGGGTGCCGTCGGGCACCTCGAAGGTGTACTCGCGCCAATAGTCCCATACTGGCAGGTGGTCGCCCTCGCTCACCTTTACGAAGCTGTCATGGTGATTGTCTTTGCTTGATGCCCAGAACGAAATCCACTCGGCATCATAGCTGGCACTCTTTGCCCACAGAGAGACGGTCTGCTTTCTACCGTCAAGACGCGACGAGATGAGCCAGTCGTCGTTCTCAGCAGGATAGTCGGCAGAAGGACAGATAAGATACTGGTTGCCAGAGTGGGCCTGGAACGCTTGGTCATAGTTGCCTTCCACCCATGTTTTTGTTTCTATGTTGTTGAACACCTGGAAGGCCATGGCCTCGCCTTGGTGCTCATATCTCATGGGGATGCGTGGTGTCACGAGAGTTGTCGACTTGTCACCGTCGTAAACGGTCCAGTCGCCGAAGCCGCTGATAAGGAACGGGGTGTAGCTCTCAAAATCGTCGGTCACGCTCACGGGGTCGCCATAAGCCACAGAGGGAACATCCTGCGAAGCGGTCCATGAAAGCACGTTGCCAGATGCCTGGCGCGAGCCGGTGAGACCCGTAACCGCGGGCATGTCGCTCAAGCGCACAGAGGTGGTCACGACGTCGGCGATGTCGTTAAACGAGAACTCATCGTTCTCGCACACCGTTCCCACACGCCATGTCTGATCCTTGCCCAAGGCATCGTTGAGAGTGGGCGTGAAGGAGGTGGTGAACTTGATGCGCTCTGAAGGTTTGATGGCCTTGCCTTCAAGAGAGGCATAAGTCTTGTTGTTGAGCTGCACGAGCACAGAATAGTCGGTCACGGTCTCGCGTCCGCGGTTGAACACGGTTGCTGTGAGCGTGATAGGCTCACCAACGTTGACGCGCTTCTTGTCTACGGTCAGGCTCTCAAGGGCGAGGTCCACATTGTTTTCTGGCTCGTCAATGCTGATGTTGTCGACATACATGTTGCGGTAGGCCGACGACTCCGACATGGCTGTGGCCAACAGACCGATGCGCGTGAAGCTGCCCTTGGCCTGTGCCGGGAGGTAGACCTCACATTGTGCCCAGCCGTTGCTGCTGTCGTTGATGCGAAACTCGGCACCTTCAACGTCTTGCCACTCGCCGGCATTGGTAGACCACTGCACCTTGATGTTGTCGTCGACAGCACCGTCCATGTCGGGATCGTACCATGGGCTGCGGGCATAATAGAACCAGAAGGTGAGGGTGGGCGATGAGAGCGTTGAGAGGTCAAGGAGAGGCGAGACGAGACGCGACTGCGAGTCGTAGTCGGCGGTCTTTGAGTTGAAGCACAGCACGCCGTTGTCCTTGTCTTGCGACACAATCTCCTCATATTCGCCATCCTCGTCGTCGGGCAGCAGCTCGAAAGAGAAAGCGTGGAGGTCGGGGTCGAGGGTCCACGGGGTCTGCATCTTCTGCTTGGCAAACGACTCGTGATAAGGCGCGGCGAGAGGTGAGCCAGTGACGACCTCACCCGACTGTGCTGCCTCGCCCACGATGTCGGCAGCCACGGCGCTGACGGTGTAGGTCACAGCCTTCTGACCCTCTTCCACGGGGTTGGCATCGGTGAACGTTGTGGCGCTCACTGCCTCGCCGAGCTGTGTGCCGTCGCGCTTCACGATGTAACGGAGGTTCGCAAAATCGACATATCCGCCGTTTGCCGACTCGGTGGGTGCTGTCCATGCCAGGGTGGCGCCACGCTGGGCGTTGAGACGGGCGGTGAAACCGGTCACGGCCTTGGGGGCATCGAGACCGATGAAGTCGGACACGGTGCTGCTCTCGCCTGTGCCGAGAGAGTTGCGCGTCACCACCTTATATATGTTGTTGCCGTGAAGGGGTGCGTTGTCGGTCCATGAGAGAGACGCTCCCGGTGCCACATCGGCAAACTTTTTGGCGGGCTGCGCCTCGTCGTTGCGATAGATGTCGACGCCCATGTTGGCGGTGAGGGCAGCATCGGCAGCCGATACGGTTGGAGCCGTGAAACTGAGGTTTGCTGTCATGGCACCCTTGTCGCCGCGGGTGAGGGTGAGCACATTGACATGTGCGGGCACACCCTTGACCGATGTTTCCGTGAGCTTTATGTTGTCTACCTCTACGCGGTGGCCGTTGGGCTCGCTGTAAGCGTAGAACGCGAGTCGGAACTTTCCGCTTGCTTTAACATACACCTTTGCTGTCTTCTTGCCCGATGCGTCAGATGTGACATTGGTGTAGTCGGCAAGCACGGCGGTGAAGGCAGAGGGGTCATCGCCTGTGCCGAGGAGCACACGCAAGCTCTCGGGACGGGTCATGACGTTCATTGAGAACTCGAGCGTGTAGACGTTCTCTTGGTCAAGAGAAAACTCGGGCGAGATGAGCCAGTCGTCGCCAGGCAGACCGGTCTGATAGTCGAGCATGTAAGCGGCTGCTCCGTTGAGCCACTCCCATGTGCGCCCGCCGTTTTTATCCACAATTTTCCAGTTGTCGAGCGCTTCCTTGCTGTCAAACGTCTCGCTGAACACCACATCGCCTGGGTTTGCCCATAGCTGTGTGGCTCCTGTTGCGGCCAGCGATACCGTGAAGAAGGCACGCTGCGCATAACGATGTAAAGATTTTCTCATATTGTGCGGTTTTGATGTTTTCGTGCTGCAAAAGTAGCAATTATCTGCTTTGGAAAAGACAAAAAGGGGTACGGCAATACTACGGCATTGCTCTTTCACAATGCAATTTTGTTAATTTTTCGGCACTTTTACATCAAATCAGCAACAAAAACGTCTGTTTTACTATCTTTTTGCTCTTGTTTTGCAAAAAGCTATCATTAAGGTCAGAAGCCCTGTCAAGGCGCATCTTTCGTGAACTGATCAAGAAACTGCGCGAGATTGGTCTCGGGCGGAAGGTTCAGTTTTTTACGCAATCGGTTGCGTGCCGACTCTACGCTGCGCACCTCTTTAAACGTGAGGGCGGCAATCTCTTTGGTCGTCATGCCAAGGTGAAGGTAAGCACAAAGACGAAGGTCGGCCTTGCTGAGGGCAGAAAACTGCTGCGACAAGCGCATGAGGAAGCCGGGGTGGACCTCATCAAAATAGACACGGAAGTCGTCGCCCAACGGCTTGTCGTTGAAATGTTGCAGACTGAGGATGAGATCCTTCAGCTCGTTGTCGGCTTCGGCGGCAGACAGCTTTTTCTCTCTCAGAGTCGACAGCGAGGCGCTGACATGCTGGTGAAACTCGTTTACGGCAGCAAGGTCGAGGGTGTAAGATGTGAGCTGGCGGTTCTTGTGGTCCAGCTCCAGCGACATCTCCTCCTGACGCTGCGCCATCTCTTCCTGCTTGCGCTTGAGAGCCTCTTGCTTGCGGCGCATCTCCTCTTGCTTGCGAAGCATCTCTTGCTGCTCGCGCTCACGCTCCTGCTGCTCATAGATGAGAAGCTGCTGTTGCTGCTCGCTGATGAGCTTGTTCTTGGCGCGGTCTGTGCGCATGCGGCGCCACAGAAGCACAACGAGAACTATGAGAACAACAAGAAGCGGCACGGCAACGGCAAGAAGACGTGTGCGCCCCTCGGCCTTGAGACGATAAATGTCGACCGTCTGCGCAAGGTTGGTGTTGTGCTGCTTCAGGCGGTCGGCATCGTAGGCCACGAGCAATTGTTGCAGCTGACTGTTGTTGTCGGCACGCTGCAAGCTGTCGTTGAGGGGCATGAAGCGGAGGATGTTGCGTAGGGCGGCGAGCGAGTCGCCAAGGTTGAAGCAGATGTCGGCCATCTGCTCATAGGCGTTGACTTGCATGGCCAACGGGAGGTGCGGCATGGTCTGATAGAGAGCATGCTGCATGGTTAACGCCTCTGTGCGCTTGCCAAGACGGGCTTTCAGAAAAGTCATGTTAAGCCGTGTCTGCACCGTGCGGTTGTCGCGCTGGTGGCCGCGTTGCAGGTATAGAGCTTTTTGCAAGGCCCGCTCCGCCTGCAACAGGCGGTTCTGACGGGTGAACACCTCGGCGCGGTTGGTGTAGATGAGCGACATGCCCACGCGGTCGGCGCGAGGGGCGTAGGCCAGGGCTTGGTCCATGAACGCCAGGGCTTTGTCATATTGACCACGCTCGTAGCAAACAAGACCAAAGTTGTTGTAGTTGTTGCGGATAGACATTGAGTCGGCAGCTGCAATACTGAGCTGCAAGGACATTTGCAACAGGTCTTCGGCTTGGTCAAACTCGCGCAGGGAATAATAGATGGCAAAGATGTTGTTGTAAAGAGCGGCAAGATGTCGCTTGTCAGCCGTGCGCTTGGCTATATACTGAGCGCGTTGCAAGAGCACAAGGGCTTGGTGCTGGTTGCCCAGGTCTTCATAGTTGCGGGCGTTGCGCATAAGAGCACGCGTGAGCAGCAACGAATCGGCACGCGAAGCTTTGGCATAGGCGAACGATTCGATGTAGCGGTTGAGCACCATGAGCGAACGGGCTGTCTCACCTCGTTCCGACAGGCGCTCACCCTCCTTCACCAACGCCTCTGAAGATGCCTTGGCTTTAGGGTTTGCCGCATGGCGCGACGCATTGGCCTTAACAACCGGCTTTTTAACATTAATGGCTGGCTTGCTCGGTTCTTCTATAAACATGCGTGATGCGTCTATAGACATGCTCGCATCTATAGACATGCTTGCATCTATAGAAGAGGTATGGGCTTCATAAAAAGACGTGTTTGCTTCATAAAAGAACGTGCTTGCCTTTGCTTCAGGAGTAATGGCAAGCAGCAAAAGCAACAACGTTACGGCAAGACGATGCAAGCCAAACAGTTGTAAAGAGATGAAAGCATAACCTTTGTTCATAGACAAGAAGCCCTAAAAAGTTTTTTTTAACTAAAGATTATCTATATGGTAACATTATTTCCATTTACCTCGCTATTTTTGCAGCAGAAAATAACAACAAACTGTAATCATGAGCATTATGGAAAAGAACATTTACCTTATCGACAGCCGCAGCTCAAAGCAACAGGCAGTCATTGGCAACTTCGTGAAGACCTCTATCCTCAACGACATCGTGAAGAAAACATATAGCCTGTGGAATAACCTGAAAACGGTTTGCTTCAACAGCGACGCAAAGGAGGTTAGGCTCAACAGCGAAAAGGAGATTTGCCTCAACAGCGAGAAGAAGATTTGCCTTGACAGCGAGAAGGAAATTTGCCTTGACAGCGAGAAGGAAATTTGCCTCAACAGCATGAAGGAGGTTTACCTCAACAGCTGCATGAAGGAGGTTTGCCGACCGATAGAGTGGCTTTGCTCTTACTATTCTGATATGTTGGAGCGTAAGCTGACCATGCGTCAGACATGGCTTCTTATCAATGCTCAGTTGGCCTTCGGCGCTGCCTTCTTTCCCGTGGAAGCCCCTTGGATTGTTCGTATCGGTTGCCTGGCGTGGGTGGTGTCGGCGCTGCTGAAGTGTAAGAGGGGCTTAAGTGAAGAGTGAAGAGTGAAGAATTCATGTGCCTTGGTTATTGTGAAGCAAAGCTATTGAATTCTTCACTCTTCGTTCTTCACTCTTCACTTTAAGCCACTCTTCACTCTTCACTTTTCACTCTTCATTCTTCACTCTTCACTCTTCACTTAAAACATCGTAGCCACTCTTTTCACCCCACTGACAAGAGCATCGATCTCCTCTTTTGTGTTATAAAGGGCAAAGGAGGCACGCACCACGCCCTGCACGCCGAGGCGATCCATGACAGGCTGGGCACAATGGTGGCCTGTGCGCACGGCTATGCCGAGGCGGTCGAGCAAGGTGCCCATGTCGAGATGATGGATGTCGCCAACGAGGAACGACACGACAGCGTCCTTGTCGGGGGTGGTGCCGAAGAGACGGATGCCGGGGATGGTCTGCATCTGCTCCATGCAGTAGGCGGTGAGCTCGCGCTCATGAGCCGCAATGTTGTCCATGCCGAGGGCCGACACATAGTTGAGAGCGGTGGCAAGACCGTGGGTAGCCACATAGTCGGGGGTGCCTGCCTCAAACTTAAACGGCAGACGCTCGAAGACCGTGCGCTCGAAGCTCACGCTCTCAATCATCTCGCCACCACCCTGATAGGGCGGCAGACGGTCGAGCCACTCTTCCTTGCCGTAGAGCACACCCACACCTGTGGGGCCATAGATCTTATGTCCACTGAAAGCGAAGAAGTCGCAATCGAGGTCCTGCACATCGACCTTGAAATGGGGTGTCGACTGTGCTCCGTCCACCATCACAGGCACGCCGTGTTCATGAGCAATGCGCACAATGTCTTTCACGGGGTTCACCGTGCCGAGGGTGTTGCTCACATGCGCCACGCTAACGATTTTCGTGCGGTCAGAAAACAGCTTCTCATACTCGTCCATGAGCAGGTTGCCACTGTCGTCGATGGGTATGACCTTAAGAGCTATGCCGCGCTTTGCTGCCTGCAGCTGCCACGGCACGATGTTAGAATGGTGCTCCATGACGCTCACAATCACCTCGTCGCCCTCGCCCATAAACTCTTCACAGAACGAGCTGACCACGAGGTTTATGCTCTCGGTGGTGCCGCGCGTGAAGATAATCTCCTCGGTCTTGGGAGCGTTGATGAAACGGCGCACGGTCTCACGCGCCGCCTCATGCAGGTCGGTGGCCTGTTGCGAGAGATAATGCACGCCACGGTGCACGTTGGCGTTGACATTAAGATACTCATCGCGCATGGCATCGAGCACACAAAGCGGCTTCTGTGTTGTCGCCGCGTTGTCGAGATAGACGAGCGGACGGTCGTAGACGGTGCGAGAGAGAATAGGAAAATCGTCTCTCACCTTTTGTATGTTGTACATATCGTTTTTCAATTTTCGTTTTCCCCTTTTCCTTTAAATGCGGCGTCAGCCTTTTTTTACCTTTTTACCTTTTTACCTTTAAAAGCCCTTTTTTCACTTGCACATCTTGCATCCCTCACACTTTGTCAGTTCGCCTCGGAAGCGTTTTTCGACGAGATAGTGGAGGCGGTCGCGAAGCGGTTCGAGCTTGATCTGGTCAATCACCTCGTTGATGAAGGCAAACTCGAGCAGCAGCTTGGCTTCCTTCTCGCTAATGCCACGCTGACGCATGTAGAAGAGAGCGGCGTCGTTGAGCTGACCCACGGTGGAACCGTGTGAGCATTTCACGTCGTCGGCATAGATCTCGAGCATGGGCTGTGTGTACATGCGTGCCTCCTTTGTGGCACACAGGTTCTGGTTGCGCTCCTCGCTGACGGTCTTCTGCGCTCCGTGACGCACGAGCACGCGGCCGGCAAAGGCACCTGTCGACTTGTCATCGAGCACATATTTGTAAAGCTCATGACTTGTGCAGTGGGGCACCTGGTGGTCGATGAGCGTGTTGTTGTCGATGTGCTGTGCCTTGTCGGCAATGACGCATCCGTTGCACCAACACTCTGCTCCCTCGCCCTTGAGCAACACGTCGAGACGGTTGCGTGTCGTGCCGTTGTGCAGCGTTATGACGCTGTGGTTAACACGGCTGTCGGCCTGTTGCTCAATGTAGACGTTCGACACACGCGTGTTCTTATAGTGGGTCTCCTCCATGCAGTAGAGGTCAAGCGATGCGTTGCGTCCCACATAAGCCTCAATGACCTGTGTTGCGAGAAACTCGCGGTCGTCGGCAGCATGGTCACAGAACAGCAGTTTGGCTTCAGCGCCCTCCTCCATGACGATGAGCACGCGACGGTTCACCATGAGCGGCACGTCAGAGCGCAAGATGTTGATGACCTGTATGGTGCGGTCCACCTTCACGCCCCGCTTCACATAAACGAGCAGACCGTCCTGTGCCAGCATGGTGTTGAGGGCCGTTATGCCATCCTCGTCGGCATGTGCGAGCTGCGCATAATGGTCAGCCACAAACTGCGGGTTCGCCTGAGCATAGGCAGCGAGCGAGTCGACCACCACGCCCTCGGGCAGGTTCTCCTTGGGCTGCAGGGCAGCGCGGAACTGGTCGTTAACGATAAAATAGAGCGATGTGCTGAGGTTCGGCACGTCGCAACGGAACGCCTTGTAGGGGTCTACAGGAATCTCCAGACGGTTAACGTTGACGCCATAGTCGGGTGCGAACAGCTCGTCAACGCTTGTATATTTGTATCTCTCTACCTTTCTTGAAGGGAACCCTTGTCGCTCAAACTGTTCAAAGGCAGCGTCGCGCACGGCGTTTAGCGGTGCGGCACTGTGAGCGCAGATCTGTTCTCTACATTCGCGGTAGAGGTCGATGTATTGTTTTTCGCTGTGCATTGTTTCGTTTTTTTATTATAAAATCAAAAACTCTACTCCACTTCCGCCTTTATCCAGTCGTATCCTCTCTGTTCAATCTCCTTTGCCAGTTCAGGTCCGGCAGTTTTCACGATGCGGCCTTTGTAGAGCACATGCACGACGTTAGGTTTGATCATGTCGAGCAGACGCTCATAGTGGGTAATGACGATGGCCGATGTCTCGGGCGTGTGCATCTTGTTCACGCCATCAGCCACGATGCGCATGGCATCGACATCCAGACCCGAGTCGGTCTCGTCGAGGATAGAGAGCTTTGGTTCGAGCATGGCCATCTGGAAGATCTCGTTGCGTTTCTTCTCGCCGCCGCTGAAACCCTCGTTCACCGAGCGTCGTGTGAACTTGCTGTCAAGCTCCACCACCTTGCGCTTCTCGTTCATGAGCTTCATAAACTCGGCAGCCTTAAGCTCAGGCAGACCCTGATACTTACGCTTCTCGTTCACGGCAGCCTTGAGGAAGTTGGTCATCGACACGCCCGGAATTTCTACCGGATACTGGAACGAGAGAAACAGTCCCTCGTGTGCGCGATCCTCTGGCTTCATGTCGAGCAGGTTCTTGCCGTTGAACAGAGCCACACCCTCGGTCACCTCATAGAGAGGGTTGCCTGTGAGCACGGCGCTGAGTGTCGACTTGCCCGAACCGTTCGGACCCATAATGGCATGGATCTCGCCATCATTTATCGTGAGGTTGATGCCTCTAAGTATTTCCTTATCGCCAATCTTGGCGTGGAGGTTCTTTACTTCTAACATATTTAGACGTCTTTGTTTTTATCTTTTTTTATTATTCTGTTTTCTTCTGTGGCCGCTGGCTGCCATCGCTTCATCAATAAGCATCGAGCTGGCTACCATTGCTTCATCAATAAGCATCGGCTAGCTGCCATCGCTTCATCAATAAGCATTGGCTGGCTGCCATCGCTTCATCAATAAGCATCGAGCACACGCTTCAACCTTGCCTTCTGATGTTCCTTCTTCGTTTCCTTTTTAGGCTCATCGTCGGGACAATAGAGTCCGAGCGCTGTCGCTATAAACTTGTAGAGCGTGTTGCCGTCGTCAGACGTGAACCTGAATGGGAAGGTAAGCTTCAGCCCAATCTGTATGTTGTGGCGGTGCATGTTGGATCGCATACCGTAGGTCTCGGGCTGTCCGTTATAAGTTGTGCTTACGCTTGTCTTGCCGTTGACGGCAAGCGGGAAGCCATACTGAAACTCAAGGGCGAGCGACGAGAACAGGTAGCAGTCGAGCCCAATGGCTGGTGCCACGCTAAAGCGCGGATAGCTTATAGAGTAGTGGCGCTCATGACTATAGCTTGTTCCCATGCCCGAAGAGCTGGCCTCCATGTAGCCCGTCTCGTTCTGCGTCCCCACGTTGGTGTAGGTCACAAGGGCGGCATAAGGCTGTATGGCGCAACCGTTGGACAACGGATAACAGCGTGCGCCCAGCACGATGTTGCGCAACGTTGCCGACACGTCGCCGCTGAACCATTGGAGCACCTCGGCGTTATAGCCTCCCACCACCGAAAAGTGGTCGTTGGGAAGATAATACTCCAACATGATGTTGCCCAACGGGTTTGCGAACGACGCCGCTCTCTCGTCATGCGCTGCATTATGGTCTCTGTCCGCCGTCGTGGGACAAGAAAGGTTCATGCCCGTTATGACCGCCCAACGGCGCGGCATGTCGTCGTCGTCATCATTGGCGGCATTGGCGGCAATGTTAGCGGCAGCATCGACATTGGCGGCAGTCAGTGTGCTGAACGGGAAAGCTGCAAGAGCTGCAAGAACAGCCGACATTATTGTTTTGCGAAACACTTGTTTTCGATTTTTGATTTTTGAATTTTGATTTTTGAATTATTGCGGCTCTGCCGCAATGTTGAATTTTTGAATTTTGATTTTTGAATTTTTTCGCTCGGCTCATAGAGACGCTTGCCTAAGCAAGAATTGTTGCAGCTCTGCCGCAATGTTGAATTTTGAATTTTGAATTATTGCGCCGTTGGCGCAATTTTGAGTTATGGATTTCTGAATTATTCTTTATTGCGATTGATCTTTTTTTTGCGATTATTTCTTTGCGATTAATCTTTTTTTTCGATTATTAGAAACTCACAAATCAAAATTCAAGAATTCAACATTGCGGCAGAGCCGCAACAATTCAAAACTCAAAACTCAAAATTCAAAATTCAAGACCTCTATCCCACCGTTCCTTCCAGCGACACGCTGAGGAGCTTCTGTGCCTCGACGGCAAACTCCATTGGCAGCTTGTTGAGTACCTCCTTGGCGTAGCCGTTCACGATGAGGCCCACGGCCTGCTCTGTGGGTATGCCACGCTGGTTACAGTAGAAGAGCTGGTCTTCGCTGATCTTTGATGTTGTGGCCTCATGCTCCACCACGGCGCTGTCGTTGTGAATGTCCATGTAGGGGAAGGTATGGGCGCCACAGTCGGAGCCGAGGAGCAGCGAGTCGCACGACGAGTAGTTGCGTGCGTTGTCGGCGTTGCTGGTGGCACGCACCAGTCCGCGATACGAGTTCTGGCTGTGTCCTGCCGAGATGCCCTTCGATATGATTGTCGACTTGGTGTTCTTGCCCATGTGTATCATCTTCGTGCCGGTGTCGGCCTCCTGATAGTTGTTTGTCACCGCCACCGAGTAGAACTCGGCCTGTGAGCCATCACCGCGCAAGATGCACGACGGATATTTCCATGTTATGGCCGATCCCGTCTCCACCTGTGTCCACGACAGTTTCGAGTTGACACCTCTCAGGTCGCCACGCTTGGTCACGAGGTTCAGCACGCCACCCTTGCCGTGCTCGTCGCCGGGGTACCAGTTCTGCACGGTCGAGTATTTCACCTCCGCGTTGTTGTTCACCACAATCTCCACGATGGCGGCATGCAACTGGTTCTCGTCGCGCATGGGCGCTGTGCACCCCTCAAGGTAGCTCACATAAGCGTCGTCGTCGGCCACGATCAGTGTGCGTTCAAACTGTCCCGTGTTTCTTGCGTTTATGCGGAAATAGGAGCTAAGCTCCATGGGGCAGCGCACACCTTTGGGAATGAAGACAAACGATCCGTCTGAGAACACGGCGCTGTTGAGAGCGGCATAGAAATTGTCGCGATATGGCACCACCGTTCCGAGATATTGCTTTACGAGGTCGGGATGGTTCTTTATGGCGTCGCCGATGGAGCAGAAAATTATTCCTTTCTCTGCGAGCTTCTCCTTGAAGGTGGTCTTCACCGACACCGAGTCCATAATGGCATCCACCGCCACACCGCTGAGCGCCAGTCGCTCCTCGAGCGGAATGCCGAGTTTGTCGAATGTCTTCATGAGCTCAGGGTCTATCTCCTTCTTCTCATCCTTCTTCTTTGCCAACGGGTCGGCATAATAAGAGATGGCCTGGTAGTCGATCTCAGGCAGGTGCACATGTCCCCATGTGGGCTGCTTGAGCGTCTGCCAGTGGCGGAACGCCTTGAGGCGGAACTCGAGCATCCAGTCGGGTTCGCCCTTCTTCTGCGAGATCAGTCGCACAACATCCTCGTTGAGACCTTTCTCTATGATGTCGGTGTGCACGTCTGTGGTGAAGCCATATTCATATTTCTGCTCCGCCACCTGTCGCACAAAGGCATTTTTTGTATCTTTATTTTCCATTGTTGCTGTTATGTTTGCAGGGTGCTGCTTCTATCTTTCGGCAAGCTAACGCTTTATCGCGAAAGCCGCGATGTCTTCGACAAAAAAATGTCATGTGTCCGAAAGAAAAACGACATGTCCCCTATTAAAATGCAAAATTACAAAATAAGCAATTATTATCGTAACGTTTTACGTTTTTTTTGGCTTTTACAGCTGTTCGTCAAAATAAAAAAAAACACAAGTTAGTGCATGCGCATAAACGCATAACACAAACCTGTGTTTTTATCATGACTCATTATTTTTCTATTCCATACTTAGCTCATCAAAGCGCCATAGACAGACCTGCCAAGCGCCATAGACAAGCGGCTATCATGCGAGCGTCTTACAGCGTCTGCTTAACCTCAATCTCGGTGAAGGTCTCGAGCACGTCGCCCACCTGGATGTCGTTGAAGTTGACGAGCGAGATACCACACTCGAAGTTGGTGGCCACCTCCTTGACGTCATCCTTGTAACGCTTGAGGGCAGCGATGTCGGCGGTGTGAACCACGATACCGTCGCGCACCACGCGTGCGCGGTCGACGCGGTGAACCTTGCCTTCTGTAACCATACATCCGGCAACGGTGCCCACCTTCGAGATCTTGTAGACCTCGCGCACCTCAACCTGTCCTGTGATAACCTCCTTCTTGACCTTGTCGAGCATACCCTCCATGGCAGAAGTGACATCGTCGATGGCGTCGTAGATAACCGAGTAGGTGTTGATCTCCACGCCAGCCTGGTCAGCCTGCTTGCGTGCTGCAGCCGAAGGACGCACCTGGAAGCCCACGATGATGGCGTCGGAAGCGTCGGCGAGCGTAACATCGCTCTCTGAGATCTGGCCCACGGCCTTGAAGATGACGTTGACCTTGATCTTCTCCGTAGAGAGCTTGATGAACGAGTCGCTCAGAGCCTCTACCGAACCGTCGGTGTCGCCCTTTACGATGATGTTCAGTTCCTTGAATGATCCAAGGGCAATGCGGTGTGAGATATCTGACAGGGTGAGACGCTTCTGTGTGCGCAGACTCTGCTCACGCTGTAGCTGTGTGCGCTTGTTTGCGATGTCGCGAGCCTCCTGCTCTGTCTCGAGCACATGGAACGAGTCGCCGGCTGTGGGCGCACCGTTCAGACCCAAGATTATTGCTGGCTCTGCCGGTCCTGCCTTCTCTATGCGGGCGTTACGCTCGTTAAACATGGCCTTGATGCGTCCCCAGCTTGTGCCGGCGATCACGTTGTCGCCCACGCGGAGCGTACCGTTGCTCACGAGCACTGTTGACACATAGCCACGTCCCTTGTCGAGAGACGACTCGATGATTGAACCTGTTGCCTTGCGGTTGGGGTTAGCCTTCAGGTCGAGCATCTCAGCCTCAAGGAGCACCTTCTCCAGCAGTTCGCTGATGCCGATACCCTTCTTGGCGCTGATCTCCTGACACTGGTACTTGCCGCCCCACTCTTCAACGAGCAGGTTCATGGCAGCCAGTTCCTCACGCACACGGTCGGGGTTGGCACCTGGCTTGTCGATCTTGTTGATTGCGAACACCATCGGCACGTTGGCAGCCTGGGCATGTGCGATAGCCTCCTTTGTGGTGGGCATGACAGCGTCGTCGGCAGCAACGATGATGATGGCGATATCCGTCACCTGAGCACCACGGGCACGCATGGCGGTGAAGGCCTCGTGACCCGGTGTGTCGAGGAATGTTATGCGGCGTCCGTCCTCAAGCTTCACGTTGTAAGCACCGATGTGCTGGGTGATACCTCCTGCCTCACCGGCGATGACGTTGGTCTTGCGTATGTAGTCGAGCAGCGATGTCTTACCGTGGTCAACGTGTCCCATGACGGTCACGATAGGAGCGCGCGGCACAAGATCGTTCTCGTCGTCAGCCTCTTCTGTGATGGCCTCCTGCACCTCTGCACTGACATATTCGGTCTTGAACCCGAACTCCTCTGCCACGAGGTTGATGGTCTCGGCGTCGAGGCGCTGGTTGATAGACACCATGATGCCCA
>ERZ1026901.1131-NODE-1131-length-16619-cov-9.104987_pt1 | contig 16619 bp, 13 predicted proteins | sample MGYA00380179_ERZ1026901 | MGnify/ENA primary metagenome ERZ1026901 (study PRJEB33269, sample SAMEA4719815) | human gut metagenome | biome: human-associated habitat; feature: organic feature; material: feces | place: Cameroon | collected 2013-10 ... | reverse complement strand
TCGTGATCTGCGCAGTTGTATTCGTATTCCAGAAAGCAGCTGCAAAGAAGAGTGCACCGGCGGCAGCGTAGACCTTCATCAAATTTGCGATCACTCACCACCTGAAAGAGGTGGGAGTCTTCTCGACTGAGATAACCAACACACAGGGACTGCTGCAGAAACTATACTGCGGCGGTCCCTGCTTTTCTATATGTGTCTGTTAGAACACACCGGGTCAGACATTTGTGATCCATGCTGCGCGCAGATGCTCCGAAATGGATGCTTTGCACAGATTGCAATAACCGTTGCGGACAGATATAGAAAAACAGGGATCGTCAGAGACAGGAGGAAACAACATGCTGCTTGATGTTATTTACAGTATCTGCTTTAACATCTGCCTATTGGTAGTGCTCGCCTTCATGATGACGAAGATGGACTTTGTCCAGAGACTTCTATTAAATGAAGAGGGCGGAAGTGAGGAAGGAAGAGGGGAGAACGTATGGCAGAGACTCTGGGAAAAGGTACTTCTCGGCGTGATCCTCGGCGTCTTCTGTATCATCTCTGATTACATCGGGATACAGGTGACAGGAGCGCTGCCGAATGCCCGGGTGATCGGTGTTCTGTCTGCCGGATTTCTGGGCGGGCCTGTCTCCGGCTTTATCACGACAGTGATCGCGGCGGCCCACCGGTATCTGATCTTCCCGGAGCGGATCTCCACGGTGGCCTGTGTGCTCTCCGCGATCATCCACGGGCTCATCGGTTCCTTTATCGGCTGGAAGAAGAAAGGAAACCGCCAGTACTCAAATGCATTTCTGCTCGGAGTCACGTTTATTTCCGAGATGATCCATATTGTTCTGATCCTGCTGCTCACCCGGCCGTTTGATGCGGCCGTTGAGATCGTAAAGATCGTGATCGTTCCGATGGTGATCATCAATTCCGTCGGCATGGTGATCTTCTTTAATGTTTTTAAATCGATCTTCAACACGGAGGACTTAAAGGTCGCTTCAAAGGTCTCCCTCGCCATGAGAACCGCCGAACGGTGTACCCCGTATCTGGGCTCTGTGGAGAATGACCGGAAGACTGCGGGAAAGATCATCGACATTATTATGGAAGAGTACCACTGTCAGGGCGCGGCACTGATCGATGACATGAAATTTCTGGCAAGGAGCGGGGCATTTTCCAGTATCGTTCTCACAGAGAACAATTATCCGAGACTTTTATCCGCGACAAAGACCTTCAAGACGACGAGGATCAGCCGCGTGCCATTACCGGAGGACGGATTTTATCCTCTTTATAAGGAGAATGTGATCATCTCCGCACCGATCCTCCTCGATGAGGGAAAGGTTCTGGCGCTTGTGATGCTGGTGAAGAAAAATGCCTATTCCTATCGGGCGGACATTGAATTTGTCACGGGACTGGCGAACCACTTCGCGATGCAGATCAAGCTCTCGGAGATGGAGAAACAGAAGGAAGAGCTGAGAAAAGCGGAGCTTCGGACCCTGCAGTCCCAGATCAATCCGCACTTCCTGTTCAATTCGTTAAATACGATCTCCTATTTCTGCCGGGAAAAGCCTGAGAAGGCGAGGGAGCTCTTGCTGGCACTGAGCTCCTACTTCCGCAGCATGCTGGAGGATACCGATTACATGGTAACGCTGGACACGGAGCTGGAGCATGTAAAAGCCTATACGATGCTGGAGGAGGCGCGGTTTGAAAAACGTCTCTCGATCGAGATCAATGCGGATCCGGAGGCGCTACGAAGCTGCGTGCCGAATCTGATCTTACAGCCCATCGTGGAGAACGCGGTCCATCACGGGGCAATGCAGAGGGAAAAAGGAGTCGGAAAGGTCATCGTAAACGTGAAACGGGAGGAACGGTCCACGAGGATCGATGTGATCGACAACGGACCGGGAATGGACTACCGGATCGTCCAGAGCCTGTACGGCGGGGAAAAAGTGGAACACACAGGAATCGGAATGATGAACGTGCAGCAGAGACTAATCTCCTTATACGGAAAGTCCTACGGACTCCAGATCGTGACAAGTGAAGAAGGGACGGACGTGCGGATGAACATTCCGGACAGCGCGGCTGGAAGCGCGCAGCAGGAGAAAATGGCCACCTGATGACTTCACGGAAGAATGGATGGTGCAGGCGGCTTGCCGTTTGGGCAGCTGAGTTCTTGAAAACGCGATTATATGGAACGAGTACAGGTTTTGACAGAAAATGGGAGGCATGAGGTATGAGAATAGCAGTAGTTGACGATGAGCGCCCGGCAAGAAGCGAACTCAAATATCTGTTGGAACAGTGTGAGCCGGAGGCGGAGATCGCGGAGGCCGACGGAAGCGAAGAATTTCTTGCAATGCTGGAGAATGAGAGCTTTGATGTGTGTTTTGTGGATATCAATCTGGGCGGCATGAACGGCACGACGCTGGCATCCATGATAAAGAGAAAGCAGCCGGACACGCTGATCATCTTTGCCACTGCGTTTAGGGAATACGCGGTAAAGGCTTTTGAGATCGGAGCGGTGGATTATCTCTTAAAACCCTTTGACTATGAACGCGTCAAACGGGCGATGGAGCGGGTCCATGAACACATAAAGGAAAAGGCCGCCGGCCCCGGATATGAAATCGGGAAGATCATGGTGAACGTGGGCTCCAGCTTTCAGGTCGTTGATGTGGCAGATATCGTATTCATTGAGACGGAAAAGCGTTCCTGCAAGATCCATATGAAGGACGGATCCTTCTATCTGCAGAATGAGTCACTGAACAATTATGAGTTCCACCTGAAAAAGAGCCGTTTTTTCCGGATCCACAAGAGCTACCTGATCAATCTGGATTATGTGAAGGAGATGCAGGTGAGCTACAATAACGGATATTGTGTAAAAATGAAATTTTATGATGCTGAGGCACTGCCGATCGGACGGACTCAGGTGAAGGAATTTAGACAGATTTTTGAAAAATAAGGAAAATAATAATATATGAGAGAACAGCAGCCGGAGAGGAACCTCAGGGCTGCTGTTTTTTGTCTGTTACTTTTCAGGGAGCGGAAATTTTGAACTGAAAATTCTGTATGACACAGTAGTGTCTGTGCATGGTAACTTTGTTTATAAAGATTTCATAGATTTTAAACTTGGGAATATTGTTTGATGAAAGATTCTATGTTAAAATAATCACCAACAATCTTTAAAAGCATATAGATTTCTAAACTTCTGACAATACCTATCTGATTTCATTCAATTCATTCAGAAAATCAATGCTTTTAATCCAATAAAAAGAAAAAAAGCAGGAGATTTTCCGATGAATGCTCCTGCAAAAAGGAGCGGTGCGTATGAAAAATGATGTAGAAGACAAGACATTCTTTGAAAATGATGAGCGTTACGCAGATCTGATCAATGGCCTGCTATGTAATGGGAGACAGGTTCTGAAAAAAGAAGATTTGACTGAACTGTCAGGCAGCGTGCGTATCAAACTTCCAAAGGATGGGACGGTAAGATCAAAATACGGCTATAATAAGAGAGAAAAAGTACAGGACATTGTAAGAAAAGCGGCACTTGGTCTGAATTTTATTTTGATAGGACTGGAAAATCAGCAGACGGTGGACTATTCATTGCCGCTGCGTTGTATGGAATATGACGTAGGTCAATATGAAAAACAGGCAGTCAAGATACGGAGAGCGATCAGAAAAAAGCCAAAAGGATTAAAACAGGGTGAATACTTATATGGATTTAAAAAGGATAGCCGTTTGTGTCCATCCATCATTCTGGTCCTTTATTATGGAGAAGAAAATTGGGATGGACCATTGAATCTTCATGGCATGTTGGATTTCAAGGATATTCCGGACGAGTTTAGAAAGTTGATACAAAATTACGAGATCCATTTGGTAGAGGTGCGAAGATTAGAAAATACGGATGTTTTTACAACTGATGTAAAACTTGTCTTTGACCTTATCAGGTATGCAGATGATGAGAAAAAGCTGGAAAAACTTCTAAGAGAAGAACCAGGATACCAGAAGCTGGAATGGGATGCCTATGAAATGGCAGCAATGTATACAGGAATAGGAGAGAAGTTGGATATGAAGTGCTATGATAATGGAACGGTTAATGTGTGCAAGGGAATTATCGGTTTGGAAGAAAAAGCCAGGAATGCAGGAAGGAATGAAGGAAAGGTAGAAGGAGAGATTTTGGAACAGATTCGGCTGGTGACAAAAAAGGTGCAGAAGGGGCAGAGTCTTGAGCAGATAGCAGAAATCATGGAGATCGATCCGAAAGAAATAGAGGATATTTACGAAGCAGTTCTTTCATCGGCACCGAGGTATGATGTAGATGGAATCTGCAAAGATCTGATGGAAAAACAGAGACTGTAACTCAGATCAAAAAGTATCACAAAAAATTCACAAACCTCCCTTGACTTTGAATATCTGATGTGTTACATTACAAATAGAACAGTGAGGTGGTGAATATGTCATCGACAAAGAGAGATTATTATGAAGTGCTGGGCGTCGCAAAAGATGCGGACGCTGCAGCAATTAAACGTGCATATAGAAAACTGGCAAAGAAGTATCATCCGGATTCCAACCCGGGTGACAAGACGGCTGAGCAGATGTTTAAGGATGTAAACGAAGCTTACGATGTCTTAAGTGATCCGAAGAAGAAGAAACTCTACGATCAGTTCGGACATGCGGCCTTTGATGAGACGGCCGGATATGGACAGGGTGCCGGAAATGCCGGTGGATTCGGCGGTTTTGGCGGATTCAGAAACGGATCCGGCGGAAGCTACCAGTCCGGTTCCTTCCGTTCCAGAGACGGAACGTATCATGAGTTCCATTTTGAAGGCGGAGACGGAGACGACATTTTCGGAGACATCTTCGGAAATATGTTCGGCGGAAAAGGAAGCGCTGGCGGACGTTCGGGATTCGGCAGTGGATCGGGATTTCGCGGAGCGTCAGGCGGGGCTTCTGGCTTCCATGGTACCTCCGGATTCGGTGGCTTTGGCGGCGGCTCCGGATTTTCCGGCCGCGGCAATGATTTAAACGCGGAGGTTCAGATCACCTTCGACGAAGCAGTCTTTGGCTGCGAAAAGACGATCACGATCCAGAACCTGAATCAGCCGGGCAGCAGACCGCAGACGCTGCAGGTTAAGATTCCGGCAGGAATTGAGACCGGCAAGAGCATCCGCCTTGCAGGCAAGGGAATGCCTGGAACCGGCGGCGGAGAGGCAGGAGATCTGCTCCTTAAGGTTACAGTTGGTGAGAAGCCGGGCTGGACAAGAAAAGGCATGGATGTCTACACGGATGTGGAAGTTCCGTTTACCACAGCCGTATTCGGCGGAGAGGCACTCGTCCATACCCTTTACGGCGATGTTGTCTGCAAGATCAAAGCGGGAACACGTTCCGGCACGAAGATCCGTCTTCGCGGCAAAGGAATCGTTTCACTGAAGGATTCGAACGTACACGGCGATCAGTATGCCGTTGTAAGGATCGAAGTTCCGAGTGATCTGAGTGCGGAGGCAAAGCAGAAACTGAAAGAATTCGAAGAAATCTGCAAGCGCGACGGAAGGTTCCATGCAGCGTAAAGAATGAGAAACATGGCAGGGTGAGGAAATACTTCGGTATGGCTGCCCGGTCATGAATATGGATAAGAATAAAAAGCTCTGAGAAGACAGAAAAAATGTCTTTCCAGGGCTTTTTTTAGAATATGCAAAAAATGAGCAGGACTGTAAAAGTCCTGCTCATGATAAAAAACACAGATCAGATCAATTATTTGATCACATGGATCCAGCCTTCTGGTGCCTCGATATGGCCCATCTGGATGCCTGTTAATGTGTCGTAGAGTTTCTGGATCACCGGACCCATCTTCTCCATACCGCTCGGGAAGCAGATCTCGTTGCCGTGATCTACGATCTTGCCGACCGGGGAGATAACAGCAGCGGTACCGCAGAGACCGCACTCAGCGAAGTCTTTAACCTCAGAGAACGGAACCGGACGCTCTTCAGCCTTTAAGCCGAGATAGTGCTCAGCAACGTAAAGGATGGAGCGGCGTGTGATGGACGGAAGGATAGAATCAGACTTCGGTGTTACGACTGTGCCGTCTTTTGTAACGAAGATGAAGTTTGCCCCGCCTGTCTCCTCAACATATGTTCTTGTAGCAGCGTCGAGATACATATTCTCAGCAAAGCCCTGGTTGTGAGCATCAACGATTGCATGTAAGCTCATCGCATAGTTTAAACCGGCTTTTACATGACCTGTTCCGTGAGGTGCTGCACGGTCAAAGTCTGAAACGCGGATCGTGATCGGCTTAGCGCCGCCTTTGAAGTACGGTCCGACCGGCGTGCAGAATGCGCGGAACTGGTATTCGGATGCCGGTTTAACACCGATAACCGGATTTGTACCGAACATGTACGGACGGATATAAAGAGTTGCGCCGGAACCATACGGCGGAACATAGTCTGCGTTTGCTGCGACAACCTTTGTGATCGCGTCAAGGAAGCGCTCCTTCGGGAACTGCGGCATCTCAAGTCTTGCTGCGGAGTTCATCATACGCTCAGCGTTTAAGTCCGGACGGAAAGTTACGATGTGGCCGTCCTCCGTTGTGTATGCCTTTAAGCCCTCGAAGCAGGTCTGCGCATACTGGAATACGCATGCACACTCGCTTAAGGTGATCATATCATCAGTTGTAAGAGTTCCCTCATCCCAGGAACCATCTTTAAAATTGGATACATATCTGTAATCAGTTTTGATGTAACCGAATCCGATATTGGACCAGTCGATATCTTTCTTTGCCATTGGAAATCCTCCATTCTGCCGTCTGACGGCATTGTATTTTTTGCCGCCGGGGTCGGGCGGTAATGTCTTTTTACTGCGGTACTGTTTCGATGTAATGAACAGTTACCGTGTTTTCTATTATAAATACTTAAGATTTATCCTGCAAGTTCTTTATGGCAAAAAGATGAAAAAAATATGGGAAAATGGAAGAAAAAATGCTACAATATAACTTTAAGGAATAAAGTGTATTCCGCAGATTTATTCAGCATGCCCGCAGAGACCAGACGTCTGCCATGAGAGTGAGTGACGGAGATGGAACCGGGCGGATATGTGGCCGGAAATTTTTAGGGCGGACAGCCGGATACCGGCGATATGCGGAAAAGAAAAAAGCTGGGGAAAGGCAGAAATAACAATGGAACAAAAGAAAAACAGACTGCACTATGCCTGGTTCATCCTTGCGGGCTGCTGCATCCTGCAGGGGGCGACTCTGGGACTCATCAACAACTGTGCCGGTGTCTTTTATTCCCCGATCTGCAAAGAACTGGGGTTTGAGCTGGGAAAACTTACGCTGTACCGGATGCTCTACTGCATCAGTTCTGCTTTGGCGCTGCCGTTTGTGGCGAAGAGCTTTCGGAAACATGATGTGCGGATCGTGATCAGCATTGCGGCTGTCGTTTACGGAGTCTGTGCGGTCCTTATGGGTACCTTCCGGGAACTGTGGCAGTGGCATGTGACGGGCATCATTCAGGGAATTGCCTCGTCGTTCGTCTGCATGATCCCGGCGCCGATCATTCTTGGAAACTGGTTTAAGAAAAAGACCGGAACGGCGGTGGGAATCTCCGCGGCGTTCTCCGGACTCGTCGGCATGATCGGCAGCAGCTGTCTTGGAATGGCGATCCCGGCATTCGGATGGAGGATGAGCTATGTGGCGGTCGGAATCGTCAGTATCGCTCTTGTCCTCCCGATCTCCCTGTTCATTCTCCGATACAAGCCGGAAGAGATGGGACTTCTGCCGTACGGGGCAGAGGATGTGGAGCAAAGGGCTGTATCAGGCACATCAGCGCCTGCATCCGCGGAAAACGGGACTCCGATAAAAGAATTGCTGCGTCAGCCGGAATTTTACATTGCCATAGGTGCATACTGGACCAGTGTGTCGTGCGCGTACCTGAATTCCTTCCTGACGCCCTGTGGGATCGCAGCCGGCCTGACGCTGCAGGCGGCGGCCATGATGACGAGTATATCCCTTCTCGGAAACATGTCCAGCAAGCTGATCCTCGGAAAGGTCAGCGACAGCCTTGGGATCATAAAGACCTTCGAATTTTCCATTGCGCTGGCGTTCTTTGGTCATGTGCTGCTGTTCCTGGGCTCCCCGAAGACTGTGATGGCGGGTTCCCTGTTCTTCGGTGTGACATTGCCGCTTTCCTCGGTCATGATGCCATTATTCTGCAGGATCTTCTGGAAGGGCGAGACATACAGCACGGCGTACGCCTACTCCACCATGGTGGGAACGCTTCTCGGCGCCCCGTTCAACATGTGGTTTGGAACATTCTATGACATAACAGGGGATTACAGGCTGACCATCGGGGTGAGCGCTGCAATGCTTGTTATGTTAACCTTCCTCATCATGTTTGAGGGAACGCGTCTGAAACGGATGAAGTCCGGAACGTCTCCTTCGCAAGCTCGATGAAGGCATCCATCTCTCCGGTGTGCCATTTGTCCTTGTGGTAGAGGACCTGGCGGTATAATTCCATATGAAAATCCTTTACCGGCAGGATCGAGAGGATGCCGGATTCCACTTCATGCCTTACGGCAAACTCCGGGAGAAATGAGATCCCGGCGTTCTGCTTCAACATATTGATAATGAATTCAGTGTTTCCAATTTCCAGGAAAGGTTTGATCTCCTTCCCGAGAGATGCCAGATATCGGTCAAGAACGAACCGGTAGCTGGCATTTTTTTCGGTCAGGAGGAATGGCTGACCGATGATCGCGGAGAGCTCCGAAGGCCCGTTCCCGGCGCAAGGATGGACGGAGGAGGCGACAAAGGAGATTGGTTCCGGTGCCTCCAGCACCTTGATGAAGCGTTTATCATCGATCGGCTGGTCGAGGAGATAGACGAGATCGATCGAGTTCTTGTTCATGCGGTCAAGAAGGACGTCCGGGGAATCGAGGACAATGCTCACGGACACATTCGGGTATTGTTTATGGAATTCCTTTAAAAGTTCCGGGAAGATGGATTCGCAGATCGATTCGATCGTTCCGATCGTGAGGGAGCCGGTGAGCTCCGAAGTAGCGGAGACTGCGTTTTTTGCATCGGCGACAGTCCCGAGGATCGTGACCGCATAGTGATAGAAGATCTCTCCGTGGTGTGTCAGGACGGTCTTTTTTCCCAGCCGGTCGAAGAGGTGGATGCCGAGTTCCTCCTCGAGCTGTTTGATCTGGACGGTGACGGCGGCCTGGGAATAGCCGAGTGCCTCGGCGGCCTTGGAAAAGCTTTGTTTCTGGGCAATCTGTAAGAAGGTTCGGATCTCGCGAAGTTCCATAGTTTGTTCCTCCTTGGGAAAATAGATGGCGCTGTCGGAAATTCTCCTGCGGACAGGGATGGGATGGCTTGACAGTGCAGTTTTTGAATGTTGATTTATAAAAATTTATAAATGATTTATTTAAAACGTTCAATTTTACTTTCGGTGATTCCTATGATACGCTAACGATAAGGAAAGCGCAAGAGATAAAATGCGTGTCCGGCAGGAAAAGCCGGAGGAAAGGACGGGGCAGACGATGGAGAAAAACGATATCAGATATCAGGCATATGTGAAGATCCTGGAAGAGGAACTGAAGCCGGCGATGGGATGTACGGAGCCTATCGCCATCGCTTACTGTGCGGCAGTCGCGAGGGAGGTGCTCGGCGGACTCCCGGAGAAGGTGAAGGTAGGAGCCAGCGGCAGCATGATCAAGAACGTAAAATCCGTGATCGTCCCGAATACGGATCATTTAAAGGGAATCCCGGCGGCGGCGACGGCAGGAATCGTTGCAGGTGACCCGAAAAAGGAACTTGAGGTCATAGCGTCTGTCACAAAAGAGCAGATCACGGCGATGAAGGAATTCCTTCAGACGACCCCGGTGGAAGTGGAGCACATTGATAACGGAATCACCTTTGATATCATTGTGACACTGACACGCGGAACAGATACCAGCATGGTCCGCATCGCAAATTATCACACGAATGTGGTACATATTGAAAAGAACGGAGAAGTCATCAGGGATACCCCGGTGAATGGTGAGGAGGAGGAAGGTCTTACGGACCGCTCACTGCTCGATATGGAGCATATCTGGGACTTTATCCACACAGTGGATGTGAATGATATCAGAGAGGTTCTGGAGCGTCAGAAAACTTACAATATGGCGATCGCCAGGGAAGGCATGCGTGGTCAGTATGGATCCAACATCGGCGCACTTCTTCTCGATATGAACGGAAATGATGTCCGCACGCGGGCGAGAGCCATGGCGGCAGCCGGATCCGACGCACGAATGAACGGATGTGAGCTTCCGGTTATCATCAATTCCGGCAGTGGAAATCAGGGAATCACGGCTTCTGTTCCGGTCATCGTGTATGCAACGGAGCTGGGAGTCGATGAAGATACCATGTACCGGGCGATGGCACTCTCAGATCTCACGACGATCCACCAGAAGACTCCGATCGGAAGACTTTCCGCCTATTGCGGCGCAGTCAGTGCGGGCGCGGGTTCCGGAGCGGGGATCGCGTATCTCTCCGGAGCGTCCTACGATGAGGTGGTCCACACGGTGATCAATGCGGTAGCCATTATCTCAGGTATGGTCTGTGATGGCGCGAAAGCGTCCTGCGCGGCAAAGATCGCTGAGGCAGTGGACGCAGGGATCATCGGCTACTACATGGCAAAGCGTGGTCAGAACTTTGATGACGGCGACGGAATCGTGACGGCCGGGATCGAGGCGACGATCCGCAACGTGGGACGTCTGGCAAAAGAGGGAATGAAGGAGACGAATGATGAGATCATCAGCATTATGATCGGGAGCTGATGAGAGACGCTGCAGGTCAGTTTGCTGCGGGAGAGACGCCGCCGGTCAGCCTCCGGGCAACTGTGTTCGGAGGCTGACCGGCGGCTGTGTGTTGGCTATGTAAGATATAAAAGATAAAGTATAGGGTGCTGTCTGGTAGGGGCAGCGCTTTTTTTGTTTACGCGAACAACGAGCCAAAGTCCGCGCTTGCGCGAGACCTTGGCGACTGTCGCGATAACAAGGGGAAGATATGTGGGAGTTTGTTGTTTGCAATGTGTTTTTTCTGGGGGAAATAACCATTAGCTTGAAGACGAATAACAAAACAGTGGAAAACTATAGCAAAAAATGATAGATTATATACAAGAAAACGATGAACTGAGAGAGAAGATTTGTGGAAAGTTTCTGACATGGTCGATAGAACGAAGGTAGGGGAAATGCTGTGAGTTATGATATCAATCTGAAACATCTGGAATATTTTATCAAGGTGGCGAAACTCGGATCGATCAATAAGGCGGCCCAGATGCTTTATATTTCCCAGTCGCATCTTGGAAAGATTCTCCATGATCTAGAGGAGACGGTTGGGGCACCGCTTTTGAACAGGAGCCGTCAGGGTGTGACTTTAACACCGGAAGGAAATGAGTTTCTGGAGCGGGCGGTCAGGATCCTGAAGGAAATGGAAGGGATGCATCTGAGACCGTTAAAAGTGGCGGAAAAGGCGGAGCCGCTGAATGTTTCCATGACAAAGTTTTCGCATGTGATGGAGAGTTTCATCACGATCGTCAGGAGATATCAGGATCAGCCGGAGTTTACGCACCGGCTGTATGAGGGGCAGATGGAGGAGGTCATCGAGGACGTGATCTCGGGTCGTGCTGATATCGGGATTTTTCATTTTGACAGCCAGAGGCATGATGAGGTCCGGGCGATGGTCGAGGCGAAAGGGCTGACATATCATTATCTTTCTTATGTGGAACCGCAGATCGTCATTTCGAAGGATCATCCGCTCGTGCGGGAGAAAAAGCCTATGACGCGGGAAAATCTGGCGGATTATGGTTTTATCCGGTATCTTGGTCTGTACGATGATATCCTGTCAGGGATCCTCGGAAAGGGCGAGGACGGGGGAATGACGGGAAAGAAAAAGGAGATCTATGTGACGGGGCGTGCGACGCTTATGAATCTGATCTCGCAGACGGATTTTTACAGTATCGGAATCCATGATTTTGATAAGCAGCTTTCTGATTTCCGGGCAGTCTCGGTGCCGATCCCGGGCTGTGAGGTAAAGCTGGAATTCGGGTATGTGACGCTCGCGGATGTGCCGATCTCCGGGATCGGGGAGGAATTCCTGAAGGAAGTGAGAGAGCGTCTTGAGAGAGGTCAGGACGCTTAAAATAAGGGAAAGTTAAATGTGCCGGTGGCCTGGGCGCGGAGGAGCGTGAAACGCGACAGCAGGGGCATATGATGGAAAAGAAAGGGGTAAACAAAAGTGATGTTTGAGGATCTGATTAACGAGGCGCTGGAGGCAGGGCGCCCATATATCGAGAAGGGGGAGGTTGCAACCTACATCCCGGAGCTTGGAAGAGCGGACAAGAATAAGCTTGGAATCAGCATTTTCTGCCGGGATGGAAGCCGGTTCTCTTGCGGGGATACGAAGGACCGGTTCAGCATCCAGAGTATTTCGAAGGTTATCAGCCTTGCAGTGGCGCTCGAGGTATGCGGATTTGACATGGTGTTTGAGAATGTGGGGATGGAGCCGTCGGGGGACGCGTTCAACTCTCTGATCAAGCTGGAGGGATCCAACAGTCATCCGTACAATCCGATGATCAATTCCGGTGCGATCGCTGTCGCAAGTTATATTGAGCCGAAGATTTCGTTTGAGGAGATGCTAAAGCTCGCGAGATGTTTCTGCCAGGATGAGGGGATCGTTCTGGATGAGAAAGTTTATCATTCGGAGATGTCGAATGTCGCGAGAAACCGCGCGATCGCTTATCTTCTCGAGAGCAAGGGAGTGATCGGGGGAAATGTGGAGGAAGCGCTGGATTTCTATGTAAAGATGTGTTCTTTGAGTGTCACAGCAGAGAGTCTTGCGAGTCTTGGACTTCTGTTAGCCAATGACGGTGTGGATCCGTCCGGAAAGCGGCTTTTGGATTCTGACACCGTGCGAGTCGTGAAGACGATCATGATGACTTGCGGTATGTACGACGGTTCCGGTGAATTTGCGGTCCGCGTGGGGATCCCGTCAAAGAGCGGCGTCGGCGGCGGTCTGCTCTCGGTTGTCGACGGGAAGATGGGGATCGGGATCTATGGACCGGCTCTGGATGAGAAGGGAAACAGCATTGCGGGGAGAAAGATCCTGCAGTTCCTTTCTTCGAAGATGGGACTTCATATTTTTGCAAAGAAGTAAATTGGGACAGGTACATTCTGCCTGAATGACAAGAAAAGGCTGGAAGCAGCGAAAGCTCTGATAGGGGAAAACGGGGCAGGCAAAAGCTTCCTTCTTTATAAAAAAGAAAGGTGAAGGAAGGGGGAGAAAGAATCCGGATGAGAAAATAAGACGTTACTTTTTATGGGGTAGGAATTTTCTGAACTGAAAATTCCGTACAATACAGTGGTGGAAGTTTCTGAAAGAAAACATTGTCAATATAAGAAACTTACAGTAAAATATCTGAGGTAAACAAAATGATGACGATTCATGCATCCGAAGGGAAGCTCTGGGGGAGGTTCCTGTAGATATGATGGCATTGAACCGTTACACAAAAAGAAAAAAGAGGGGTAACAACACATGTACGATTTGTATGGAAAACTGATCGGGAATCTCAGTAACTATCTTTACACATACATCCTGATCATTCTGCTCGTAGCAGGCGGAATCTACTTTACCGTCCGCACAAAATTTGTCCAGTTCCGTTATTTAAAGGAGTCTCTCAAGGTTGTTCTCGCACCGAGCGAGGACGACAAGGCGATCTCATCGTTCCAGGCACTTATGGTTTCGACGGCATCCCGTGTGGGAACCGGAAATATCGCAGGCGTATCCACAGCGATCTGTCTCGGAGGTGTCGGATCTTTATTCTGGATGTGGCTCACAGCGCTTCTGGGTATGTCCACCGCTTTCGTGGAGGGAACTCTGGCTCAGATCTACAAGCGCCGTTCTGATGACGGCGGCTGCTACGGCGGTCCGTCCTACTACATCGATCAGGCAACCGGAAAACACTGGCTCGGAATCCTGTTTGCAGTGTTCATGATCCTGACCTACATGGTCGGCTTCAATCTGGTTGCATCCTTCAATATCGCAGATGCATTCCGTGTCATTCCGGCATACTCCCAGAATGAAAACCTTGCAAAATGGATCATCGGCGGCGTGCTTGCAGTGTTGTTCTTCGTCTGCATCAGCGGCGGTGGAAAACAGATCGCAGGAATCACGGAAAAGATTGTTCCGTTCATGGGATTCTTCTATATTGCCGTTGCACTGTTCGTGATCGTGACACACTTAAACCTTCTTCCGGGCGTGTTTGCAGAGATTTTCCGCAGCGCTTTTGATGTGAAGGCGATTTTCGGAGGATTCACAGGATCTGCGGTTATGCTCGGAATCAAGAGAGGACTTTTCTCAAATGAGGCTGGTGTCGGTGCTGCCGCATGTGCAGCAGGTTCCGCGGGTGTTTCCCATCCGGTAAAACAGGGTCTCGTTCAGGTTCTTTCCGTATTCCTTGATACCTGCATGATCTGTACCGCAACTGCAATGCTGCTTCTCTGCTCCGGCGTTGAGCCACAGGCAGACATGGCCGGAATGGCTTATGTGCAGGCAGCTATGAACAGCACACTCGGCAAATTCGGTGTGATCTTTATCACCGTCTCCCTGTTCCTGTTCGCATTTACGACTTTACTCGGAAACTTCTACTATGCAGAGACAGGCCTTGCATATCTTTGCGGTATGACTCCGTCGAACGGAGCGAAGTGGGGAATGCGTATCATCGCAGCGATCGTTGTCTGCGTCGGTGCGACCATGAAACTCGGAATCGTGTGGGATACCGCAGATGTCCTGATGGGCTTTATGGCACTCATCAACGTGCCGGTGATCTTCATCCTGTTAAAACCGGTTCTCCGCTGTCTGGATGATTACGGAAAACAGAAAAAGGCCGGAAAAGATCCGGTGTTTAAGGCAGAGCATATTGGACTCACGGAGAAGGTAGATTTCTGGAATTAGGTGATCGGGGCTGTCGCATCAGCAAATGTTTTTGCTGGGCGGCAGCCCTTTTTTACTTTATAGGAAAGACCGCCTGCGGCGCTCTCTTGAATTGAAAAGGGCCCGCACAGAGGCGGGCACAACAAGCAGACGAATGTTGGTTTAGAAGATATAAAAACCTTCTTCACCAAAATCGTCATCAAGTTCATCATCATTTAAGAAATAATCCATATCCAGAAGTTCATCCTCGCTCATAAGGCGAATGTCCTTGGAAGTCATACCTTCTGGGGGGTTATCCATATATTTTTTGCGTAATTCCTCGATGTTTTGTTTCATGGTAGTTTATCCTCCTTTCAGAGGATTATATCATAAAATCTGGGGAATTTATGCAGAAGAACGCTTTCCACGAGATTTGGACATTGCTTTCTCGTAAAGTTCTTCGAGAGATACGCGTTTGTGATTGTAATAAAGTTCAAGAAACATCATCTTGTGTTTACAGTCTGGACATTCCAGAGGGTCATAACCGAAAGAGGAAAGAATAGCAGTTCTCCACTGATTGAAGCTGCGATAAATAGGATGTTTGCTTTTTGAAATGGCACGATGGAGCTTGGAATCGATCTTCCGATGGCGGGCGTAGAGACCTCCATAACGGATCATCTTGAAATGCTTTTCTGGTATGTGCCGGATCAATCGTTGAATGAATTCCATGGCAGGAACCGTTTCTTCTATGTATTGTTCGTCTTCATGTCGGTTGTAATGGAAAGTAACCATTTCGCCATCGTATTTATCAATTCTGGATGTAGCGATGACAGGACGCCCCAGATATCGACCGATATATTTGACAACTGTTTTGGGGTCACATTTGTTCGGTTTGGCATAAACGTAAAAACCGTGCTTATGCTCCGTATAGCAATCCGCTTTCACTTTTTTGAAAGAAGGACCGATTTTGGACTCCATTTTATTAAGCAGAGCAGTGCGGAAAGCATTACGTAAATAAGTGTAATCAAAGTGTTTGACATGGCGCCAAAAACCATCGTCACTGTATCCGCCTTCAGATAAGAGGCAGTGGATGTGCGGATTCCATTTCAGGTCTCTGCCAAAAGTATGTAAAACCATAATGAAACCGGGCGTGAAGTTTTTGGACTTATTCATTTTGTAGAACATACGAGAGATCACGCTGTTTACAGAGTGGAATAGACAATCGAGCAGAGAACGATCCTTGAAAAAGGATTCGCGAAGATTTTCATCGATCGTGAAAACACAATGGCGATGTGTGACATTTACCAGCTTAAAGGACATACTGGTGGTGTGTTCTATGGCATATTTGTTTCCGCAGGTAGGGCAGAAATGGCTGTGACAGCGGAAAGGAACGAATTTGAGTTTTCCGCAGTGAGGACAGCCATACATTGCGCCGCCGAATGATGAATCGCCACAGTTGATCATCTTGTCAATATTTTCCATCTCAGTAGATCTGGGATGAAGAGTATATTTAATTTCTTCGTAATGGTCTGTAAAAATTTTCTGTAAGATATTCATAAGACTATTATGAGGTATATTTTAGAAAAAAGAAACCCCTAATCCCCTCAAGATTGAGGGGCAGGGGAGTTGAATAGGCGAAGCCTATTTTTTACTTTATAGGAAAGACCGCCTACGGCGCTCCCTTGAACTGAAAAATGCC
>ERZ1026901.1125-NODE-1125-length-16677-cov-6.311575_pt1 | contig 16677 bp, 10 predicted proteins | sample MGYA00380179_ERZ1026901 | MGnify/ENA primary metagenome ERZ1026901 (study PRJEB33269, sample SAMEA4719815) | human gut metagenome | biome: human-associated habitat; feature: organic feature; material: feces | place: Cameroon | collected 2013-10 ... | reverse complement strand
GGCTCACCCCTCCCCTTATGGAGGGGAGTGAAATGCTTTTCTAATATTGTCCCTCTCCATATCTTCTTTTCTGGAGAGGGGAGCAAAAGCTATTGAATTCTTCTCTTTTCTCTTTCCCCTTTTCCCTTATTACGGCATCAGCCTTTTTCTCTTTTACAAAATGACAATTGAATTCTTCATTCTTCACTCTTCACTCTTCACTCTTCCCTTCCCAAGGCGTCAGCTTTTTTTTACCTTTTTACCTTTTTACTTTTTTACCTTTAAAACCTCTTCTGTTTCTCACTTTTTTATTATTTTTGCACGGATTATAAAAACGATGCGTGTTTAGACATGCGAGACAAAAAAATAAGGAGAGACAAAACAATGGACATGATGAAAGATGTTCCCGTTCTGCTGCTTACGGGTTATTTAGGCAGCGGCAAGACAACATTGCTCAACCGCATTCTCACAAACGAGAAAGGCATTAAGTTTGCCGTCATTGTGAACGACATAGGAGAGGTTAATATCGATGCAGACCTCATTCAGCAAGGTGGCGTCGTGAACCAGAAGGACGATAGCCTTGTGGCTTTGCAGAACGGATGTATCTGCTGCACACTGAAGATGGATCTTGTGGAGCAACTTCACGATATCGTTGCCATGAAACGTTTCGATTATATCGTTATCGAGGCGAGCGGCATCTGTGAGCCTGCACCTATAGCACAGACCATCTGCTCGTTCCCGACGCTCGGTCCGCAATATATAAAAGACGGCGTGCCTCGTCTCGACAGTATCGTGACGGTTGTTGACGCCCTTCGCATGCGCGACGAGTTTGAGGGCGGCGATGCTCTCACAAAGAAAAATATTGATGAGGAGGACATTGAGAACCTCGTCATTCAGCAGATAGAGTTTTGTAACACCATCCTGCTGAACAAAGCATCGGAGGTGAGCGCTGACGAACTGCTGCATGTGCGCAAGATCATTCGCGCTATCCAGCCTAAAGCAGAGATTATCTCTTGCGACTATGGAAACGTAGACCTCGAGCGTCTGCTCAACACCCATAAGTTTGTTTTTAACGAGGTGGCCACATCGGCAGCATGGATAGAAGAGCTGGAGAAACCTCATGAGGAGCATGATGAGCACGAGCACGAGCATGAGCATGAGCATGAACACGAACACGAGCACGAGCACGAACACGAGCATGAGCACGAGCATGAGCACGAACACGAGCACGAGCATGAACACGACGACCATTGTTGTCACCACCATCATCATCACGACCATGAGGGTGGCGAGGTTGAAGAATATGGCATTGGCACGTTTGTCTATTGCCGTCGCCGTCCGTTCGACATGAACTATTTTGACGATTTCGTGGCACGCAAATGGCCAAAAGGTGTCATTCGTTGCAAGGGCTTGTGCTGGTTTAAGGATGATCCTGACAATTGCTTCCTCTTTGAGCAGGCAGGCAATCAGAAGGGTCTGAAGAGTGCGGGCATGTGGTATGCCACGATGCCTGCTGACGAGCTGCGCGACTTTAAGAAGCAGAACCCTGCCCTTGAGGCCGACTGGGATGAGCGTTACGGTGACCGAGTGCAGAAGCTTGTGTTCATTGGTCAGCACCTTGATCGTAAGGCCATCACCGATGCGCTCGATTTCTGTCTTACCGATGCTGACGTGTAACCTACGCATCTTTATGAACAAGCTACGCAACATTGCTTTTACGCTGTTCCTCCTCACCGTTGCTCCTGCCGCTGCGCAGGAGCCCGACTCGGTGTGGGTGGACAGCGTCAGCACGTTAGCGCATCGCATAGCCTTCGATGCCGTGCCATCCACCATCTTCCATACCAACGAGTTTTTGCGTGGAGGCAATGACGAGACGCGCACGATGAATCATGACATGACATTCACGCTGAAATATGCATTCATGAATCGTGACGAGGTGCGCCCTGGATCCATCCATCACGGTGCATACCAAGGCGTGGGCGTGGCAAGGCATGAGTTTAACCGCTGGCTCTCAAACCCCATCTCTGTGTTCTTGTTTCAGGGAGCGCCCATCGTGAACCTGTCGAGGAGGCTGTCGCTCAACTATGAGTGGAACCTCGGTATGGCGTTTGGATGGAACGCTTTTGATGAAGAGACGAACCCTGAGAACAAGGTCATAGGCTCTAAGATAACGGCCTATCTCGATGTCGACTTTTATATAAGGTGGATGCTCTCGCGCCATCTCGACTTTAATGCCGGCGTGTCGTTGAGCCATTTCTCCAACGGCAACACGGCATACCCAAACATGGGCTTGAACACGGGCGGCATACGCTTGGGACTGGCCTATTATGTGAACCGTGAGCTGCCGCCAGCGCAAAAGGTGCAGCGAGAGAAAACCCCTGCTTGTCGCGGCTTATACACCGATGTGGTGCTCTATGGCGCATGGAAGCATGGGGTCTATTATTTTGATGGCGACAGCTACCTGGTGCCTGGCGTGCATGCAGTGATGGGCTTTAACGTCAACCCCATGTATCGCTTCAATCCGTGGCTCAGCCTCGGCGCCTCGCTCGATGGCGTGTATGACCGTTCGGCAGGACGGCAGGAAGACGACGGGTATGAGGACAATGTGAAGCATAAGTTTTCGCGACAGGCGGCCTTGGGCCTGTCTGCACGCGGCGAGTTTGCTATGCCTTATTTCAGCATCAACTTTGGCGTGGGAACATACCTGCTTGGCAACCGCAACGACTTTCGTGGCGTGTATGAGGTGCTTGCGCTGAAGATACATGTCACCCGACGTGCCATGTTACACATAGGCTACAGTCTTGTCGACTTCAAGACGCCCAACAACCTGATGCTTGGCATCGGTTGGCGCTTTATGAACCATTGACAAAGCCTTGCCAATGTTTATTATCCTTAAAAAACTTGCTTATGTCAGCATAATGTGATATATTTGCATAACGTTAGTTTTAAGAATATAATAATTAAAAACAAGGATAAGATGAAAACAATCAAGATATTATTGGCATCGCTCATGTTTGTGCCTGCCGCTCTTTGGGCGCAGAACCTGAAGGTCGCAAACACCACAATCGACTGTGGACAGGTGGCTTACCAGTCGCCAGCCACTGCCGACTTTGAGATCACCAACAAGAGTGGCAAGAGCGTTGTTATAAAAAACGTGAAGAAGAGCTGCGGCTGTACAGAGGTTGAATATCCCACCGACCCAATAGTGGATGGAGAGACCTTTGCCGTGAAGGTGACCTATGACGGCATGACCATGGGACATTTCAATAAGTTTGTGGCGCTCTACACCGATTGCGATGACGAGCCGTTGGAGCTGCGCATGAAAGGTGTGGTTGTGGACGAGGTGGTCGATTTTGCCGGTTCGTTCCCGTTCATGCTTGGAACCATAGCCGCCGATCTCAACGACATTGAGTTTGACGATGTTAACCGTGGCGACACGCCGCGTCAGAAAATACAGATACACAACACCACCGACAAGCCCATCGTGCCTCAGGTGATGCACCTGCCCAAGTTTTTGAGTGCTGAGGTCGCACCCACGAAGCTCCTGCCAGGACGTAGCGGCGTGGTTACGCTAACGCTCAACTCGAAGCTGTTGCCCGATATGGGTCTGAACCAGACAAGCGTGTTCCTCGGTGCCTTCCCCGGCGACAAGGTGGGCAGTGAGAAGGAGATAACGGTGTCGGCGGTGCTGCTGCCCAACTTTGAGAAACTCTCGGCTTATCAGCTGGCGCGTGCAGCAAAGATCGAGCTGTCTGACACAGAGGTCAACCTGCCCGCTTTCGGCACGAAGAAGAAGCTGAAGGCAACCATCGTGATCAAGAACGTGGGACGCTCAACGCTCGACATACGCAACCTGCGCATGTTCACATCGGCGCTTCAGGTGTCGCTCAACAAGTCGCACATAGAACCGGGAGCAGAGGCAAAACTTAAGATAACGGTGTTGGCCGACAAGCTCAAGACCGCACGCTCCAAACCGCGTGTGCTCATGATCACCAACGACCCGGACAACGCGAAGGTGACGATTGATGTGAATGTTGCCCGCCAATAACAAGACCATTATGCTTCAGATAGAAATAGACAACGGCAGCGGTTTCTGCTTTGGCGTGACCACTGCCATAAAGAAGGCTGAGGAAGAGCTTGCCAACGGTGGCACGCTCTATTGTCTTGGCGATATCGTGCACAACGGCATGGAGGTGGAACGTCTGCATGCCAACGGGCTGGTGACCATCAACCATGACGACATGGACAAGCTACGCGATGTGAAGGTGTTGCTGCGTGCTCACGGTGAGCCGCCCGAAACATACGCTTTGGCAGAAAGAAACAACATCGACATCATCGATGCTACCTGTCCGGTGGTGCTGCAACTGCAGCGTCGGATCAAGCGACAGTTTGATGCTAACCCCGATGCGCAGATTGTGATTTTTGGAAAGAACGGTCATGCCGAGGTGCTCGGACTTGTCGGTCAGACCCAAGGTCGGGCTGTTGTGGTGGAGAACGTGGAGGATGTGCAGCAGAAGCTCAACTTCGAGCGCGACATTTACCTCTACTCGCAGACCACAAAAAGCTTGGACGGTTTTCACCGCGTGATCGACTACATTCAGGAGCACATCGCTCCCACAGCCACGTTCCGTAGCTTCGACACCATCTGCCGTCAGGTGGCCAACCGCATGCCTAACATCGGAGCGTTTGCCTCACGTCATGACCTCATATTGTTTGTGTGCGGCCGCAAGAGCAGCAACGGAAAGGTGCTGTTCAACGAGTGTCGCCGGGTGAACCCCAACAGTAGGCTTATAGAGCAGCCCGGCGAGATAGACCTCTCATGGGTCAAGGGCCTGAAGACAGTGGGCATCTGCGGTGCCACCAGCACACCCAAATGGCTCATGGAGCAGTGTCGCGATTACATTCTCGACAACTTGAAATAGAGACACTGAGACAGAAAACTTGTTGTGGTAAAAAACTTGTTGTGATAAAAAACTTATAGTGATAAAAAAGGCGGACATAAGCAAAACGATGTTGCTTATGTCCGCCTTAACTTTTGTATGCTCGGCATAGGGTTAGTACACTCTTTCTCCAAAGATGGCTGTTCCCACACGCACGATGTTAGACCCACACTCGATGGCAATCTTATAGTCGTGGCTCATGCCCCAGCTGCGCTGTGAGAAGGTAGGGTCGGAGGCGAAGAAGCGGGCCTTCACCGTGTCGAAGAGTTGCTTGCCTTCGCTGAACTCGCGGCGTATCTGCTCCTCGTCATCGGTGTTGGAGGCCATCATCATAAGACCACTGATGTGAACGTTCTTAAGTTCGCGCCACTCGCCGCCCTCCAGCAGAGCCATGAGGTCGGTAGGGGAGAGACCATACTTGGTCGCCTCTTGCGCTATGTGCAGCTCCAGCAACACGTTGATCACGCGGTCATGAGCAGCTGCCTGCTTGTTTATCTCACGCAGCAGCTTTAGTGAGTCCACCGCCTCAATCATGTGAATATACGGAGCGATGTATTTCACCTTGTTTGTTTGCAGATGTCCTATGAAGTGCCACTCAATGTCGTTGGGCAGTTCCTCCACCTTTTTTGCCAATTCCTGCTCGCGGCTCTCGCCGAAGACCCGCTGTCCGGCGTTGTAGGCTTCGCGTATGTACTCGGCAGGATGAAACTTGCTCACCGCCACCAGTCGCACGCCCTCAGGAAGCGAGCTGCGCACGGCTTGCAGGTTGGCGGCAACGTCACTCAATGTGCTCATTCTTTTGTCCTCCTGTGTTGGTTTTACTTCTCCTCGTTCTTGGCATCCTCGGCAGCCTCATACTCGGGCTTGTCGTTGACCTCCTCCTTCTTTGTCTTAGCATGATGCTCGTACACATCCATGATTTTTGTCTCCGACATGTTGGCTATAACATAGTCGACCATGGTTGTGCCCATCACCTGCTCCACGTTCTTAACGGCAGCGTTGAAAGAGCCAGCCTGCACAAGATAGTTGGTGTTGGTGCGTTTCTCCTTAGATGTCTTTTCATCTATAGTGATGAATGTGAGCTTTGCCTTGTACCATTTGTCATCGTTGGCGTTGTCGCTGAAGAAGATTTCGCCGTAGTTGGCGGGAGTGATATTCTTTACGTTAAATTCGCCTGAGACGAATGCTGTCATCTCCTTGGTGATAGCTTCCTCGGCCTCGCCGAATGTGAATGCGTCGACAACGTATGTCTCTGTCACCATCTTCTGTAAGCCATCTTCCATCTGACGCTCGTAGCGCACAGCTGTCTCAAACCAATTTGCTGTTCTTGTTCTCATAATTGTAATCTAAAAATGTCTATGTTTTTATTTTAATATTCGTGTTATCCAAGAGGCCTTGTGGACCCAAGGCTTTGTTTCGAACGGCAAAAGTAATAATTTCTTCTGACATATTGGTTGTTTTGCGGCATAAATAATTTTAATTTGTGCCTGGTCGTTTAAGAATAAAATTCTCATTTGCTTCGCTTAATCGGAATTTTGCACTAACTTTAAATAAGGTAGGCTGCATCTTAACAATAAAAAAAAGCTTGCTTTTTTTGTATTGTCTTCGAATTGCACTACCTTTGCAGCATAAAACATGGAAGAAAAATAATTATGACTTATTCTATTGAAAAAGTAACCACTCTTATTGGTGCGCGACGCTACGGCGACCGCGAGGCCACAATAGGCTTCCTTCTCACCGACAGCCGTTCGCTCTGCTTTCCTGAAGAGACCCTGTTCTTCGCGCTGAAGACAGAAAGAAGGGACGGACACAGCTACATTGAAGATCTCTACCGCCGCGGCGTGAAAAACTTTGTTGTGGAGACACTTCCACACAACTACAGCGCAAGCTATCCCGATGCCAACTTCTTGAAGGTGGTAGATTCGCGTGAGGCGCTTCAGCGATTGGCAGAACGTCATCGCGATGAGTTCCAGATCCCTGTTGTGGGCATAACAGGCAGTAACGGAAAGACAATTGTAAAGGAATGGCTCTCGCAGCTGCTCTCGCCAGATATGGTGGTGACACGGTCGCCACGCAGCTATAACTCACAGATAGGTGTGCCGCTCTCGGTGTGGCTGCTTGACGAGCAGTCGGAGGTGGCGCTCTTTGAAGCAGGCATAAGCAAGCCTGGTGAGATGCAGGCGTTGCGCGACATCATACAGCCCACCATCGGTGTGCTCACCTGTCTTGGTGCTGCCCATCAGGAAAATTTTGCGTCTATGGAAGACAAGCTGAAGGAGAAGCTCACGCTCTTCCATGATGCAAAGAGCGTGATCTACTGCATGGACGACGAGATGGCAACAAAGACCATCGCTCAGTTGGCTTACAAAGGTGAGCAGCTCGCGTGGTCGCGTCACAACCCCAAGGCACCGTTCTTTGTGAGCAAGGTGGAGAAGGGTGACAGCTCAACACACATATCTTATATATATAAGGGTGAGAGCGCAAGCTATGAGACACCGTTCATCGATGATGCGTCGGTCATGAACTCAATAACCTGTGCCGTGGTGGCTCGTCATCTCGGACTGTCTGCCGACACGCTCGCGCAGCGCATGCCTCTGCTTGAGCCTGTGGCCATGCGCCTGGAGGTGAAGGAAGGACAGCACGGATGCACGCTCATAAACGACAGCTACAACTCTGACATCAACTCGCTCGACATTGCGCTCGACTTTATGAACCGCCGCCCCGACCACCGTAACCGTCGCCGCACACTCATTCTTAGCGACATCTTGCAGTCGGGTCTGCAGCCAATGGAGCTTTATTCGGAGGTGTCACGACTGGCTGTGGAGCGTGGCGTGCAGAAGTTTATAGGTATAGGCCCCGACCTCTGTGAAAACGCCAACTGCATACACGTCGGTGAGCAACGCTTCTTCCCCACGGTTGAGGCTTTCATCGCCAGCGAGATGTTCAAACATCTGCACGACGAGGTTATCTTGCTGAAGGGAGCACGACAGTTTGGCTTCGACCATCTCACCGAGCTGCTTGTGCGTAAGGTGCATGAGACCACGCTTGAGGTGAACCTCAATGCTGTGGTTGACAACCTCAACTTCTATCGTTCGTTCATGAAACCCGAAACCAAGCTTGTGTGCATGATAAAAGCCGATGGCTATGGAGCAGGGGCTGTGGAGATTGCGAAGACGCTGCAAGACCACCGTGTCGACTATCTGGCTGTGGCCGTGGCCGACGAGGGTGTGACGCTGCGCAAGAACGGCATCACGTCAAACATCATGATTATGAACCCTGAGATGACGGCCTTCAAGACAATGTTCGACTATGACCTTGAGCCTGAGGTCTACTCGTTCCGTCTGCTCGATGCTCTTGTCAAGGCAGCAGAGCGTGAGGGCGTGACAGGATTCCCCGTACACATAAAGCTCGACACCGGCATGCACCGGTTGGGCTTCGACCCCGAGCACGACATGGAGGAGCTGATAGACCGTCTGAAGCATCAGAACGCCATCATACCGCGTTCGGTGTTCTCCCATTTTGTAGGCTCCGACAGCGATGGTTTCGACGAGTTCTCTGCTCATCAGTTTGCTCTCTTCGAGAAGGGCAGCACAGAGCTGCAGGCCGCCTTCCAGCACCATATCATCAGACACATGGACAACTCGGCCGGCATAGAACATTTCCCAGAGAGACAGATGGACATGTGCCGTCTGGGTCTGGGTCTCTATGGCATCGACTCGCGTAACAACCACATTATAAACAATGTGTCGACGCTGAAGACAACAATACTTCAGATCCATAACGTGGCAGCAAGCGAGACCGTGGGATACAGCAGAAAGGGAACGCTCGACCGCGACAGTAGAATTGCTGCCATACCTATAGGCTATGCTGACGGACTGAACCGCAAGTTGGGCAACCGCCACTGCTATTGCCTGGTAAACGGACAGAAGGCACCTTATGTGGGCAACATCTGCATGGATGTGGCAATGATCGACGTTACCGACATCGACTGTAAGGAGGGCGACTCTGTAGAGATCTTTGGCGACAACCTCCCCGTGACCGTTCTCTCCGACGTGCTCGACACCATTCCCTATGAAGTGCTCACGGGCATCAGCAACCGCGTGAAACGTGTCTATTTCCAAGATTAATGCTTTTATAAAACAAGATGACTTTTTTAGAAAAAACACTTGGTTACGATTCTTCTAAGTCGACAGTGAAAACAGAGCTTGTGGCTGGCGCCACCACATTCCTTACGATGTGTTACATCCTGGCCGTTAACCCGACAATCCTCGCGACCACAGGAATGGACAAAGGGGCTCTCTTCACCGCCACCGCCATTGCGGCAGCCGTGGCAACGTTGTTGCTCGCCTTCATGGCTAAGCTGCCGTTTGCGCAAGCACCGAGCATGGGTCTCAACGCGTTCTTCGCGTTCACCATGTGTCAGGCCATGCACCTCACATGGCAGCAGTCGTTGGCTGCCTTGTTTGTGGAAGGCGTAATCTTTGTTCTTATTACCTTCTTGAACATTCGTGAGAAAATTCTTGACAGCATACCTGTCAACCTGCGCCATTCCATCTCGGCAGGAATAGGCATGTTCATTGCCTTCATAGGTCTTAAGAACGCCCACATCATCGTGTCAAACCCCGACACGTTCGTGGCTCTGGGCAAGTTCACCCCCGAGGCAATACTCGGCATCATCGCCATCCTTTTGAGTGGTGTGCTCATGGCACGTCGTGTCAAAGGGTCGCTCTTCATTGCCATCATCCTGGCAACCGTCATCGGCATTCCGCTCGGTGTGACCGCCTTGCCAGAAGGATGGATTCCGGTGTCAGCGCCCCACTCGCTGGAGCCGATCTTCTGCCAGTTCGACTTCAACGGCCTCTTCACCCTCGACATGGCCATCGTGATCTTCTCGTTGCTCATTATAAACATCTTCGACACCGTGGGCACGCTCGTAGGTCTGGCAGAGAAGGCAGGCGTGGTGCGTCCAGACGGCAGCATACCGCGTGTGCGTGAGGCCATGCTCAGCGACGCCATAGGCACAACCGTCGGTGCCATGCTCGGCAGCTCAACCATCACCACCTATGTGGAGAGCGCATCAGGCATTGCCGAGGGCGGACGCAGCGGACTGACGTCGGCATTCACCGGTCTGCTCTTCATCCTCGCCCTCTTCCTCGCCCCGCTGTTCATGCTCATCCCCGCAGCCGCTACCAGTGGCGCTCTCGTCATGGTGGGCGTGCTCATGCTCGACGCGGTAAAGAAGATCAATTTCAGCGATGTCACAGAGACGTTCCCCGCCTTTATCACAATGATCACCATGGTTCTTTGTTACAGCATTGCCGACGGCATCTGCCTTGGCATGCTCAGCTATGTGGTCATGAAGCTCTGCTGCTTTAAGTTTAAGGACCTAAGCATCACCTTGTTGGTGCTCGCCGTTGTCTTTATCTTCAAGTTTGTGGCAGGGTAGGGGCTTGATATTAAGAAATTTTATTTATTGGAGGTACATGGGCTTCAACCATGTGCCTCTTTTTTTAACATTTTAAGATTTAAAAACTTAAATGTTTCCCATTTTGCGCTATACTAGCATTTATGTAAGGTAAATGTGTCTATTTGTTGTCAAATTGAAAAATATTTTGCGCAATCGTTTGTTTCTTGAAATGTGTCAATAAAAACCGTATAAAAATTTCTTAATAAAAACTATTTGTGTTTTAAAAAATTTATTTTATCTTTGCATCAAACAAATATCTACTGCGAAAAAAGATGGACTTTATTGCTTAGGTCCGTGGAGCTAGCCCAGTTAGGGTTTGAACTAAACAATTTCAATAGTTGCATAGTTGCCGACAGGTGTAAACCGCAGGCAGGTGTGGACGCAATAATAACATTAAACGTTATAATAACTAACAACATTTAATAACGAAAAGAAAAAATGGAACTTGCCACATAACAGTGGCGAAGACTGTCCATGCGTAATGGCCAGACTGTCAAATAGACAATTATCTTATAAGTTCAAATATTCAAAACCAAATTGTTTTCAAGTATGAAACTAAGAAGAATGTATCTTACCTCAGTTGTGGGCCTTATCTTTGGTCTACTATTGGGAGGTGTGGGTGAAGCCTTCGCCCAGACCGCAAAAGCAATTACCGGAAATGTCTCCGACGAAAAGGGAGAACCAATTATCAGCGGTACAGTAAAACTGAAAGACACCAACACCGCTACAATTACCGATTTTGACGGCAACTTCAAAATTTCTGTTCCTGCCAACGGCACTCTCGTGTTCTCTTACCTCGGCTATGTAACACAGGAAGTTCCTGTGGCACAGGCTAAGGGTGGCGTGCTCAACGTGCAGCTCAAGCCCGAAGATACCACTCTCGATGAGCTCGTGGTTGTGGGTTACGGTGTGATGCGTAAGAGCGACGTGACAGGTTCTATCGGCATCGCCAAGGGCGACGACATGAAGAAGAACCAGAACTTCTCGGCCATCGATAACCTTCGCGGTAAGGTGTCGGGTGTGAACGTGTTCTCTAACTCAAGCCAGCCCGGTGCTTATAACAATAAGGTTGTGATCCGTGGTATGGCTACCATCAACTCGTCTACCGATCCTCTCTACGTTGTTGACGGCGTGGTGATGGAAGGCTTCGGCATGATCAACCCTAACGACATCGAGTCGATGGAGGTGTTGAAGGACGCTTCTGCTACCGCTATCTACGGTGCTCGTGGCGCCAACGGCGTTATCCTCGTTACCACAAAGCGTGGTCTGAAGAACGAGGAGGGCACACGCATCAGCTACGACGGATCGTTCTCTATCAGCACAATGGCTCGTAAGATGGACGTGCTCAACGCTCAGGAGTGGTGCGACGCTTTCATGATTGGTCTTGAGAATGAAAATACATATCAAGGTAAGAATTGGAGCTTGAACCGTGCCGACTGGTTTAACGATAGCAACTACTTTGATGCTAACGGTAACCCTCTCTATGACACCAACTGGCAGGACGAGGCTACACGCACTGCTTTCTCTCACAACCACCAGATCAGCATCCAGCAGGCTGGTAAGAAGTCGTCAATGGGCGCCTTCCTTAACTATACCGACCAGCAGGGCATAGTGCTTGACACTTACAGCAAGCGTGTAAACGCTAAGATGACTTACGACGCTAATCCTACCGAGTGGCTGTCGACAGCTGTTAACTTGACCGTTAACCACACCTGGACTCACTATACTCCTGAGGACGGCGGTGGCCAGGACGCTCGTCGTACTATGATTGAGATGTTGCCTTGGTTGCCCGTTAAAGACAAGAACGGCAAGTACACTACTTCACAGAGCATTGGTGGTGGCATGTCTGATTATGGTTTCGAGGGTATGACTAACCCTGTTGCTATCTTGAAAGGCCAGACCTATGGCAACTATCGCACACAGCTCTTCGGTAACGCTGCCTTCACCTTCCACCTCCTTGATGGTCTGGATCTGAAGACTCAGTTTGGTGTTGACTATCACCACAACCGTAACACTTATTATAGCTCACGCGACCTCGTTAACCTGTCACAGGGCGAGCAGGGACGCGCCTCTATCGGCAACAGCGACGTGCTCTACTGGCAGGAGGAGACCTACCTCACTTATAATAAGGTGTTCGACATCCATCGTATCAACGCAATGGCTGGTCTCTCTTGGCAGGAGCGCACATACGACTATAACTACATGTACACTCAAGGCTTCACTGACGACTTCTTCAAGACCTTCAATATGGGTGCTGGTACTAAGCCTAACTCACCCGAGTCAAGCTGGAACCGCTGGCGCATGAACTCTTATTTCCTCCGTTTGGCTTACACCCTGAAGGACCGCTACTCTGCAACCGTTACCGCTCGTGCCGACGGTTCATCTAAGTTTGGTAAGAACAATAAGTATGCGTTCTTCCCCTCAGCAGGTCTTGCTTGGAACATCTCTCAGGAAGACTTCATGAAGGATATCAAGGCTATCAGCAACCTGAAATTGCACACCAGCTTCGGTATTACTGGTAACTCAGAGATTGATCCCTATCAGTCTTTGTCTACTGTAACCAGTGGTACATTGCTGCAGGGTGGTACTCGCGTTCCTTATTCATACGCAAACAAATTCAGCAATAAGGATTTGAAGTGGGAGAAGACCGCACAGTTTGACTTTGGCTTCAACCTCGGTTTGTTCCAGGATCGCTTGAACTTCGACGTATCTTACTATCACAAGAAGACCACCGACCTGTTGCTCGACTGCCCCGTTCCTCATTCAACAGGTTATACCTCTGTATTCAAGAACATCGGTTCTGTTAAGAACCAGGGTCTCGACATCATGATTAGCGCTACTCCGTTCCGTACAAAGGACTTCACTTGGACTTCTACTCTGAACCTCAACTACAATAAGAACGAAATCACCAAGCTGGGCGAGACAAACGCCGACATTGGTTTGATGAACTGGGTAGGTGGCTACGAAGGCATCCTCCGCGTAGGCGAGAGCATGGGCTCATTCTACGGCTATCGTCGTCTCGGCGTTTGGACCAAGGAAGATTATCAGAATGGCAACTGCGAACTGAAGCAGGTAGGTCGTGCTAAGCGTACTGAGACAAAGGAAATCCTGGGCAAGGGTATTCCTGACTGGACAGGCAGCTGGGTTAACACCTTCAACTACAAGAACTGGGATCTTACTCTCGATATGCAGTTTGTATGGGGTGTTGAAACCATGCAGCAGTTCTACCACTCTACCTACGACCGCTTCGGCATTACCAACGGTTTGAGCAACATCCTGTATGACGCTTACAACGGAACCAACCCCGGCGCTATGGAACAGATGATTTATTTGAGCAACACCAACCACGCTGGTCAGGACACCACTATCGACTCTGCTTGGATTGTTGACGGTTCATACCTGCGTTGCAACATGTTGCAGATTGGCTATACCTTCGACCGCAGCCTTATCAAGCCTCTCGGTCTCTCTGGCCTCCGCGTTTACGCAAGTGCTAACAACCTGTTCATGCTCTGCTCAAGCGATTTCAATGGCTTCGATCCCGAGACTACCTCACAGACCGACTCTATGGGTAGCAAGTTTGGACAGAACGCTGCCTTCTTCTCTTACCCAAGAGCAAGAACCTTCACATTGGGTCTCAGCGTAGCATTCTAATCTAAGAGGTTAATTGTAAAATTGTCAAAGCAATATTCATGTAACACTTGTGTGCCCTTGCAAAAGGGTGCACACTAAAAAGAACAAAAGCAATGAAAAAGAAATTATATATAGCAGCCATAGCCTGTGCTTGCCTTGTAGGATTTTCATCTTGCGAAAGCTGGCTTGACGAGGAAAACCGTACGACCAAAACAGATGAGGTGTTCCCCACGCTGCAGAGCGATGTCGAATCGATGGTGACATCTTTGTACCGCACAGGTGCCCCCTCTGAGTTGTCAGGTGCTGGTAGCGCATACATGGGCCCATGCTCTACACTGGGTGGTATGCTTACAGGCTATTTCAGCAACGAGTATGAAGGCCAGGAGCGTACATGTGCTTATGCTCGTACGTTGACACGTCAGGAAAATACTAATACAGTATCTGAAAGCTTCAGCAACTTGTACACCAACAGCTATAAAGCTATCCGTATTGCCAACACTGTAATACAGCGTGCTGGAAACATCACAATGTCAGAAGAAACACGTAACGAACTGATTGCTCAGGCAAAATTCTTCCGTGCTTTCAACTATTTCACATTGGTAAAGTATTTTGGCGATGTACCTTTGATTACAGAGCCTTATGCTGATGCCACTGCTGAACTGCAAATCGCTAAGTCGCCCGCAACCGCTGTATATGCAGTGATTGAGCAAGATTTGAAAGATGCTGTAAACGCTCTTCCCGCAAAGAAATTCTATGAAAATGGAAATAAGGTAGGTAAGTATGCTGCTGCTATGTTGCTCACCTCTGTTTATATGCAGGAATGTAAGTATAGCGATGCTGCAAACAGCGTGAAGACTGTGCTTAACTCAGGTCACGCTCTTACTGCTAATGGCGACCTCGCAATGAACAGTGCTTTCAATAAGCTTCGCTCTACCGATGGTTTGGACGAGGTTATCTATGCTTACGAGTATAATGCTACTATCAGCACCAGTGGTTGGTGGCCTACCTATGCTTTCTCTGGTACAGCAGAGGGTATCTTTGATACATTCAGTTTGAGCCGTCGCGTTTATGGTGCCTCAACTCGCTTCCTCAATATCTATGATGCTAATGACCTGCGTGTACAGCCCAACCAGTTCTTCCACTGGAATTTCACCTTTACCAACAAAAAGGGTGTTGTGAAGAATTGGCACTCTACTGAGCCTGGTTGCTGGTATTACTATGACGAAGAGGCTATGATGAAGACTGGTCAGGGTACCAAGGATTTCAACTTCTTCCGCTATTCAGAGGCTCTGCTCGACGCTGCTGAGGCTATCGTACAGGCTGGTGGCGCTGTTACCGACGAGGCTGCAGGCTATCTGGCACAGGTACAGGCTCGTGCTAACACTGAGGGCAAGACCGCTGAGCAGATTAAGACCGCTTTGATGGGTCTGTCTAAGGACGACTTCATCCACGCTTGCTGGACAGAGCGTCTGCGCGAGTTCCCGCTCGAGTTTAAGATTTGGGACGACTGCTTGCGTACAAAGATGTTCCCCAACGTTTCTGCTGACACCAAGGGTAAGGTTGACTATGTTAATCTCGTGGGTGCTACGAATGGTTCGGGTGCTACCTTCAAGACTACTGACCTTGTATGGCCGTTCCCGCTTACTGAGCTTCAGCGCAATAAACTGCTTGAGCAGAACGACGGTTATGCAAAAGAGTAAGGCGCCCGAAACATTTTTATAATTAGATAATAAGAAAGAGGAGGTGCTCAAATTTCGCACTTCCTCTTTTTTCGTTTCTTATTTATAGCTTTTGTTTATTGCTTTTCTTCTCTTTAATAGCAATTGAACGATTTTCGCGATTAAACTATTTTCGAGATAAAACGTTATAAGAAATTATTCTATGAACATTAAACACATTGCATTAGGCTTTGCCCTTCTGCTCACCGTGCCTGTTATGGCGCAGAAAAAGTCAACCGCCAAGACAGACCGTAAGCAGGCTTCGCTGCCTGTCTATAAACAAGCCGCGCAGCCCACCGAGGCGCGTGTTGCCGACCTTATCAGCCGCATGACGGTGGAGGAGAAGGTCGGTCAGCTCGTCTGTCCGCTGGGCTGGGAGATGTACACCAAGACCGGAAAGAACAGCGTGGAGCCGTCAGAGCTCTTCAAGAAGAAGATGGATGCCGCGCCCATTGGCTCGTTTTGGGCTGTGCTACGTGCCGACCCATGGACACAGAAGACGCTGGAGACAGGCCTGAACCCCGAACTCTCGGCAAAGGCCCTCAACGCCCTTCAACGCTATGCGGTGGAGAAGACGCGCCTCGGCATACCTATTCTCTTTGCCGAGGAGTGTCCGCACGGCCACATGGCCATCGGCACAACGGTGTTCCCCACATCGCTCAACGCGGCTTCTACATGGAACCCGGCGTTGCTTTACGACATGGGCTCAGCCATTGGTCTTGAAGCAGCTGCACAGGGCTCAAACATTGGCTACGGACCTGTGCTCGACGTGGCTCGTGAGCCTCGCTGGTCGCGCATGGAGGAGACCTTCGGCGAAGACCCCTGGCTCACATCGGTGCTTGGCACAGCCGTGGTGCGCGGCATGCAGGGTGACAACTCTGCCGACAAGCAACACGTCATCTGCACGCTGAAACACCTTGCTGCCTACGGTGTGCCTGAGGGC
>ERZ1026901.1121-NODE-1121-length-16735-cov-28.407794_pt1 | contig 16735 bp, 18 predicted proteins | sample MGYA00380179_ERZ1026901 | MGnify/ENA primary metagenome ERZ1026901 (study PRJEB33269, sample SAMEA4719815) | human gut metagenome | biome: human-associated habitat; feature: organic feature; material: feces | place: Cameroon | collected 2013-10 ... | reverse complement strand
CTAAAATCGTCAAACCACAAGAAATCTTACTCTTATACTATATAAATGTTCTTTTAGCCTATAAAATTCTATGTTCTAAACTTTAGAACTTATGTTCCAAAGTATCGAACTTAAGTTCTAAAGTATCGAACTTAAGTTCTAAAGTATCGAACTTAAGTTCTAAAGTTTAGAACATAGATTTATAACTAACAGAAAACAATTTGTATAGTATTACTGAATTGAGTCCACTTGACTATTAAAGTAATTGCTTGTGGCTAATAGAGGTGCTGAGTCGTTACTGCCTTTATCAACAACCAGCAGCCTTCTGATATTGCTTCATGAGCCATTCCTTCTGCTCGGCAATGGTCATGTGGCTGTTGTCAAGAGTGATGGCATCGTCGGCTTTCTTGAGTGGAGAAACCTCACGATGTGTGTCGATATAATCTCTTTCCTCTACATTTTTCAGAATGTCGTCGAAGTCGGCAGGCATACCTTTCTGCTTCAGTTCGTCGTATCTGCGCTGTGCTCTTACCTTGGAGTCGGCAGTTACGAAGATCTTCAACTCGGCATCAGGGAATACTGTAGTTCCAATGTCGCGGCCATCCATTACGATGCCTTTCTCCTGTCCCATCAGTTTCTGCTGAGCAACGAGAGCCTGGCGAACAAATGGGACGGCGGCTATAGGACTTACATGGTTGGAAACTTCCAAAGAGCGTATTTCTTTCTCTACGAGTTCGCCGTTGAGATAACAGTCGGGACGACCAGTCTCGTTGTTGAACTTGAAACTGATGTGGATATTGGTCATTTCTTTCTCCAACATATCTACCTTCACCTGGTTGTCTGCATCGAACAGCTCGTGGCGCAACGCATAGAGAGTGACCGAACGGTACATGGCCCCTGTGTCAACATAAATGTAACCTATTTCCTTGGCCAGGTCCTTGGCCATAGTGCTTTTGCCACATGACGAAAAACCATCAATGGCTATTGTAATTTTCTTCATAAATCTGTGTATGTTGTTTTTGTGATATTTACTTGATAGAGAATAGTTGTCGGAACGTGTCAGAGGCTGTAAGCCAAATTGACAAGCAGGCTGTTGCTGCTGACGTGATATTTGCCATAAGCCAAGTTGAGATGGAAACGCTCCAGGTTGAGGCCGGCACCTAAAGAGAGTCCAGCTCCATGACTGCTTGAGGAGTCGTTGGAGCTTTGTATCTTCATCTCGCTGGCCCGTCTGAAATTGTAGCCTACGCCAATCCAGATGTTGGAAAGCAGAATCTCCACGCCTCCCACAAGGTGTTCTTTGAAGTTGACATCCCAGTTGTTCAGGTTGACAAGTGTCAGGGAGAGGCGGAAAGGCATGTTGGGGAACTGCTTGCTCACACCCATCTGCAGGTCGATAGGCATTTTGTCGTATTCCTCATCGTAGGCTTTCAACTGTCCGCCCAAGTTCTTGGCGACGGCAGAAATCGACCATTCATGATCAGGGTCGTAATAGTTAATTCCCAGGTCAACGCCCATTCCTATTGAGTTGTAGTCGCCGATATAAGAGGTGATGAACTTGGCAGTGATTCCGCCGACAAAGTTCTTGCCCAACATATAGGAGAAATAGCCAGCCACAGCAATGTCTTTGGCAGAGAACTCGCCCATCTGTACATTGTTCTCGTCCACCTGTTTCATCTTTCCATAGTCAACATATTGTGCCGATACAGCCCATGAAGCCTTGTCCTTCACTATGTGGTTGAAGGCTGCCGAAGCAGCGTTGACTCCCGACATATAGTTCATATATCCCAAGCTGATGGTCTTGTCGCTTACCGATGAGAGCAGAGCTGGATTATGGAAAATGAGGGCTTCATCATCCTCGATGAGGGTGATGTTGTCGCCACCTAAAGCTGCAGCGTGCGCACTTGCCGGCAGGCGAAGAAAGTTGTATCCCGTTTGGCTTTCCTGTGCAACAGCCATAGTTGCCGACAGTGCCAAAAGGACAGAAAGAAGAAGTTTTCTCATTCCTATTATTTTATTCTTGGATGCAAAGAAAATGCAAACGAGCGCAATGAAAGTACTTTCAGATTGCCGAGTGCCGCTTTTTCTTCTGCAAAGATAATGCAAATCGAAGACAATACAAAAGAATAACTCCATTTTTTCTTTTTTATTGTAGTGATGCCGTCTGTTTATGTAAAGTATGTCCAATTCATGGACAATACAAAAAAAAGGAAGAATAAATTTGGCTATTACCTTTAAAAAGGCTACTTTTGCATGCGATAAGAAGCCATGCTCTATATGGAAGCGATTCTGCAAAAAGTTCACACCGCATCATGGCGTCGTTTTTTGAAAGAAACGAATAAAGTTTAGTAGAATAAAGGAATAAGGAATTGGAAATCAAGAAATCTCATAGTGCACAGTTGGAGGACAAGCGGGTAACATTTTTCTTGCTTGGGCTGTTGCTTACCCTTTCCTTTATCTTCGTAGGCCTGCAGTATACGAGTCAGCCCGACGATTATGACTTGTCGAACGATATAGAAGACCTGTCGCAGGACTTGGAGCTCTCGCTGCCTCCAGACTCCAAGGACATGGTTTCGGCAGAGGCTGCCTCGAAGCCTGCATCCAAGGCCATTACACAAGAGGTGAGGGCAGAACAGAAAGCAGAACCAGCAGCGCAGAAAATCAGCACTACAACCAGCGAACTTGTGATAGGAGACGGAGAAGGAGCCGTGGATGGAGCCAATGTGAAGGAAGCTGCTCCCGAAACGCCAGTCGACAACACAAACACGTCGGCACAGCCCGAGGCTCCTATCAATTTTACTGTGGTTCAGCAGATTCCCGTCTTTCCCGGAGGCTGGTCGGCATACATGCAGTGGCTTACCAAGAATCTGAAATATCCGCGTCAGGCTCAGCAGCGCAAGATACAAGGCATGGTGGTGGTTTCGTTTATTGTCAATAAAGACGGAACGGTGTCTGACGTGAAGGTGAGCACTTCGGTAGACCCCTTGCTCGACAGGGAGGCTCTGCGCGTAATGAAGATGATGCCAAAGTGGAAACCTGGTATGGACCACAACAAGGTGTGTCGCACGATGGTGGCAGTGCCTGTCGTCTTCCAGCTCTGACCCTGCATTTCTTTATTATGCTCAAGTATCCCTTTATAATACTCTGATAGAAATAATCACTCAACATTGATAGAAATAATCACTCAACCATTATAAAAAAACGAACAATTATGAAGACAGCCGACGAACTACTGACTCAGGTGAATGCCTTTTTAGATGCGCTTCCCTACGAGCGTACTCCGAAGTCGCTTTACGAACCTATCCGCTATGTCTTGTCGATGGGTGGCAAGCGCATTCGCCCCGTATTGATGCTTCTGGGCTACAATCTTTACAAGGAAGATACTGATAAAATCCTGATGAATGCCATCGCTTTGGAAACCTATCATAACTACACACTCCTGCACGACGACCTGATGGATCAGGCTGATTTGCGCCGTGGTCATGAGACGGTGCACAAGAAATGGGATTCCAATACTGCCATCCTGTCTGGTGACAGTATGCTGGTGCTGGCGTATGAGCGAATGGCACAATGCGACAGCCGTCATCTGGCAGATGTTCTTCGCCTCTTTACCACTACGGCGCTCGAGATTGGCGAGGGACAGCAGTATGACATGGAGTTCGAGACCCGTGACGATGTGCGCGAAGAGGAATACATCGAGATGATTCGACTGAAGACAAGCGTCCTGTTGGCTTGTGCGCTCAAGATAGGAGCCATCCTGGCTGAAGCCCCTGCCGAGGATGCTGATAATCTGTATAAGTTTGGCGAACAGATAGGTCTGGCTTTTCAGTTACAGGATGATTATCTCGACGTTTATGGCGACTCCAAGGTCTTCGGCAAGAAGATAGGCGGCGACATCACCTCCAACAAGAAAACATTCATGCTCATCAATGCGTTCAGTCATGCCAATGAGGCACAGCGACAGGAGTTGGAGAAGTGGGTCAATGCCAAGTCTTTCGACCGCGAGGAGAAAATCGCTGCCGTAACACGTTTGTATAATGAGATTGGTATCGACAAGATGGCGCAAGCCAAGATAGCCTACTACTTTGAGCAGAGCAAGAAATACTTAGATGCAGTCCAGGTTCCGGCAGAGCGTAAGGAAGAACTGCAGAAGTATGCCCAGCGCATGATGAAGCGCAAATATTAATCGAACAGCGAGAAGACTAAAAAATAATCGAACAGCGAGAAGACCGCAAATAAGAAATGATAAAGATTATCGACACACATACGCATCTCGATGCCGAGGAGTTCGACGAAGACAGAGCTGAGGCTTTTGCACGTGCCCGCGAAGCAGGAGTGGGCAAGGTGTTCCTGCCAGCTATAGACGTGAAGACTACGAAGGCTGTGCTCAGCCTCAGTCATCAATATCCCGGTTACGCCTACCCCATGATAGGACTCCATCCAGAGGAGGTGAAGGCCGACTGGAAAGAACAGCTTTCCGAGTTGCGTCAAATCCTCGATGAGCACCGCGTGCCAGTCAACACAACAGTTTCCGACTTCATTGCTATAGGTGAGGTGGGGCTTGACTATTACTGGAGCCGTGAGTTTGAGCACGAACAGTTGCAGGCTTTCGAGGAGCAGGTGAAGTGGTCGGTGGAAACCCGTCTTCCCCTCATGATACATTGTCGCAAGGCGCAGAACGAGATGGTTCATCTCTTGCGCTCTTACGAGAAAGAGCTGCCGGGAGGCGTCTTTCATTGTTTCACGGGCAATCAGCGCGAGGCTGAGGAATTGCTTTCTTTCGACCGTTTCGTGTTGGGAGTAGGCGGTGTCTCCACTTTCAAGAGCAGTCATCTGCGCGAAGACCTTCCTGCAGTGGTTCCGCTTCATCGCCTTGTACTCGAGACCGACAGTCCCTATATGGCACCAGTTCCACATAGAGGAAAGCGTAACGAGAGTGCCTATGTTGTCGACGTGATGCGCACCCTGGCAGCAGCCTATCAGGTGAGTGAGGACGAATTGGCGGCAGCCACCAATGCCAATGTAAGCCGTATCTTTGGCAGCGAGGTAGTGAAAGGACTGTAGGCAGTGTTGCAAGTTGGTGTGGCAAAAGTATAGTCAGTTAAAGAAATATAAAATAGGAAGCCTTTTTTGCTTATTTGCCCGAAAAGCGATACTTTTGCACACCGAAGCCCGTCAAGGTGCTCGCAGACAAAAGGAAAGGTGCTCGAGTGGCTGAAGAGGCACGCCTGGAAAGCGTGTATTCCCCTAAAGGGAATCGGGGGTTCGAATCCCCCTCTTTCCGCATATACATATATAATATAAGGTATATATGAAGAAAAATCCTTTTATTGCACGTTTGGCAATATTGACATTCACCCTTGTTGCTTCTTCTATGCCATTGATGGCGCAGGAAGAATCAATGGGAATTCATCAAGCTCTTAAGACCAAGTTTGTAGAAGGCAATGCCGGCTTTATGTCGTTGGTGGCCATTGCCCTGGTGGTTGGTTTGGCGTTCTGCATAGAGCGCATACTTTATCTCAGTCTTTCAGAAATCAATGCCAAGCAGCTCATGCTCGACATCGACAGCTGCATGGCAGAAGGAAAGGTGGAGGAAGCCAAGGACTTGTGCCGCAACACACGTGGACCGGTAGCCTCTATCTGTTATCAGGGACTGATGCATGTAGATGACAGTCTGGAGAATGTGGAGCGTTCGGTTGCCAGTTACGGCACGGTACAGGCTGCCAACCTCTCAAAAGGCTGTTCGTGGATAACGCTGTTTATCGCCATGGCTCCCTCGCTCGGATTCTTGGGAACGGTCATCGGTATGGTGATGGCTTTCGACCAGATACAGCAGGCAGGCGACATCAGTCCTACCATTGTGGCATCGGGAATGAAGGTGGCGCTTATCACTACCATCTTCGGTATCATCGTAGCCCTTATTCTTCAGGTGTTCTACAATTACATCCTGTCAAAGATAGAGCATATCATCAGTCAGATGGAAGAATCGTCCATCACCTTGATGGACATAATAGCCAAGTATAAGCATGAAAATCAAGCATCTTAAGAGCTGGGGAACTGAAAGGCTCTCGCAGCGACTGTTGTACATTCTGGTAGGAGTGTCGGCGGTGGTTTTCGCCTTGTTCTATCTGGTGGGCTACGACCTGCCATTCGACGAGAACCCCGACTTCAATGCCCCTCTTTTCACCGATGTGCTCATCGTGCTTATGGTGTTAGTCCTTCTGTTGGCATTGTGCATGATAGGCTTCTCGGCATGGCGAAGCCATCGCTCGGGCAGTCGTCAGGATGCTGTCGTCAATGGTGTGCCTGCCCGCAAGATAGCCCGCATCACATGGCTTTCCACTTTAGGTTTGCTCGTCATAGGCTTCGCCGTAGGTTCTTCCACTCCGATGTTGGTCAACGGCAATGACTACAACGACTGGTTCTGGCTGAAGTTGAGCGACATGTTTGTCCTTGCCTCAGTCATACTGCTGATAGCAGCCATAGGCGTAGTGCTCTTTGGCGTAACCCGTTATGTGCGTAAAGAACGAAAGAAATGAAGCGTCTGCGTAAACCACATGGAGTACCGGGACTGAATACCACCTCTACAGCCGACATTTCTTTTATGCTGTTGATATTCTTCCTTGTCACCACATCGATGGATGTGGACAAGGGGTTGCTGCGCCAGTTGCCAGCCCCAGAGCCACAGCATCAACAGCAGGTTTCGGTTGTCGACAAGGCCACACTCCTTGAGCTTCACGTCACAGCCGACCATCTGTTGCTCCTGAACGACAAGCCTTTCCCTGTAGACCGACTGCAGGGTGAGGTGGTGAAATTCGTGCATCGTTTGGGCAGCCGTCATCTTATCTCTATTGAGAGTGACCGCGAGGCAAGCTATGATCTTTATTTCCAGGTACAGAATCAGTTGATGATGGCCTATTCGCAGTTGCGTGACGAGTATGCCCGCAAGCAATATGGCAAGGCTTTTGCCCTGTTGTCGAAAGCCCAGAAGGATAAGGTTCGCAACCTGTGTCCGCAGCGCATTACCGAGTCGTATGCTCATGCCCGCACCTTCCAGGACAAGAGTGTGAGTGCTGATGCCGAAGAAAAGAAAGGAGGCGAATCATGAGTATGTTCGGACGTCGTGAGCACGAGATGCCGGGACTCAACACGTCTTCGTTGCCCGACTTGATATTCACGGTATTGTTTTTCTTTATGATCGTCACCCACATGCGCCAGGTAACGCTCAAGGTGGACTATCGCGCCCCACAAGGCAAGCAGCTCACCCGACTGACCAAGAAGTCTGCCGTGTCTTACATCTATATAGGCAAACCCGTACAGGCTTTGTCGGGAGTCTCGAATGTAGAGACCGATTCAAGTGGAGTCTGCGTTCAGCTCAATGATAAGCTCGCCACACCTGCCGAGGTGATGGACTACGTGTTGGCAGAGAAGCGTCGTATGTCGGCTGAAGATCAGCGGCAGATGACTGTTTCCATCCGCGCCGACCGTCAGGTTCCCATGGGTGTAGTGATGGATGTCAAGCAGGCTTTGCGACAGGCGAAAGTGCTTCGTGTTAACTATTCTGCCGTAGAAAAGAGTAAATAATATTAATTTATAATTATTTATGCGCAAAAAGTTGCGTTTTTTAAATTAATGTACTATCTTTGCACCCAAATTAAACTTAATTTATGGCAAAGCAGTTATTAGATTACCTGGACAGGCAGATATTGAAACTGATTTCACAAGACGCACGCATCCCGTTCCTTGAAGTGGCAAGAGCATGCAATGTGAGCGGTGCTGCCATCCATCAGAGAGTAGCCAAGTTGACAAATCTTGGCATCATCAAGGGCTCTCAGTTCATCATCGATCCCGAGAAGATAGGTTATGAGACATGTGCTTATGTAGGTCTGTATCTTAAGAATCCAGAGCAGTTCGACCACGTAGTAGACGAGCTGAAGAAGATTCCTGAGGTAGTGGAATGTCATTATACGACAGGCGGCATGGATATGTTTATCAAGATTTATGCCAGCAACAACCACCACTTGTTGGAGATCATCCACGACAAGTTGCAGCCATTGGGCTTGTCACGCAGTGAGACCATCATCTCATTCAATGCAGCTATCAACAGACAGTTGCCATTGCTTGAGATTCCTGAGAATACTGAGGACGAGGACAACGGTGAGGAATAAAAATAATAAGCAAGAGAACACGATAGGCTTATCCCGAAAGGTGTAAGCCTATTTTTTTTGTATTTATCTCTCAGCCGAGTTGTTTTCTTCATTAAAGTATAGCCACACCTTTTCACGGAAGGCTTTATCAGAAGTTAGCGGAAGGCTTTATCAGAGTCAGCCCACTGCGTTGGGCAACTTTGCCCATAAGGATGAGCAAAGTTGCCCAACGTTATGGGTAGACTTGCCCATCGCAGTGGGCAAGTTGCATAGTTGTACGTGATGACTTTTCCTGTGTTTCAGTAGATGACTGGGCTAACTCTGTGTGAATGGGCTAAGTTCTACTTCAGATGTTCAGTTTTTCGCACAAACCCTTTTGCATATAAAGTGTTTTTTGCGGAAAATGTATCATAGTATCATTATATAGTGCAATATCCTTATAAATATCTGTTATACAGTATTATACAAGAATGATACTTTTCGTTTATTTTACAAGAAGTCTCATTTAAGTATCATAATATCGCAAGAAGCATCATTAAATTCAGCTTTGAGTCGATTGAAAAGACTAAAAAAGAAGTGTCTGTTATTCCAGTTTTATAAAAACTTTAGCACCTACTCTTCCAGTATGTAAAGAATGTCAATACAAATTATGAATAAGAGAAAAGATTGACAAGAAGGATTAGGAATAAAATCACATAAGCCGTTCTGTCATAGACCATCAGGTGGTCTGTCTTGCTCATCAGGTGGGCATTCAGGGACCAAGTGTTGGGCATCGGCAGACCAAGTGACGGGCGCTCATTGCCCATGCGGTGAGCACAATGTGCCCAAACGTCGGGCGATTTTTGGGCGCTTCTTGTTGGTCGGCGGCTTTGCTATCATGCATGATGTCTCATGACGATTTTGTGATGCTTTGATAACGTTTTTATGATACTTCTATCACATTTATGATACTTCTATGATATTTCTTATAGCACAATTCAAAATGTATCATTCTTCTATCTTATTATATGTCAGATATTTATCTCTACAATCAGTCAAAAGATGATACTTTGATACTTTTTTTCATAAAACATTTCAAATTGTATGGTTGAAATTACCCAATACGCGTCGGTGACCGTTAGCTCAGGGCGTGCTGCTGCAACGAACTGCCTTTCAGTATAATAGCAATCAGACTAAAAACGTGCCTAATTTTAAACGGATTTTGAATACCCTACCTTTCAGGGTGTATTGGGTAATTCCAACCGTACAGGAAAGTTTTTCGTAGTTAAGTATAGTGTTCTGCATGGCAATTATTGCAAAAATATACAGTATAAATATACATCAATTCTTTGGACTTTTTTCGAAAATTTTTGGCTCAGGAGAGATTGGCCGTGGATAGACAACCTTTCCTGAGTTGATTTTTTCTTTGAAACATATTGTTTGTTAATCTTTAAACTAGGTTTCTCTGTCTATCAGGATGAGCAGCCATGCAAGGACAAGAAGTTTGCAATGGTCGTAGACGAAAGCATTGCCATAAACGGGCAGAAGCTTCTCTTGACTCTTGTAATTCTTTCCGAGCATCAGGGGCGTCCTATAAAACACAAGGATGTCACGATTCTTGACATGTCGGTCAGCAAGGGCTTCAACGGCGATGACGTTCAAAGCAGAATAGAGGAAGCTGAGAAATTTGCAGGAAATGCTCCCGATTACATCATAAGTGACAAGGGTCATAATCTGACGAAAGGCATCACTGGATCACCAGGATGAAAATCAAGCAGACATCAGTCATTCCATGGGTGTGATTCTCAAGAAGATCTATGAGAAACAATCTGATTTTGTGGAGTTTACGACACTCATTGACAAGAAACGACTGCAGTATCATCTGACTGACAAGGCATACTTGCTGTCTCCCAACATGAGAACCATATCACGGTTCATGAACATGTCTTCATGGGTGTTATGGGGTAATGAAATGCTTGACTGCTATGACACGCTACCGGAAAAAATGCAGGAAGCGTATTCCTTCATAGAGGATTATGAATCTTTGCTGAAGGAACTGCAGGCTGTACTTTATGCTGTAAGACATGTCGAGGCTGTCTCCAAGAACGAAGGTTTCTCGGTCATGACGAGCAGGAAGTGCAAGCACTATATCATCACTCGTGTATTGGGAAAGTGCACATTCCCGACAGACACGTGCAGGAATCAAGATGCTTGAATACTTCAATCGGGAAGAAGCACTTCTCACAGGTAACATGAGCATCAATATATCATCCGACATCATCGAATCTACTTTTGGCATCAACAAGAGCAACAAGTCACCGAACAAACTGTACGGTGTAACGTCTTTTGTCCTGACGATACCGTTATATTCAAAGGTCGCAAACGAATCCGTTACAAAAACAGTTAATTTCAAAGAGCACATTGTAAATGTTAAACTCAAGGACATCAGTACTTGGTCAACCGAGCACCTGTCCTAGAACTGGGTTACAGAACGGACCAAAACGCTCAGGAAAGTGAGCTAAAATTGGTACAACGAACTGGACACCCTATCAAGTAAGACACTACTTGTAACTCCGAAATACAGATTTCTATCTATCAGAGATACGAGACGTAAACAAGTCATTCTGATCTGCCACTACCAACAGCAGAATCAATATACCGAGCCACTCTGAGGCTCCTCGCCGGTAGCCTCAACGTCCATTATATTCTCTCCTTATTCTATATATATAACAGTTGTCATTTAGCTCCCGAAAAGATAAAAAAGCGTAAATGTTGGATTCTTTTTAGACATAGACATGGCATACTCAAAAAAAATGTGTAAATTTGCAAATAATTTAATGTTATAAATATAAAATCAAACCATATAAAAGAAGTTCTGGACGAGAAAGGTATCTCACAGATTTGGCTTGCAAAGAAGTTGGACAAGAGTTTCAACTCGGTTAATTTGTATGTTTGCAATCGTTCCCAGCCCAATTTGGAAACGCTTCTTCAAATATCTCAAATACTAAACGTAGATATGAAAGATTTGATTGCAAACAAAGAACAGATAAACAACAATTAATTAAAGTAGATAATGAATAGAAATATCGATTTTCAAAATATACAAAACGCATTATCCTTACTTACTTATTATAAAGATGATAATGCAATCGTGATAAATGAGGATTCGGTCAATGCGTTAAAATTGATACCAGACCATTCTGTATCTCTCATTCTTACAGACCCGCCATATCACAGTACGAAGAAAGGTAATATTGTAAATGACAAATCATTTTCAACAGATGAAGATTTTATTAATTGGATGGAAATATTCTCTGTTGAGTGGAAAAGAATCATTAAACCTAATGGTTCCATATTTATGTTCTGCTCTTCTGCTATGGAATCTCAATTGCACATGATGCTGTCCAAAAGATTCAACATCCTTTCACATCTTGTATGGACGAAACCCAATGAACCTGGATATGATGGATGGAAGGGAAAAATGAAAAAAGAGGCACTTAGACAATGGTATCCTCAATCCGAAAGAATAATATTTTTCGAGCCTGCTGTGGAAGGGAATCTAAATCGCTCATATTTTGGAGACTTGCTCAAAAAGACACGAACAGCCTGTCGTTTGTCGGGACATGAACTTACAGAACGAACTGGTGCATATGGCAGCGTTAATCATGGCGGTGCTGTGTCAAACTGGGAAACAGGAAGAAATGTGCCAAGTAGAGAACAGTATGCAAAACTGCAGTCGGTTTTTGCTGAATGCCACTGTGGCGTGAATCTTCCAGATTATGAAGATGCTATAAGACCTTTCGAGGTGAATGCAAATGTTGAGTTTACTGACATTTGGACTTTTCCATCTGTAAAACAATATAAGGGAAAACATCCAGCGGAGAAACCTATTGAAATGTTAGAACACTGCATAAAGGCTACCACATTTGAAGGAGATATAGTGCTTGATTGTTTCGCAGGTTCGGGCAGCACAGGAATTGCAGCATTACGAACAAAAAGGAAAAGCATAAGTATAGAGATAGATAGATCATGGTGTGAGTCAATAGCCAATAGGATTGCTTTAGTAAAGGAACTACCTTCTGATTTGAAAGTTTCAGGACAAGCACTTATGAAAGGCAGTTCTAAACAGAAAGAAACACAGACATTATTCGATTTTGCCTGTGCTTCCATTTAAGGTTTAAATCATGTTATTTCGTTTGAGTACTTCTTTCATCCAATCTAAAGTCTGTTGTATTCCTGCATCTTTGACTACTACATTGCAGTGATGATGTCCCCATCCAAGATTATAAGGTCTGTGGTTATATTCACCTGTCCTTAACTCTTGGATGTGGAACAGACTCACTTCTGTTACTGTCAAATCTGGAACCTCACGACCTTCTGCCTGTTGTATTCTGTCACAGAAACCAATCGAAGAGATATGTTTCAAACATAATGGGCATATTGTATAACCGTCTTTATCAACGATACGTGCTTCTACCAATTTCTTGTGATCATCCAATTTTAATTTCTTGGCTTCGGCTTTTATCAAGGCAATACGCTTATCAACTTGTTTCTTATCTAAGCCCTTCTGCTTGATGAGCGTATCTATGTCCTTGCAAGACCAGAAAAGATATTCCAGTTGTATCTTACACGCTTTAATAGTTGCATTATCAGCATATTCATATACACGAATGCCTGCACCTTTCATTTGTGAAGTTGTAAATCCTTCTATTATTTTGGACTCACCTTCAGATGTAGTAGCAGGAATACGAGCAACATATTGACCTTTTAAAGGTGGTTGTCTTGAAGAAGCTGGTTTCCATCCTTTTGGTATTGGATATTTTTTCCATTGTGCTCTTGTTTCATAAAACACTAAGAGATTTTTACCTAAAATCAAATTCTCCTTAGCGAGATTTGCTTTTATACTTTCATCAAAGTATTCTTCTGGCTTTATTAAAACCATAAAACCATTCTCATATTTACCTTTATTCGATGGTGCCTTCTTACATAAAGAAAAATCCTTATACGGAATTAAAACCGTACTATTGCGTAAAACACGATTTTGGAAAATAACATCATCGTCTGCACCGCGTGTCTGACCGGTTTTGTAAATCTTGGTATTTACGGCTTTGGGTATTTGAACATTCTTTACCATATTTATCAAATTTAATGAACGGAGACAAAAAGCCCCCTTTTCTTTTTAGAAAAGAGGGCGCGGAGAGGATTATTGGTATCAAGGCCTAGCACAGCCGCTTTAGGCAACAATCTTTGTATCCACGCCCTCATGTGGCGTGAATATCCAAGATTAGGCCGACCTAAAGATATATTGAAGTGCTAGTTCAGATACTCAGTCGAGTCGTGGATATACTATGTCAGTTTCTCTTTTATTCTATCTTTTGAATCAAATTTAAATGTTTATAATCTTTTTATTTGCCAAACGCAAGGCGTTTACGTTGCAAAATTAATATTTTTTTTTCGACAAAACGTCATATTTCTATTTAAATCTATCGGCTAAATGCTCATTTAATGATAATTGACAGTTAAGAGTGTCATTCAAGAGTTGTAAACATAGCTTTTGATGACAAAAACACAATCAGCATCAATTTTTGGAAACAACAAGATCATCTTATCAAGATTGGCAACGGAATAACAAACCTCGCTGATTTTAAGCACATTTGCCAAAGCTCAGTGGGCTTTGTTCTCAAAATGTATCACAAGATTCCAATTTAGTCATCCCTTCTTGGAATGTCTTAGGTGGAACTCTACCTTTGACTTGTATTTCCTGCTCAGTAGCTATGTAAGCGGAGTCATGATTTGTGAGCATCGTCAAATTGCTTGAAAACTTGTTTCATGTCCTCAGTCAGATAGCCCATCACCTTGTTCTTTATCTCTTGCGGAATACTGAAGCGAGCCTCGGAAATGGAACCGACGATGATCCCGATGGTATCGCTGTCGCAACCAGGAGAAATGGCAAGGCGAATGACATCCTCGAAGGATGTGGCTTGCGAGAGGAGATAAAAAGACAATGGTACGGCATCCATACAAGACTCGTCGAAGCGTCCCTTAGGGTAATCTCTTGTGTCGAAGTCTGGATAATAGCTTGTTGCAATTTCTTTGAAATCTTTCATGGCTTCATGATCTTCTTCTTGAGAATTGGCATCCCAAATAGTTTTGGCATCTTTATAATTCCCATTCTTTTTAAAAGCATCTAATATTTCAGGATATTTAGACAAGTGTCCTGCTAATTCATGGGCAATCGTCTCCACTAATCCTTCAACAATTCTTTCCGTATCAAAAATTATCTCAAATTCTGGATCACCATATTTATTTTTTTTCATTCTTGTTTGAGCATTATTACCTTTAAAATACGTCGTTCTTGATTGAGGATTTGAATCAGATATTTCATAAAGAGTCAAATTATAATGAGAATATTTTCCATTTCCTTTTATGCCGAAAAATGAAGAACCCTTTGGTGTGAAATCTGCAAATATTTGTTGACCAAATTTTATTTTTGCAAAATAAAACATAGCCTTTTTAAATGATGTCGTACTTCTATACCATATAGGTGCATTTTGGTCTTGAAATAATATTGTCCGAATTCTCTCTCCATCGGTATCTATCAGATTAATCGGATTATCAGCACAGAACACATACGGGCTGATATGATAATATTTCTCCGCCATTGGGTCCACACTTGTCCAACAGCCAAGTATTTGGTCATACATTCTTGCGCCGTAGTCGTAGAGGCGCAGACCATGCACGAGATCCAACTCCTTGCCATTAAACTTGTAGCGCTGTAGGTCTGTGTTCTCATCGCAATGGTTGTACTCGCCGAAGGTGTTGCCAAAGGGATAATAGTGATTTATCTGCAACCTATTAATCCCTGATGTTTCCTCCCTCACCACACGGTTGCTTCCCAAGTGGTCTTTCTCCACGCTGCACCATGTCAGCGTACTGTCCTGGTGCAAAAGAATGTAAATCACAAGCATATGCATACAATTATTCAGTGAACATCAGTTAGGGCGTTTGTGATAATCTACTTTCAATTGTTTTAGCACTTCCAAACAGCGAACATCCTTATAATCAGCACCTCTTTTCAGGAAAAAGACACAAAGTTTTTTAGTTTCTTCATCCATTTTGTCTACATTAGGATACACTGCAATAATAGTACGATAAGCATCATAATTAGCAGGGGTATACTCATAGCATATCGCCATAACAAATGAATAGTAAAAAGAATTTGAACGAGGAATACGCTTGTTCTTAATTACTGAAGCCAAGTAAGCTTTGTAAGCCGTAGTATCACCTTCCTTTATGATAGCATTTCGTTCTTTTTTCATAAATGAATCAACATAAAAACATTCAATACGTTTTGGCTTTAGTCTATTACAATGAAGAACAAAGCCAAACAAAAAGGGGACTATTAACAATGATATATATTTTTTCATCACCAGATAATCTTTTATAACATTTTTACTTCAACTAATAGGTCAGTACACAACCTTATCATTCCAAACAGATGGATTTCCTATTTGAAATTTAAGAGTAGGGTTTTTGAAGATATTTACGGGGGAAGGAATCCAACTTATCATCATAAAAACTTTGTCCATCCCATATTATGTCATTAATAAAAGAGATAGTATACCTATCATGATTTTTTGCAGCATTATATAAAAAATCACATCCTATATGATTCAATGTATAACAAGCTGACATTATACGAGGATCAAATTGTCCCATTCTAAGACTTAGAAAATCTTCTTCTACAAATTGTGGAACTATCGTTTTATATATAGATATTGCGGCTCCTGGAGTATGGTATCTATTCGCACAAATCATATAGTCTAAAAGATTTTCACAATTGGTAGGATAATCAGTAGCCCCATAGTAACCATCTATATTTTCTAAATCTTTTGGAGTACCTCTTTCCAAACATTTTTTATCCAAGATTAAGACATCATCGCTGCTAGAATAAATTTCATATGACACAAAGAAGTTATCTATTGCAAAAGCTAATAATTTGTTCAATCCATATCCAGCTCCGAAGGATAAGGAAACCAGTAAAATCTTTATTGTTGTCTTCATACTTTAGTTTTTAATTTATACTATTACTGTCCGATAACACACGGACTGCACAAAACATTATAAAAAGGCTATTATCAATATCTTACAACATTAAGGCAAGAATTATATCTATAACTGTATTCATCTTCTCCAATATTTTAAATTATAAATGAACCTTAGTAAAAAGGACTCATAGATAAACCCTTTTGCTCCAGGTTTCTCTGAATTTTGTTGTGGAGTTTTAAAATCACCAGAATAGTCATTATAAAGTTTTCCATTTTTATATCCAAGCCATTTTCCTGTTGACAAGAAAAGTTTATGCACATCCTTTCCCGTATAACTAGATACACCTGTAAAAATGCGTTTAATTTTATCTGGGTTTCTCACTCCAACTTGCAACAACTTATTAGGAGCAATTATTAATACATTCTCGAAGGAAGGATCTTGTGACAAAAGTTTTGCAAATCCACTAGTTTGACATGAATGTAAAACTATTATAGCTGGTTCTCCTTTTGCATGCTTCTTCCAAATGTTACAGGGCGGACGCATCAAAATGCGTTCGCCTCCAAAAGTTTTGACAGGTAGTT
>ERZ1026901.1120-NODE-1120-length-16738-cov-24.368819_pt1 | contig 16738 bp, 13 predicted proteins | sample MGYA00380179_ERZ1026901 | MGnify/ENA primary metagenome ERZ1026901 (study PRJEB33269, sample SAMEA4719815) | human gut metagenome | biome: human-associated habitat; feature: organic feature; material: feces | place: Cameroon | collected 2013-10 ... | reverse complement strand
AAAAAAAAAAAAAAAAAAATAAGTAGAGGTTGTGCTGCTCATGTAAGGGGACCACCGTTTGCTCCGAACGAAGTTCCTACCCCTGTTTGTGCAGCGGCGTTGTCCGGCTCGCTCACGGAAAGTGTGAGGTCATGGCGCGGTATCACGTTCAGACGGCTTATGAAGGATTCAAGGTTCAGTATGAAGAAAGCTAGGCGCAGTGCGGACACTACGTCCGGCTTCTTTCAAGCACAAGAATAACACTTTAATGTTGTACTGTCAACAACTGAAAACAAATTTCGGAAAACTGCACAACCACAAAAGGTTCTATTTGTAAAAAAAAAAAAAATACCGCCCATGCAGCGCAGTGATGATTTTGTCGGGTGAAACAGCGGCAAAATGAATCGGGTGTGTTGCGGGGCGGTATCGGAACTCCACACAGCGTCTTAAACAAAAGAAAATGCGAGCGACGTCAGTGACGGCACTCGCACAAAAGATTACTCTTTTTAAGATCAATGATATTATATGTGAACTAATTCAACTTGTCAACAACTTTTTTCAGAAATTCAAAAGAAGTTGCTATCAATTTGTTTCCTTCTGGACCTTCAAAATAATCTATATGCCTTTGCATTCGACCGTTTACGAATTCAGTGAGTTGCTTTATCCGACGTTTTTTGACGGAAGGGCTAACAATTTTGTTATAAGCATATAGCAAGCAGACAATTTCAAACATCGGACGGCTTGTCAATTTGCTGCGGCGTTCACCAGCTGAGATATTGTCGAGTGATGCAATAAAGGCCGAGATCTCAGGTGATGGCCTTGTTGTGCTCGTGCGAGACAGCGCATTGAGCAAACAGTTATTATGCGCGCAAGCATTGCGCAAACTTTTGACCGGATTCAAAACTCTTTGGGGTAACAGTGGTGTAAACTGTGGATTTCGTTCTGCATAAAAACGGTACATACGCAAAAATTCGCCAAATCCAATCAGTTCTTCCGGAACCCACATTGGACAATCAACGTCATAAATACGTGTTGATAGATACGCCTGCGGACTCTGTGCCGGGAAAACAGAACATACTGCAAAATACTTTTCAATTAGTTCGCCTGTAAAGGAGGCGTCTGTCTTTCGTTCGATAGCTGCCAGAATCTCCGGGTATTGTGCAAGAAAATCACGGACGATTGCATAACCGTCTTCACTCGGATTTTCTTCTAATTCACGCAGAAGCGAAACTTTCAAATCATGCTCTACATCAATGCACATTTGCAGAAGAAGCTCCCTTAGGTAAAAATCCAGTGTAGACAGCTCAGTCAAATATGCAAACTCAAGATGGATGTATTTCCTGCATTTGGGCCAGCAATATGTTTGGGGTAATTTTTTCGATAAGATGCTGTGCGCAGATAATTGTTTCTCTGTGAAAAACATTCTACGGCCTGTTCTTCTGAAATGAGATGAAATTGGATACCTTTTTCATCATGGAGCATCTGAACAAGTTCTTCCGCAGTCTTTTTCGGTTTCATTTTAGAATTTTCGATTATGCTCACATCCTGTTCAATCGTTCTTTTTCAGTTGCCCCATCAATTCCTGAAAACTTTCCAGAGCGCTCTGCAAATTTTCAATAATATCCGCGGCAAGTTCGTCCGGCGCAGGGAGATTATCTAAATCAGCAAGTGATTTGTCCTTCAGCCAGAAAATATCCAGGCTGGTTTTATCTCGTTCCAGAATTTCATCTACCGTGAATCTGCGCCAGCGGCCTTCTGGATTTTCCTGTGACCATGTTTCTGTGCGTTCATGGCGGTTTTCCGGATGATAGCATTGAATGAAATCCTGCAAGTCAGCGTCCGTCATGGGATGCTGACGAAGCGTAAAGTGAACATTTGTGCGAAAATCGTAGATCCAGACTTCCTTTGTCTGACGCTCTGGGCTGGCGGGACGCTTATCGAAGAAAATCACATTTGCCTTTACACCCGGCTTGTAAAAAATGCCGGTTGGCAGGCGGAGAATGGTGTGCAAGTCCGTGGTGTCCAATAGCTTTTTACGGATGATCTCGCCTGCACCACCCTCGAATAGAACGTTATCCGGTACAACAACGGCCGCCTTTCCGGTCGGCTTCAGAATCGTATTGATATGCTGGATAAAGTTGAGCTGTTTATTCGAGCTGGTCGTCCAGAAATCCTGCCGGTTGTAGACCAGATCCTCTTCTTCCTGCTCCTCTTCTTCATTGGTGAAGGTGATGGAGGATTTTTTACCGAACGGCGGGTTCGTCAGTACATAGTCTACACGATAACCCGGGTCAGACAACAGCGCATCCCCACGCATGACAGGGACTTTGCCGTACAGGTCACCGATGTTGTGCAGATACAGATTCATCAGACAGAGTTTGAAGGTTGCAACCACAAGTTCAGTTCCATAGAACGTTTCGTTTTTCAGGAATTCTTTCTCTGTACGGTCGAGTGCATAGTTCTTTGGGTCAGCCAAGAACGCCTGTGCAGCAAGGAAAAAGCCGCCGCTTCCACAGCAGGGGTCAGCGATCGTTTTTTTCGGTTCCGGGCGAAGACAGGCCACCATTGCTTTGATGAGCGGGCGGGGTGTAAAATACTGCCCTGCACCACTTTTTACGTCCTCGGCGTTCTTTTGCAGCAACCCTTCGTAGATCTCGCCCTTCACATCGGAGGACATGGACACCCAGTTTTCCTTGTCGATCATCTGCACCACGCGGTACAGGATGGAAACATTGCTGATTTTGTTGACGGCCCCTTTGAAGATCTGCCCTAAAATGCCACCCTCATCGCCCAGCCGTTCCAGTATAGCGCGGTACTGATTTTCCAGCTCTGCGCCCTTAAGCGTGTTCATATCCGACCAAGTGTAACCTTTAGGGATACCGGTTTCTCGCTTATACGGCGGGCGGGAGTATTCATCGGACATTTTCAGGAAAATCAGGTAGGTAAGCTGTTCAAGATAATCGCCGTATGATACGCCATCGTCCCGCAGCGGATTGCAAAGTCCCCAGACTTTGGAGACGATATTAGAAGATTGTTCTGACATTATATTTATTCCTTACGCATGTAGTTCTTTTCGAGCCACCCAGAAAGATTCAGTCGGCTTGATTACAAGAATATCAACTGGACCACCCACGGTTTTTACACAGTTTTCAAAAGCCATCGTTTTAATCGTGACATCAACGGCATACTGGGCAAAATTGATTGCATCTTGCAAGTTGAAGAAGTTGAAATTTATTCCATGATTTTGAATGGCACAATAGGTTTCATCAGGATTTTTAGCATAAAGCTGTGTAAACAGTTTGGATAGCGTTGCGGTTTCACCATCCCAAACAGCACCGGAAAAATTCGTACTAAAATTTTTTATAGATTGATCAGCGACAAAAAGTTGCTTCACAACAGGTAGTGTATTATTAGAATCATATCCTGCAATAATAAAATGAGTATTTAAGTGTGGATTGACATTGCTAAAGTAATTCAGCAAATCATTTGATACTTGTCCAACACTGCTATCTGCATTGACTTTTTCATGAATGAATTTTTCAATATATCCAGCAATTGGCGTTTGATTGATACTCGCATCTCCACAAGTGGAAATGCCGATATGCTCATTACACTGGAACGTTTTATAGGTTGTATCTGTAATCTGTGCACCACACAAGGTTTCAAAATTTCCATTACCAAGTTGCTTTGTGAAGTTATAGGTTGATCTACTGTCACTTGCCATGACAATCCCTTCGCTGGTATAAACGGTGATGATAAACGACATAGTGAAACCTCCTTTAGTGTGATTTATTGTGTAATAAACTCAGAATAGTCTGTATAACGGTTATACCGACCAATCGTAGACAAAAGCTCCTGAATGCGTTCTTCTTTGCATTCGGGATACCCTTGGATTTCGATAAATAGACATAAAAGTTGCGTAGTTGTGATGAGTGCTTGTTCTCGGCTTGTGCTGTATTTCAACATCTGATCAGGAAACACTTCTTCTGTGCGCTGATCCAAGGGCAACGTATTATAACCATTTACAATCAGCAGTGCTCTAGGTTGATGCTCATGGTCTATTAAAAACTGCGAAGCCCATTTTTCAAGCTGTGCGGCATGCTTTTCAGCAGCACTCTTGCCAACGCCTTTAATCTCAGCAACAATATCGATGTTATTATATTTAGCAATTACATCACTGCGTTTTTCTTCCGTCATACAAAGTTCAAAGCCAAGCTCCGAAAGAACTTGCTTTACAATGTCTTCAAGTGCTGCTCCAGTTTCTGTCAGTAACCGTTTGTAGTTTATTATATGCTCTAGCTTTTTTTGCTCGCTTTCAAGCGTTCTCTTTAGTTTTTCGATTTTCTGTTCGGCTTGTTGTTTTGCTTCAATTGCGTTTATTTCGTCTAAAATGTGGAAATTTTCGGTCCAATCTGGTAAAGCATTCACCTCTTTTTCTAAATACAACTGATTGTCAAGGTCGTAAATGCTTTTTAAAAAAGTTTTTGCAGCTCTTTGCCCTTTTTGAGTTTCTACTGCGATATCTGAGACCATTGTTGGTAAAAAAATAATCATTCCATTTTTATATTTTTGCGTGAAAGAAATCGCCCTGTTTGTTCTTCGGATTTTGGCCAGTACAACTCCCTTTTGAACTTCAAAAGCTGCATTATATTCCAAGTTGTCTTTATTTACTTCAAAGAAATTATTAAATGGTGATTCCCCGCAAAATGCAATTTCCTTTCCTTGTAGATGATCAAAGATTAAAGGAATCGGTAGAAACGAGTACATATCAAATTCAACAGGATCGTTTGATAACTCAAACGTTGTTTTTTCTACCTTAGAATAGCAGTTTTCATTATATCCTACAAGAATAAAAACATTGCGGCCATCATTTAATATTTCACTGAGTTGCTTTTTTATGTGTTCAAAATCTTCTGATAATTGACTCGCATCGGGCTCTTTCACATAATATTTATTTTTGAATTTCTTTTGATAACGGCCATCCACATACTGATCTATAAGATTTGTACTATCAATAATTACTGCATCATAGTCTAAAAGCGATATTTTTGATGAGAAAATGTCTTCTTGAAAATTCGGAAAATGGAGTGATTCAAAGTCTGTATTCAATCCCAAAATTTTCGGATTTCGCATACTTAAACGCTTCCTTCCTCAAACGCCTGTTTCAAAATACTCTGCCGCATTTCATCCGCCTGTGCAAGCGCGGTATCAACTGTTTTTTCAATGCTATCGCAAACTGAAAGCCTGTCCGATATTTGTTTTACCAATTTTTCTTGCTCCTGCAAATCTGGTACACCAATAGGAAGATTTGCATAAGCAGATACATTTAGGTGACCTTGTGCGGCACCTCGTTCATTTTTCTTTACAATAGCTCTACCCATCGGAGAATTGGTGTATTGTGCTAAGAATTCTGGAATAACTTTGGATATATCCGGAACGGCAATGACCACATCTATTGCATTGTAGCCATTATACCGCGCAGGAACGACCGATGCCATTCCCAAGTTTGCTCCGGAACGTGAGATAAGAACATCATTTGTGTGAACTTCACTTCTACAATTTTGCTGGTGACCTTCTTTTGAAATCATCACCCAGTCAGTATCGTTAATATATCCTCTACGAACATTTGCATTGCGAAAAGCAGGAACACCATTTTCGGAAACATAATATTGAGTTGGTTTTATAACAATGCCAACCTTTATATCTAAGCAAACGTCTTTTATATGAACCGATGTTGTTGAGACAGAATCAAAAATTTCCTTTAGCACAGCCTGTCGATATACCTCCAACTGCTCTTTTGTGGTTTTGAGTGTATCAATAGCCTTGTCAAGTTCCGAAAAGAGTTCTTCAATGCGGGCAACAATGCGGAATTGTTCATCTAATGATGGAATGGACACCTTGATTTTTGAGTAAGACTGAATCCAATATCTTTTGTGTGTACTGTGGTCAAACTGGATTATCTGCAAACGATAGAAGATATACTTGGGCATTACCAAGGCGGTATTGATGTGCAGAATCTTCATTGCCGAAGATTTCACTTTAAATTTGAAATTGACAAATTGAGTTGCAGTTGTGAAGTCATCGAAAATGATAACAGGCAGCTGGTCAAAAATTCCGTATTTTTCGTTCGTTTTTCCAAGGATAAAGGATTTTCCAGCGGTCAAGACCGGTGTAGAATAGGAATCGTTATAATCAGTGGATTTTACAATGTACGCTGTCGGCTGTTCAAATGGCAGTAATTCGCCCAGTTCGTATTCTTTATATTGCACTTTTAGTGGTTTCCTTTCGATGCATCTTTGGCATAATCCACCATCATTTTAGAGATTTCTTTCTGTTCCATAGTTAGCTGCGGGTTATTATCTGCCATCTCTTTGAGCATTTTACAAGCCGCTTCCATCTCAGTATCGGACAAAGACATTCTTCCGCTCATAGCAGTTGAAAACAATTTGGCAAAGCTGAACAAATCAAATGGATTCATATATTTCTCCTTACGCTACCAATTCCTCGTTCATTTCATCCAAAATCTCCTGATACTTTTCTCCGAACACCCGATAGAACCCACCCAAGCCGCCTTTGCTGTCAAACGGCGTATACTCCAAGTCCTCCGGCAGAATGCTCAGCGATGTGATGATATGCTCCTTGATCAGCCGCAGCCATTCCATCTGCTCAGCGGTAAAGTGAACCGCACCGGTGTTGCGGCGGAAAGTCCACTGTTTGAAGTTATAGTTTACCCGGTCGGCAAAGGGCGAAAGGGTATCCGTATAGCCCATCTGAAAACGGATAATAGAAATCAGATCGGTCAGCTGAGCGAGTGCGCCTTTCTTTACCTTGTCAGGCTGCTTGATGGCATAACAATCCCACAGACGCTCGACCGTGATGCCCTTTGCTTTGAGTTTTTGATACAGTTCCGTCAGTTTTTTCAGTACCATCGGACGTTTTTTATACGTTTCATTGTAGATGATGCGCAGGGCAATGATCTCATCTTTATTTTCCTCGATGAAATTCTTGAATGTAGAGATTACCCGGTCTGCCGTTTCCTCCTGATTGGTATCATAACCAGCAAAGAGTACTTTGTCCAGATTAACGCTGTCGATGATCTGGTCATGGCTGCGGCGGACATTTTCAATAAAATCGCGAACTTCCGGCTTCTGGAAAGGTGCAACGGCCTGTTTGATGAGCTCTTTCTGGGTCTGTGCAAGCTGTTCCGGTGCGGGCGTAAGCACGCCGCTTTCTGCTTGTGCTTTGGCCTGAATGACATCTTCATCAAAGGCATTCAGCAGATTCTCCGCAATCTGCTCTGCGGTCTGCCCTACGGTTTCTTTGAACTGCTTGTGTTCGCTGCCTTCCATCCTGCGGCTGAGACGAATCACACGGTTTGCAAGAGAAGTCAAAGTGTCCTCATCCCGCGCACCGAGTGCAATGTTCATCATCAGTTCCTTCATGGAAACCGCTGGCTTGCGTTCCAGCGTGCGGGTCTCGGTCTTTTTGGATTTGGTTACACCCACTGCATCCACGATCACAAAGTGATCTTTGTTTTCCGTAGCAGAAGGTGTTACCTTTTGTAAATCATCCTTGCTCAGCGTGCGGGTGCCGCGGCCTTTCATCTGCTCGAAGTAATTGCTGCTGCGCACATCCCGCATGAACAGCAGGCACTCGATGGGCTTTACATCCGTACCGGTCGCGATCATATCCACAGTAACGGCTATACGCGGGTTATAGTCATTTCGGAACGAGCTGAGAATGGCTTCCGGATTCTGTGCGCTGTAAGTGATCTTTCTGCAAAAATCGTTTCCTTCGCCAAATTCTTCCCGGACGATCTGCACAATATCGTCTGCATGGCTGTCCGTCTTGGCAAAAATCAGCGTTTTGGGGACTTCTTTCCGGTAGGGGAACAGCGTGGTATGGAGTGCTTCTTTGAAGGTGCGAATCACAGCGCGGATCTGGCTTGGATTTACGACATCCTTATCCAACTTGGACTGTGTGTAGAACACATCCTCGTCCATCTGCTCCCAGCGTTTTGCGCGCGTCAGGCGGTTACGCCGCTCGATCAACTGCTTCAGAATGGTTGCACCATTTTTCGTCACATCGGTTTCAATCAGATAAATGTCCTCGCCAACGTTAACGCCGTCCAGAACGGCCTGCTCTCGCGTATATTCGCTGACAAAATTTTCATTGAAGTAGCCGATGGTTCGCTTATCCGGCGTAGCGGTCAGGCCGATGATAAACGCATCAAAATAGGAAAGCACTTGACTCCATACATTGTAAATAGAACGATGGCACTCATCTACGATAATACAGTCAAAGAACTCCGGCGGAATTTTGGCATTGTAGACGACTTCTTTTGGTGCTTTGCTTTCGGCGGTGACATATTCCGCAAAGGGAATCTCTTCTGCCTGTTCGTCCAGTTCTTCCCCTTTTAGAATGGAATACATCCGCTGAATCGTACTGATGCAGACCTGTACATCCCCGGAAATATAAGAGTTTTTTAACCGGCGTACACCATACAATTCCGAAAAGCTGCGAGGATCGTCATTGGGCTTGTATGCCATGAACTCGCGCTCGGCCTGTTCACCAAGGCTGCGGGTATCTACCAGAAACAGGATGCGATTCATTCTGCCGTATTTCAACAGCCGATAGGCGGCAGTAATGGCTGTAAAGGTCTTGCCTGCGCCGGTTGCCATCTGCACAAGAGCGCGCGGCCGATTTTCTGAAAACGAAGTGTCCAGACCATGAATTGCACTGATTTGACATTTGCGGAAGCCCGATTCATCCAGCTGCGGGATACGCTTCAGATTGTTGCGCACAGTATCCGGTTCAGCAAGCCAGCGTTTCAACGTCTCCGGGCGGTGGAACGAGAATACCTCGCGCGAACGGTATTTAAGATCTGCGTAATCGGTAAAACGCACCAATTCGCCAGTGGCTTCGTAGGCGAACCGAACCTTGTACTCCCGCTTTACCCATTTGAACTGGCTATTTGCATAGCGGCTGGACTGCGTTTCCACATCTGTCAGCGCTTGACCTTCTTCGTCTTTCTTTGCCTCTACAACACCAACTGGCACTCCCTCAATGAAAAGTGCATAATCCACCGGACCGGTATTGGTAGGGAACTCGCGCACTGCAACACCGGAAGCAACCGTTAGATTTAGTTGTTTCAGATCCTGAATTGTCCAGCCACTTTGCCGCAATCTGTTATCGATTTGTTCCCGCGCTCTTGCTTCCGGAGTCATAACGATGCACCTGCCTTTGCTATCTTAGAGCAAACTGTTGATACCTCTATTTTATAAGATGCAACACAATATTACAAGTGTTTCCTTTTTATAAATTTCAAGGCGATATACTTCATGAGAATTTTTCAAAGTACTTGAAAATACGTAAAAACCATGGTATAAATTATACGAAACAGTCTCTGAGACAAACGAAATTCGGTCCAGTGATGTATAAAGAGAGGTGCCCGCTATGACCGCCGTGATCTATGCCCGCTATTCATCGGATAACCAGCGCGAAGAATCCATCGAAGTCCAAATCTGGGAATGTACGGCTTATCCATATCAAGTACGATGGGCTGGGGTACATCCCTCTGGATGAACTGGAAGCAAAAGAAAAGGCGTGACCGAAGTCACGCCAAATCTTCCCCATTTAGGGAACTTTTGCAAATACTGTTTTATGGGAACTCTGCTCTGGGGAACTCCCTGCCTTACTTATCGTGTGTGGATTTTTGCAGGGTGCGTCCGGGTGGGCGCACCCTGTTTTTGTTTGTGCTTATTTCTTCAGAATCCGCATTGCGTTCAGAACAGCGATGATCGTGACACCCACATCACCGAACACGGCTTCCCACATACCGGCCATGCCGAGTGCGCCCAGAACAAGGAACACGCTCTTGATGCCAAGAGCAATCACGATGTTCTGCATCACAATCCGTTTCGTAGCCTTTGCAACATCAATGGCTTCTACAAGTTTCGATGGTTCATCTGTCATCAGAACAACATCCGCAGCTTCAATCGCGGCATCCGAGCCAAGACCTCCCATGGCAATGCCGACATCTGCACGGGCAAGAACAGGGGCATCGTTGATGCCATCGCCCACGAAGGCGAGTTTGCTGCCCTGCCGTTTCTGCTTATCCAGCATTTCCAGCTTTTCGACCTTCTGGTCGGGCAAGAGCTGTGCATAATACGCATCCAGACCAAGTTCGTCTGCCACCGACTTGCCGATTCGCTCATCATCGCCGGTAAGCATAACAGTTTTTTCCACGCCGATCTTTTTCAGCTCTGCGATTGCGCACTTGCTGTCCGGCTTCACTTCATCTGCGATCAGGATACAGCCTACATAGCTACCATCCGCTGCTACATAGAACTTTGTTCCGGCTGCATCGCAAGCGGCATAGGCAATCTTTTCAGATTCCATCAGCTTACTGTTGCCAGCCAGTACCTTCTTTCCCTGCACCATAACGCTGATGCCGTGTCCTGAGATTTCCTCAAAGCCAGAGAACTGCTTCTGGTCGATTGGCTTTCCATAAGTCGCAAGAATCGACTTTGCGATCGGGTGGTTGGAATAACTCTCTGCCTGTGCAGCATACTCCAATACCTGCTCTTTCTGGTATCCGGCTGCCGGAATGATATTTGCGACCTCAAAAACACCCTTTGTTAAGGTGCCGGTCTTATCAAAGACCACCACGCTCACTTTGTTCAGTGCTTCCAGATAGTTGCTGCCCTTTACCAGCACACCGCGCTTGGATGCGGCACCAATACCGCCGAAGAAGGTCAGGGGAATAGAAATGACCAATGCACACGGGCAGGAAACGATCAGGAACACAAAACCTCTGCGCAACCACTCAGACCAGCCGCCGCCAAGGACGAGCGGCGGAATGATCGCCAACACAGCCGCCATTCCAACAACGACCGGCGTATAGTATCGTGCAAAGGTCGTGATGAAGTTCTCGGTGGGAGCTTTTCTTGCAGAAGCATTCTCCACAAGGTCAGTGATCTTCGATACCGTGGATTCCCCGAAGCTCTTTGTGACTTTCAGCGTCAGCAAACCGCTCTGGTTGATGCAGCCGGACAGGGCTTCATCGCCTTTGCGGATGCTTCTCGGCACAGATTCGCCGGTCAGTGCCTTGGTGTCCAGCATGGATTCGCCATCCACAACGATGCCATCCAGCGGGATTTTTTCACCGGGTTTTACCACGATGATCTCGCCCACCGCAACGCTTTCCGGAGAAACGACCTGCAATACGCCATTCCGCTTAACGGTCGCCGAATCCGGACAGATGTCCATAAGGTCAGAGATGGACTTTCTGGAACGCTTTACCGCCAGCGACTGGAAGAACTCTCCGACCTGATAGAACAGCATAACTGCAACAGCTTCCGGGTATTCCCCGATGGCAAATGCGCCGATCGTGGAAACACTCATCAGGAAATGCTCGTCAAACACCTGTCCTCTGGTGATATTTTTCACTGCCTGCCATACGACATCCCAGCCAAGAATCACATACGCCACAATCAGAAACGCCAGTTCCGCCAGAGTCGGCAGCTTTGCGAATACGGTCAATGCCATACCGATTGCATAGACCACAGCACCCACGGCAAGCCGTATCGTGCGCTTCTTATCCTCATCGTTATAGACCGCCGCTTTTTCATCCTTTTTGACAGGTGCAGTCGCTTCCAGCTGCTTTTCCGACACTTCAACATCCGGCTCATGGCTGTGTACGATCGTGGTAACGGTATCCAGCAAGGAAGCAGCTACCGATGTTCCAGCCTGAACAGTCAGCGTCTGGTTCATCAGATTCACGGTCGAAGAAGTCACGCCATCCAGCTCACCGACTTCTTTCTCGATCTTTGCTGAGCAGTTCGGGCAGTCCAGACCTTTCAGGAGATAGACTTTCGTCACCGCAGGTTCGGTCTTTTCCGACACTTCAACATCTGGCTCGTGGCTGTGGACGATCGTGGTAACGGTGTCCAGCAGGGAGGTAGCCACCGATGTTCCTGCCTGAACAGTCAATGTCTGGTTCATCAGATTCACGGTCGAAGAAGCCACGCCACCCAGCTCACCGACTTCTTTCTCGATTTTTGCTGAGCAGTTCGGACAATTCAGACCTTTCAGGAGATAGACCTTCGTCACCGCAGGTTCGGTCTTTTCCGACACCTCAACATCCGGTTCATGGCTGTGAACGATCGTTTCGACCTGTTCCGCCAGTGTTGCATCCGCAGACTTTTCTGACTGAACGGTCAGTGTCTGTTGCATTAAATTCACAACCGAGGATTCCACTCCCGGCAATGCTCCGACCTCTTTTTCTATCTTGGCGGAACAATTCGGGCAATCTAGACCTTTCAGGAGATAGACCTTCGTCACCGCAGGTTCGGTCTTTTCCGACACCTCAACATCCGGTTCATGGCTGTGAACGATCGTTTCGACCTGTTCCGCCAGTGTTGCATCCGCAGACTTTTCTGACTGAACGGTCAGTGTCTGTTGCATTAAATTCACAACCGAGGATTCCACTCCCGGCAATGCTCCGACCTCTTTTTCTATCTTGGCGGAACAATTCGGGCAATCTAGACCTTTCAGGATGAATACTCTTTTCATTTTGACCTCCACTACGTTTTCTTAATTGTTCAATCGCTCAACTTAAAAGACAAAAAGATAATCGCTTGCGCGATCATCCTCTTAAATGCTCAAATCCCTTGTCGATGATCTCCTTTACATGATCATCCGCCAGCGAATAATACACGATCTGGGCCTCTCTGCGGAATTTGACCAGTCCGGCAAGCCGGAGTGCTTTCAGCTGGTGAGAGATCGCCGATTTGGTGACGCCCAGCAGAACCGCAAGGTCGCATACACACATCTCGCTCTGTTCCAGAGCATGAAGGATCTGCACTCTTGTGCCATCTCCGAACAGCTTGAAAAGCGATGCAAGCTGGATGTAGTCGTCTTTCGGCTGCATTTTGCCTTTTACATCGTTCACGATGTCCTCATGGATCACATCGCAATTACAGGTGTATAAAGAATTTGACATCAGACGTTCTCCTTGTTTTGTAGTTGAACAACCGTTCAATCATATTATATCTGCTCTTCCTCCGTTGTCAAGAGGAAAAGTTAGCATCTGCTTCCTGCGATTTGTCGTCTAACAGACCTTGACAGCCTCCTTATTTCGCATACAATATAGTTGAGCGTTTACTCAACTGCCGTATTTTGCGCAGAAGATTTTTCATTTGAACAACCATGCAATAAATAAAAGAGGTCTGCCTGTGAAAGGAAAATTCATCACTCTGGTTCTGACATTGGGATTTCTTGCCGCGTTTGGCGTATTTATGCACTCGCCGCCCTCTATTCTGGATGGGCTGACCGGTGCGACCCCGAAAGCGAAACGTGCCGCACAGATGGCCGCACCGCTGGAGGGCAACTATCTGTTCTGCATCAACCCTGCGCTGGAACCGTTTTCCGATGCGGATTTCCGGAATGATCTGAAAGCATTTGTTTCCGGTGAGACAGAAGTCCTTTCCGATGCCGGACTGCCGCACATGACGCTTTCGGTCTGCGAAACAGACTATCCCTTGCTTTGCTATGCAACGGCTCTTTGTGAACGCCTGACTGCTGCCGGAGCAGATGTCACGTTGAAGCAGTACAGCGAAACCATGCTGCGTTCCCGTGCAATCAATGGGCGGTATCAACTGCTGCTGGTTTCGGAAAATACGCTTGATGCAACAGCATTGCCGGATGCAGACATCCTTCTGCTCTCCGCAGAAGAAATGGAGGACCCCTCATGCGAAAACTGAACACCATTCTCTCCGTTCTGCTACTTTTCATCTGTCTGCTTCATGGGCTGATGGGCAGTTTTATGTTGCTGGGCATCAGTTCCGGGGCAGGAAAGTTTCTGGCATGGATCGGCGTTGGCATTCTGGCGGCGCACACCGTCCTTGGGCTTTTGCTGACCGCACAGACATTCCGGGCTTCCCGGTCCGGCGGAAAACTCTACGGAAAGCAGAATGCTCTGTTCTGGGCAAGGCGCACCAGTGGGCTTGCTATTTTGCTCATGCTCTTTTTCCATATTGGCGTGTTCGGCAGAGTGCAGGACGGCGTATACATTCTGTTTCCGTTCACAACGGTCCGGCTGCTGACGCAGCTTTTACTGGTTGCTTCGGTATTTGTGCATCTTCTGCTCAATCTCCGACCCCTTCTGGTATCGCTGGGCATCGTCCGGGATAAGGAGCAGCGCGGCGACCTCTATCTGATTCTTTCTATACTGGTGCTGTTTGCTGCCGGTTCGATCATTCTATATTATATCGGGTGGAACAATGTATGAAACACACTTTGGTGATCGTGGGTGCAGGGCTGGCAGGGCTTTCCGCTGCTTTGACTGCTGTGAAAAACGGCTGGACGGTAAAGCTGGTGTCCTCCCTTGCCTCCGAGCGGGCGCAGTCTGTTATGGCAGAGGGCGGAATCAATGCAGCCTTGAATACCAAGGGAGAGGAGGATAGCCCGGAGCAGCATTATACAGATACCCTGACCGCTGCCTGCGGACTTGCTGACCCGAATGCAGTCTGGGGGATGACGCAGGCTGCGTCCGAACTGGTGCGCAGCCTGCACCATCTGGGAGTACAATTCAACGTGACAGATGACGATGAACTCGACCTGCGGAATTTTGGCGGACAGAAGAAAAAGCGGACGGCCTTTGCACAAAGCGATACGGGAAAGCAGCTAATGACCGCTCTGATTGATGCTGTGCGCCGGGAAGAAAGCGCAGGAACGGTCGAACGCTTTCCACACCATAAGTTCCGCACCCTGCTGCTTTCCGGGAACATCTGCGGTGGCTGCACAGTGCAGGACACCTATACTGGCGAACTGCTGCGGTTTGTATGCGATGCCGTCCTGATTGCCACAGGCGGGCTGCATGGCTTATTCGGTGATACGACCGGCTCTCTTGCCAATACCGGAGAAGTCACCGCAGAACTGTTCCGTCTGGGCGTTCCGATGGCAAATCTTGAAATGATCCAGCACCACCCTACCACGGTCGAACTGGGCGAAAAACGGATGCTTCTGAGTGAGGCCGCCCGTGGTGAGGGCGGGCGGCTGTTTGCATTACGGAACGGGAAGCCGTGGTATTTCATGGAAGAAAAATATCCGGAACTCGGCAACCTGATGCCGCGTGACATCACCGCGCGGGAAGTCTGGACGGTCAGCCGTGACTATGAGGTGTTCCTTGATATGACAGAGCTTCCTAAAGAAGTCATGGAGCATAAACTTGCCGGACTGGTGGATGATTGTCAGACCTATCTGCACAAAGATATTCGCAAAGAACCCATTCCGATTTTGCCGGGTATCCACTACTTTATGGGAGGCATTCAGGTGGACGAGCGGCACCGCACTTCGATGCGGAATCTGTACGCTGCCGGTGAATGCTGCGCTCAGTACCATGGCGCAAACCGTCTGGGTGGAAATTCTCTTCTGGGTGCGATCTATGGAGGACAGATTGCTGCGGAAACTGCCTGCCGGGAAACAGTCAGTTCCCCCAATATGCCCTGTGCCGAAGAATCCCTTCTGCCCGAACTTTCCCCGGACGCTCAAATGCAGATGAATCGTATTCTGCTGAACGCACTCGGTGTCGTGCGGGATGCACAGACATTGGAAGCGGGCATTCAGGAAATCCGCAAACTGTCTGGCACCCTTCCGCTTCTGGGCTGTGCCATGCTGGAAAGTGCCCTCGCCCGAAAAGAAAGCCGGGGTGCGCACTGGCGGGCAGATTATCCCCAACGCAACGATGCCGTTTACTGCAAAGCCACCGTGGCACACTGGAACGGGCAGCATATCGCCATCAGCTTTGAATCCATCCCCGAAAGGCGGCATGATTTATGAACTACACCATCCGAATCAAACGGCAGGAAAACCCGCAGGCTTCACCCTGCTGGCAGGAGTTTTCCTTTGAGGGAAGTGCGGACACCTCGATTGCTTCGGTGTTGAACGAGCTGAATCACCGCAGCCCTCTGTGCGAAAAGAGCGGAACGGTCGTTTCCCCCATTGCGTGGGAATGCGGCTGCATGATACGCAAGTGCGGTGCCTGTGCCATGCGGATCAATGGTCTGCCTCGTCTTGCCTGTTCCGTTTTTCTGCGGGACTGTAAGGGAAGCGTTGTTACTCTGGAGCCTTTGAGCAAATTCCCACTGGTGAAAGATCTGGTCGTAGACCGTTCCGTGATCTTTGAAGCACTGAAGCGGACAAAGCTGTGGCTGGAAGGAGATGCGTTCCAGACCAGCTATACGCACAGCCAGCGGTATCAATCTGCTAAGTGTCTGCTCTGTGGCTGCTGCTTGGAGGTCTGCCCGAACTTTGACCCGAACAGTGAATTTGCTGGAGCTGTTCTGCCCGTCAACGCTTACCGTATTCTGAACGAAGAACAGGATATTGCCCATCAGACAGAACTCGCAAATGCGTATCGTCAGCTTTATTTTGAAGGCTGCGGAAAATCTCTTGCGTGCCAGGACATCTGCCCAGCCGGAATCCCGGTCGAAGAACTGATGTCACGTTCCAATGCCGCAGCGGTCTGGAAGCGATAAAGTGTAAAAGGGTATGCGGTTTATAGCCGCATACCCTTTTATGCTTAATCTTCTAATCCGTGACTTCCCGCCACATTCTTCAGATACTCCTCTGGTTCGCCGTTCAGAATCAAGTCTGCATAGCCCAGCGGGTCGTTGTAGATGAGGTAATCCAACTCCGACCTCTGCGCCATGGTCACATCCAACGCATCCTCGACCCCGGTGCAGTCAATGGAGAT
>ERZ1026901.1117-NODE-1117-length-16778-cov-10.575913_pt1 | contig 16778 bp, 17 predicted proteins | sample MGYA00380179_ERZ1026901 | MGnify/ENA primary metagenome ERZ1026901 (study PRJEB33269, sample SAMEA4719815) | human gut metagenome | biome: human-associated habitat; feature: organic feature; material: feces | place: Cameroon | collected 2013-10 ... | reverse complement strand
GTATATGCAGAAATTACATTTTTACATAAAGACGGAAATTCCCTGCCCATAATAGCATAACGTTCGATATATATATCATCGGATAAATCATGACTCTCATGCCAGACATAGAATCTTTGTTTCTTTCTCTCATCTATTTCGTTCTGATTTTCACCCTCTAAAGATTCATAATTCTTATTAAATCGACTAGGGGTATAGTATGTTCCTAGAAACAGCATTAAATTTGCAACCGAATCGCATAATTGTGAGAATAGGTCTTGCAATTCATCATCTATAAAATGATTCTTCACATATTTATTATGATATTCAAGTTTTTCTAAAAACTCAGCTTGATACTCATTGAATTTCTGCATCCTAAGTATAGATTCTATTACGGATGTAATTTCTGGTTCAGACCATTTTCTATCAATATTGACAAATTGTTGTGTGTCATACTCTTTTGCCTCATTGCTATACTCAACATCTTTTTGTCTTGGAGTTTTACCTTCATCTTTTGCATGTTTCGGTATAAGGGTAAGTGCAGACAAAAAATTATCTTTATGAGGATTCCATTGCTTTGCTGATTTTATTGGCAGACTTAGACACTTGCATAAATCCTCCTGAAGGGTATCTAGGGAAGAAGTCTTGTCTATTTTAATAGCTTTATCTAAATTCAAAAGCCATCCGATATTATCAAAAGTACTATCAGGTAGAACTATCTGAATTATTTTCTTCTTGAGAGCCCATGCAGCACCAACTTCATTTTGACAAATTTCACTTTGCTTATAACTCTGCGACACCATACACAATATAATTTGCGAGTTTTCAATATTCTCCTTTATATATTCAGGAATGTTATCGCCAGCATCGACCCCAGTTTCAGCAAAAGAAGTACAAACAATATTATCATCCGTCAACCCCATACCTGCTATAAGTATATGTGTCTTAAATGCATTTACAATAACTGCATCGTCTGAACTATGACTTATAAACACTTGCCGTTTAGGATTTGCTTCACTTTTAGCAATAGCATCTGTGTTTTGTTTCATATTACTAATTTGTTCTAAAGCAGAACGGCCACTTTTATGAGAAGCAAGATAACCTTCATTATGAATTACATTAGAGTCTTGATTTATACGATTTTGTAAAGCTAACTCTAGTTCCTTTATTTCATCTATATGATCATAGTTTTCAAAAACGCTATGACTACATAGTTCAGTAATAATTTTTATTTGATCCTTAGCTGGGAAACATTTCAAATAATCATAAAGCAGAGTTCGCTTATTGGGTTCTTGCTCTATACTTATAGTATCAGGAATGCTCACACCATAATCAATACTATAAGCATTCATAATTTTTGTAATCTTTCCACCTGTTAGTGGACTATTAGTCGAAGCAAGGACATCTGTACAATGTTGCAAGAAAACATTACCAAGTATAGCCATAAAATGTATTCTTTTTATTTAATAATTATGTGACTGATTGGGACGGCTTTGTCATCTCCGCATCCTTACCGTCTTCATAATGACAAAGATTGTCACAAGGCAAGAAATATTTACCTTCCATTTTGCTTAGCCTTATATTCCAATAGGTCAACAACCATCTTGAAATCATCAAACTTTTGACAGTATTGAGAGGCTAAAGGTTCAGGGAACTGCTGACGAATAGAAGCCTACAGCAATGTTGAGTTTTGAGTGTTGAGTATTGAATTGTCGGCTTTGCCGATGTTGAATTCAGAATTACGAATTAATATGTTCTGATTCATTTACTCTTCACAAATTGTCTCCAGCGATTTAACAAATCAATGCCTTTTGCCATCTCTTTCTTGGTGTAGAAAGCACTGAGATGATAACGGGTATTATCATCTTCATCATCTGTTAAATAGAACTCGAAATCACCTACAGAAAAACCTGCATCATACAAATCATTGTTTGTCAACCCTACCCTTTTCAAGTAATTATTATACTCAAAACTCATTGGTAACAAATCTTTCCGAATATTGTTCAGAAGACAATATTGTTCCATCATTTTCTTCATTTTCGGATGAAAGAAGCCATTATAATAGAGCATTACCAATTCATATCTTGATAAAGTAGCCCTGACAAAGGTTGCATACTGATATTGTTTTTCCTCTCCTAACCAATCGTTTTCTTCAACAAACCTTAATATGGTATAGAGATGACGAAAATAATGATCAAACATCGTTGTTGTCATATAATCATCGAAACAATCTTTGCCTCTAAATTTTATAACGCTGTACAAACCTAGGCGCATAGAGGAACCAGGAAAAATATGATTACCTATTTTATGTTCACATAGATTGAATACATAGTAAAATAAGTTCCTTCCTCGATATTCATCCTTGGTCAAAACTTCATTTGCAGATCTACCACTTGAATCATCTTGTTTTACCCATTCTGTATGTGAATCAGCAGCATATAGGTCATTGACAATACTTTGTTGAACTTCGATCATCTTAAAAAAAGTATTCTCGAAGCGCTCTATCTTCATCGTTTCGTTTTGTTGATTGATATCTTTTTTTGACTGTTCAATTGCTCGTTGTTGATACTCCAAATTCTTATTTTGCTGTCTAATAGTAATTATCAAACCAGCAAAAGCCAACCCAGAGAACAAAGTATTGACAGCACCAAACAAATCACCGAATTGTCCACGTTTTTCCCAACATCCTATATTATTATATATAATATAAAACGAGAAAACCATAATGAGCATAACACCCAATACAGCCCAAATCATATAACATAACCAATTGTTATTATTGTTTTGTTCATTTGTCATATTAGCATTCTAAAGTAAACCACCAATACAGCGTACCCACTATTTTTCAGTGGGTTAACTGCATTAGTATTTTGAAAAAGTTTTGATTTCTTTTTATTTAACAGTTATGCGATTGATATGGAGGCTTTGTCATCTCTGCATCCATACCGTCTTCATAACAAAAAATCTTGGAAACACTAATTATCGTTAATTATCCATGAATTTTGCCATGAATTAATACGTCATACGGTTGTCTCATTTCAATTTATACATCTGATAACATGTATATACCACAGCCACTATAGGCCGAATAAGCATTATGATAATGATCAAGTTGACATAAAGTACAAAACCATATCCATACCAGTTGTGCGAGCCACATAGATAAAAGAATGATACTATAATAGGTAATACGACTTTTAAACTCGCTGCATCATAATAGCATGACAACAAATACCTAAACTTATCCCATAAACGATGGTATTCACGCTTTCTTATCTGAATGTGATTACAATAATCTATTGATTGTGACAATGTATATAACATAGCAACTATCAGCAATAATGTAATTGCCAATGAATGATCCTTGAATATCGGTTGAGACAAGATATCTTTGAATAAGAAATTATCCAAACCTCCAGAAATCAATGTTAACAACAATACAAGTATTATAGAATTGAAAATGACACCCAACACTATCATTATCCAATTGCCAGCAAATACATTAATACGAGTAAACGCTGTATTTGAATAGCTTTCTTTGAATAATGTTATATTATTTCCGTCCCTGTCTTTTATAGTTGCCAAATCGTCTATACGCAGATTCTTCAAAATAGAGTACTTCTCAAGTAACGGCTTTAGTTTTCTCTTTCCTAAAGACGACAAACCATTGTAATATATAAGAACCAACTCGAATTCGGAAAGTTGTGCTCGAAACATTGATGAATAGCGGTATTTCTGCTGTTCATCAATCAAATCGGTTTCATCTATAAACTTTAATATACGATAAAGATAACGGTAATAATGATCCAAGATACCTTTTAAGGCTATTTCGTATGGAGTGATTCCGGAATCTTCAATAGCTTCCTTCAGTATCATTCCTTCCAACTTACGCTGTTGATAAATATATTCAAAAACAGCTCTTCCTTTTATCTCTTTAGCATTAACAGAATTATTGTTGGCTTGATCTTCTTGTACATTATAGTAATTAGAGAACAATGCATTTGTGTCAGTCCCTTGTAGGTCTATTCTTTCAATTGTCAGTCCATCAACAATGTGTTCAAATGTCTGTGTCATATTGAAGAACGTGTTCTCGAACTGAAGCCGTTGAGCATTTATCTTTCCACTATTGTCATTCTTTATCTGCCATATAATCGTTAGTATTACTCCACCAAAAGCAAGTCCTGAGAATAATGCATTTATCAATCCTGCACTATCACCAAGAAGTCCAGACTTCTCTAATGTACCGTCTTTAAATGTTGAGGCATATTCTACCAGTTGCCCTATCTCGGACACATAAAGATAAAAACAAATGCCAACAACAATAAAGACAAGGATGGCTATATAACCTATAGAATTTCTATCTCTCATAGTATAAATTCATATTAAAATACGACTTATACCTATCCATATTAGGTACTTGACTTAAAAAATCATCAATGTCACCATTAAATCTAACAGTCCCTCCTGCTATCAAATCATCACATATCGTATCCCAGATATCCAACATATCCACATCTGCTAAGTCTTCCTTTAAAAACCGAGGCTTCCCTTCTACTATTTCGTATTGTTTTGATTTTAATATATTTTCATTAGTTGTTATATCATCTTTAGGGTTTTTCTTTAAATTACCAATGATTGCCTCACGAAAAACCTGTTTATCGTACTTTTTCCATTTTTTCATCAGGAAATCATCATGTGGTATCAGGATTTCACCATGATTAAACATTTCTCCATAATACTTGGACCCAGATGAGGTTTGACGAAAGGTGAACCCATTGACCATTTTATTTTTATTAAAGTCATCATTCATGCTCATACCCAATAAAAATTGCTTATTATCGAATGTGCGTGGAAATACCTGTTTGCCTAATGTGGACAACCCTGGTGTCAAACCAAATGGTAAAGAAAGTTCATAGGTATATACAACACCAATAGTTCCTTCATCAGCTGGTGTAAATGTTCCATTAGACTCATCATACTTGTGTGTTGCATAAAACATTGCCACATCAATGTCTGACGTAAGATTCATATAAGGAGCTTTTAGCCCGTATGCAGATGCAAGAGCATATGGATTGCCAACTCTTATTGTAAGGCGCTTGTCCACTTCAATTCCTTCATTTAGTAATTTATATAAAGGAAATGACTCAACAAGCATTTTGAACTGTTCTATCAGAACATTATATTCCATAAACTCATCATGCCCAATGACTGATCCATTTTGAATAGGTTTATAATAATTCGGTTGAAGCCTTTCTTTTACAGAATCAAAGTTACTATTGCCATAATACAACAATCCTTGATGTGTTATATTGGGCTTAATCGAAAAACGGCCATTAGACAAACGTGTCAGAATATAAACGTCTTCATCACCAACTATGCGTTCAAATGGCATTAAATGTTGGACGGGCATTTTATTTTGCATCATCATCAAAATACGCCCCATCTCTTTACTGTCTGGCAGCTTAGCTATATTTGAGTTTTGAAAAATCATAATAATAGTTAGTGCTCAATTTAGGGCATAGCCCTTTGTATAGGCACTTTTGCAAGTGCCTATATATTGAGTTGTTAAAAATTTCACTTGTTTGTTAAGTATTTCATACTTTTTCTCGCCATGGCAAAGTTCAAGCAAGCTTGCTTTGCTCATAACTTATCGAAAAAGTTTCATACATTTTCTTCATTCGACAATTTAAAAGCAAGCTTTCATTGTTATTTGAGGGCTTGCTGCCCTTGCTGGGGCGCAAGGCTTGATATCGTGAAAAAATGAAGACGTTATCGTGGGCCGATGAAGACGTTATCATTGGCGGATGAAGCCGACTTCGTGGGGCGATGAAGTCAACTTCATTTTCATGGGATGTTTATACGTTCTTCAGACTCTTATTGCGCATGGTGTAATGGTCGCCTACCACGTAGTCGCTCTGGTCGAGTTCGGGGGTGATGTAGGAGGTGGTGTAGATGAGCTGATAGGAGTCTGTAGGATACGACTTCAGGCGTTCGATAAGGGTCTGCTGGAATTGCTGGGCACGCTCCTTCTCGATTCCCTTGTCCTCCATATTGTCGGCAAAGATGAAGTGCGGATAGCGCATCCAGGGGATGTCGAGGGAGGCGAAGAAGAGGGAGAAGCGAGCCACTATCTTCAAGAAGAATGCCGAGGAGGCACTGTACTTGGAGTACTTGTCGGAAAGATAGACGAGATTGTTGGCAAAGTCGACGTGGAAGTCGGAGGGGCGTGAATTGACGAAATCACGCTGACGCTCCTTGTCGTGTTGCAAGAAATAGACTCCGTGCTCCTGTATCTTCGACAGCACCTGGGCGCGACGACTCTCTTGACCTGCTGTCTTGGCTTGTATCAAGCGCTCCTCATGCGAGAGGTCGGACTCGAGCTGCTCCTTGCGCTCTATGAGTTGCTCGTAATACTCGGCTCGCTCCGCCATATCGTACAACTGCAAGAGTTCGCCATTTGCCTTTCCCTTATTATATATAAGGTCTTCGATTTCTTCCTCGGCTGTGCTGCGCACATTGTCGAGCATCTGGTCGAGCGTCTTGCGGGCGCTGCGATGCTTGCGACGAAGGCTGAGGCGTTGGGCTTTGAGCTGGTCGAGCCGCTTGATGTCCTGCTCATGAATGGACGCTGACTCCTTGATCTGAAACGACAGTTCGGCAATGAGTCGTTTTGCCTGGGTTATGCCCAACTTGTCCTTTATGGGCGACTTGCACAGGCGGCATGTGCCTTCTGGCACATCATTTGGCAACGGTGAGAGGCATTCGGGACAATACTCCAACTGCAGGTTGCCGAGTATCTGACGGGTGGAGACTGAATTCTGCAGGGCTTTCTGTTTACGCTGAAGCTCGTCTATGAACATCTTTGTGTCTTCTATATCGTGAGACAAGATATCCTCGTCACGCTCTGCCTTGTCCAAATCGTGGGCAAGGGTCTTGACAAGCTGCATCTGTTGCATTGTCTCCGACTTGTGGCGCTTGCTGACTTCCTCGCCTTGACGTTTGCGATGGATGTCTTCTTCCAATTGCTCTATGTCAAGTCGTTTCTGCTTGATGAGCGACTCTATATGTTCCTTGGAACGCTGGTCTTTGGGGAGTGACGATTCTACAGAACGGATATCGGACTTAATCTCGGTGATGGCGCTCTCAAGTTCTTTCTTCTTGAGTTTGGCTGAATAGAGATCGGAGTCGAATATGCCAAGCAGAAGGTCGGCTACTGCCTCACGGGTGGTTTGCTTGTCAAACTGCTCGTAGTAGAACAACGAACTGGTAGGCGACTCCTGGTCGATATACAGTAGACGAAGCAGCTGGTGCATAGTTATGTTGCTGTCGCCCTGCACTATAGGCATACCCATAACCTCGAACAATTCGTTGGAGAAGCTACGCTTGTTGGACGTTGTGCTATAGCCGAAGTAGTTTGACTCGCAATTGGAGGCAAGCGCTTGGTCGATGCTTCCCCAATAGACGGTCATTCCGCGCTTTGGGAGGACACGTCCCTCATCGTCCTTCTCTATAGGGCGTGAAAGGGTGAGCACGGCTCCATCTGTTTCCACCTCGACCATTACGCGCGAACAGCTACGGGCTTGGGCTACGAAATTGGTGTATTCGCCACCGAGGGCATAGAACAGAAGGTGGGTGATTGTGGACTTGCCACTACTGTTCTCGCCACGGATGATGTTGACTCCATGATGAAACTGCTCATCGTAGGCTACAAGTCCGCCTTCGGTGAGAACATACAGACGATTGACAAAGAGATTAGCAGCCATCGTATTTTGATTCTAATAGTTTGGTGCGATATTTCAGTCCGTCTACTCCGTTAAGTGGTGTATTGCGGAAGGACAGCATGAGCCACGACAATACATTGGCATCTTCTGGCGCCATTTCGTCGAGCTGTGACATGACCTGCTGCATCTTATCGGCATCTGTTACTGTCACCTTCTGCTGGAGCAGCATTTCGGGATCGATGAGTCCGTAGCTTGCCAGATGGCTCAAGGCTATCATCTGGTAGGGACGCAACCGCTCGAAGATGCGACGGCTGTTGGATATATAATTGTATGGGGTGAACTTGTTGGGGATGAACTTCCTGCGCGAGTCCTTCAACTGCGTCTCATCGCTCTTCAGGCTGATCTTGTTAGCAAGATATGGAAACAGCAGATAGAAGTCGTAGATGCGCAGGCGGTCTACCTCAATCGTCTCGTTGCCATCAAAACGCTTCAGAATGTAAAGCATGCGAAAGATGGTGTGAAAGGGGTCGAATGCGGGTACGTACATTGTTGTATGCGTTGATGACTGTTAGTAATCTTTCCAATTGATGTGGCATTTGCCCGTGAGATAGTAGAGCATGCCATAAATGTCGTCTTCGTTATAGCAGAGCTGGCGATCGCATGAGCCATTGGCATTAATCTCGTCGATTATCGGCAGCACCACTTTTTCGTATACCATCTGTCGGATATCGCAAAGCGACAGACTCTCGATGTTAGGCAATATGTATGTGTCGAAACGGTGGCATAGTTTGGCAAACAGATAACTGTCGATGAGCTGGGCTGACTCATAATACTGGAAGCGCGTAGACTTTTTGGCAAAATACATCTTCAATCGTCGTGCCTTGTCGATTGCCGACTGTGAGAAGCCTCCATCCTTGAGTTTTGCCTCCAAGCCTATTGTATGGGGCAACTTGGTGTGGTAGCGCTTGATGTCGTCAAGTTTCTTCTGTAACCGTATGTCGTTGTTGATTTCATCATTCAACCGTCGAAACCATCCTCCAAGACGGCTCTCGGATTGAGTGTAGTAATTGTTGACTTCACGGGCGTTAGGATTGTAGTTGTCTACCTTGCGTATTTTCGTATCATTAAAACTGTTGCCAGTACCAGGGTCTCCATTTACACTTAAGTTTATTTCCATGGCAAAGATATGTTTTTGTTATTGACATGTCGTAATCGGAAACTATTGCAGCAAGTCTTTTACGTGTTTGACCAATAATTCATCGGCAGGCTCCTTGGCAAGTTGTCCGCGCACAGAGTGCTCATTGTTGCCTTCAAGAGCAATGGTAAGGGCGGTGGCATTAGTGTCGGTATAAAAACCTGCATTACACATTATATATATTATATTGGCAACAAGGTTGCGATTGAACAACGTGTCCTTTTGTTTACCAGGACTAAACACAATACTCTTTACCTCTGGAATATCGAGTACAGAACGCCATGTGGTCTCATAGCGATTCTTCCACTCGTTGGCAACATACTGTTTTATGCGTGACAAATAAGTCATAATCTCCGACTTGAGGTGTTCGCGCTCATCGTCGGTCATATTATTGTCGGGTGAGGACATAGCCTTTGGCTTGTCACCATAATTATAGTTGATGACGGTGGTGGCGTTGGGGTTGTAGTTTTGCACAGTGCCTATATGTACCTCCTGAAAGGTATTGCCTGTACCAGGATTTCCTTTGATATTGATGTCCATAATGCTTTCTTTTTAAGTTGGTAATTATTTGATTTTTAATGTGAAAGAAAGAAGAAATTATAGAGGTGTTTTCTTACTTGCTTTCGCTTGTTTGTAGTAGTAACTTTGCATCGCAGTCAAGAAACAAATAAATGTTTAACTTCTGCCGGGCGCAACGACTGCTTGCGTAAATACGAAGTCCCATACCGGCGATGGGCGTAGATATATGATAAATTATAGTGTGTACATGTTTGCCAATCCTATTGACTCAAGTAAGCCAGACAAGGCGTATGCCAAGGCGCAGGTGAAGGAGGTGATGTCGTTTCGCGACTTCGTCAGTCACATTGCGGAGCATGGCGGATACAAACGCGGTCAGGTGAAGGGTGTGTTGAGCGATATGTGTTCTTGTCTTGTGGAGCAGTTGCTGGAGGGCAAGAAGGTGATGCTTGATGAACTGGGCAACTTCTGGCTGTCGCTGAGCAGCGAGGGAGCGGAAAGCTGTGAGGCGTTTAGCGCAAAGAACATTACTGGGGTGAACATAATCTTCACACCGGGCGAGGACTTCGAGAACTTGCTTTCACGTGCCACGTTTAATCCTGTGCCAAGTCGCTCGCTGCAGAACGCTGCTATCAAGGCAGAGAAGAAGGGCGAGAAGACCATCGACATCGAGGCTGTGAAGAAGAAGCCTGCTACGGATGGTGGTGACAACAGCGGTAAGCCTACCAAGCCTTCTAATCCTTCTGGCACTCCTGGCGGTTCGGACAGCAACACCGAGAACAGCGGAGCTACGGGCAATCCTGACGGCACTGGCTCGGAGGGCGGCAACGATAAGTTTGAAGCGTAACCATTAACTGCATAGTGAATAATGAAACTTTTTTTATTAATGTATCTAAAGACTACGAGTATGAAGACAGCCTGGAAGCGTGTGGCACTCTATGTGCTGCGAGTGATTGAACTGATTGTGACGGGCGCCGCGGGCGGTGCCATGACGCAAATGTAAAGCGCAATGTTGAATTTTGAGTGTTGAATGTTGAGTTAGGCGCTGTGCGCAATGTTGAGTGTTGAGTGTTGAATGTTGAGTTGGTCGCTGCTACGCATGCGATTGAGAATTGAAGCCTACGGCAATGTTGAGTGTTGAATGTTGAATGTTGAATTGTCGGCTTTGCCGATGTTGAGTTGTTCAATGTTGAATTGCATAATTTATTAATTCTTAATCGTAGGCGTTAGCCGAGAACAACTCCTAACTCAAAATTCAAAAATCCTAATTCATTATTGGACGTTAATTTATAGATTTTATGAGAACGATAACCTTGATTATAGTGCATTGCTCCGCCAATAAGGCGGGCAGCACTATCAGAATGGCGGACATCGACCGCTACCACCGCTCGCTGGGTTGGAAGGGTTGTGGATATCACTATGTGATTCCTACTGACGGCACTATTGAACGTGGACGTCCTGAGGAACAAGTCGGGGCACATTGCAGAAATCATAACCGACATTCTATCGGGGTGGCGTATATTGGAGGTCTTGCCGATGACGGCAAGACTCCTTGCGACACCAGAACGGAGGCACAAAAGCGTGCGCTGAGAACGTTGCTTAGTGAACTGCATAAGAAGTATCCTAAGGCGCTGATAGTAGGACATTGTGATCTGGATCCACATAAACCGGATTGCCCAGGATTTTGCGTCGCAGACGCAATGTTGAATGTTGAGTGTTGAATGTTGAATTGGTCGCTGCTACGCATGCGATGACGAATTGTTCAATTGTGAGTTGATGCATTTAACATTGGTCCTAAATTCATGAATAATTTGTGGTAATTCGTGACTAAAAGAACTTTATGCTTGCTGCGTGACTCTTTGTCATGAATTATCATGAATTATCCAGAAATTTAACATTTAACACTTAACATTTAATTAAGCTATTCTGCTATTTCGAAATCCTCACGATGCACATTGCTGATGGCTACTGCATAGCCTCCGAGGTCCATTACCAACTGACGGTCGCGCAAGATGCGCACTATATAACCTTCCTGACCTTTTAATACTCCTGTGAGTACACGCAGCTTGACATGGTCTTTGGCAAACTTCTCGAATGGATCACGAAGGAAGGTGACACGCTCGGGGGTCTCTGACATGATTTTCATGAAAGGACGCATTAGGTTATCGGGTATTGTGGCGGGCTTGCTGGTGCAACAATCGTTTACCAGATAATACTGCGGAAAATATCGCGTGAGGAATGTCTTCAACTGATTGGTCTCGCCTTGCAAGAACACTAGTCCACTAATGGAGGGCTTCATCTCCTTCTGCACTCCCCTACCGTTGGCTTTCTGCTTGTAGTGTAACGAACGATGGACGAAACAATTGGGTTTGAACTCACCGTCAAGCTTCAAGGAATCAAGTCTTTTCTCAAAGCATCCTGCCGACATATGCTGGATGAAGATATAGCCCCAAGGTGATGGAGGGTCTTCGCTCTTGGACATTCCTCCTACTTTCGAATCCGATGCATCATCAGCTTCGACTATGTGAATGCCCTTTGGTAAACGTTTTCCATTATACTTATCGTTCACGTCGGCTGCAGAAGAAGGAAGCGAGCAAACCTGCGTCATTTTCTTTTTCTACTTTATGTTATCGTTGACGGTCATCACGAGGGACGACTGTAAGGGTTCAATATTGTTCATAATTTCCTAATAATATGAAACAAGATTCGTGGTACAAAGGTACGACTTTTTTCTGTACTTATTGCCGTTTTCTGTACAAAAAAAAAGTAGGAAGAAGACTTGATTGTTTTCTTCCTACTTGATTAAGATAAGTTTATTCCGGTATATTGGATTTATCCGAAGTTGTCGTACATTATGCTCTCTGGGTCTACGCCGAGCGAATCGAGGTAGTCGGTAACTGTCTTGATGAGCATAGGAGGTCCGCAGAGATAGTACTCGCAATCCTCTGGAGCCTCGTGGTCCTTCAAGTATGTATCGCGGATACAGTTTACTGCAAATCCTTCGTAATACTTCACGCCCTGAGCATCGGCAACAGGGTCCTTGCGGTCGAGAGAGAGGTGGAAGTGGAAGTTAGGATATTCCTTCTCCAGTTCCCAGAAGTCCTCAAGGAAGAAGGCTTCACCAAGAGCACGTGCACCATAGAAGAAGTGGAGCTCACGGTCACGAGTGTGAAGAGTCTTGGTCATGTGCATGATCTGAGCACGCAGAGGAGCCATACCTGCACCACCACCAATCCAAATCATCTCCTTACCTGAAGTGAAGTTAGGATGGAAGTCGCCATAAGGACCTGACATCATAACCTTGTCACCCGGCTTCAAAGAGAAGATGTATGAAGAAGCGATACCTGTAGGAACGTTCTGGAATCCAACCTGCGGACGTGGCAGGAACGGAGTAGTGGCAATACGCACGGTAAGTGTGATGATGTCACCCTCGTCAGGATAGTTTGCCATAGAGTAAGCACGTACTGTCGGCTCTGGATTGTGAGCCTTAAGCGAGAAGATGTTGAACTTCTCCCATGTTCCGATGTACTCCTTGCCGATAAGATCCTTGTCGAAGTCCTTGTCGTAGTCGATGCAGTCGTATGCAGGAATCTTGATCTGAGCGTAAGAGCCAGGAACGAAGTCCATGTGCTCACCCGGAGGCAATGCCACCTTGAACTCCTTGATGAACGAAGAAACGTTCTTGTTGGAGATAACCTCGCACTCCCATTCCTTAACACCCATAACCGAATCGGGCACCTTGATCTTCATGTCCGACTTAACCTTGCATTGGCATCCCAGACGCCAGTTGTCCTTGATCTGCTTGCGTGTGAAGTGAGGCTTCTCAGAGTCGAGAATCTCGCCACCACCTTCAAGCACCTGAACCTTACATTGGCCGCAGCTTGCCTTACCACCGCAGGCAGAAGGCAGGAAGATACCATTCTCGTTGAGTGTAGTCATCAACGAAGAGCCCTGGGGTACGTTGATGGTCTTGTCGCCATTAATTTCGATGTTGACATTACCACTCGGGCTAAGGAACTTCTTAGCTACGAGCAGTATGACAACCAAGAGGAGTATCACAACAAGGAAAACTCCGATACTTGCAAATATAAATGATGTATTCATAACGTTGAGTCCTCCTTATTATATTTTAAGACCAGAGAAGCACATCATAGCCATAGCCATGAGTCCTACTGTGATGAATGTGATGCCGAGACCCTGCAGAGGCTTTGGCACGTCGCTATACTGCATCTTCTCGCGGATGGCACCCATAGCTACGATAGCCAAGGTCCAGCCGATACCGCTACCAAGAGCGTACACAAGAGCGTCAACTACACTACCTATGTACTGCGAGTTGGACGGGTCGAGATTGATGCGCTGCTGCATGAAGAGCGAAGCACCCATGATGGCACAGTTAACGGCGATAAGCGGAAGGAAGATACCCAGAGCCGCATAGAGCGACGGAGAGAACTTCTCTACTACCATCTCTACCAACTGCACGATACCTGCGATAACGGCAATAAAGAGGATGAAGCTCAGATATGAAAGGTCTACGCCCTCAACCAGACAGTCGGGACCCAACACCTTGGTCTGCAACAGATAGTCGACAGGCACGGTGACGAGCAATACGAATGTCACGGCAAGACCCAGTCCCAATGAAGTCTTCACATTCTTCGATACGGCAAGGAACGAACACATGCCGAGGAAGAAGGCGAATATCATGTTGTCCACAAAAATGGACCGGAAGAAAAGGCTTATTAAATGTTCCATTGTTTAATTGTGAGTTTTGAGTTTTGAGTTTTGAATTATCGGCTGAGCCGATTTTGAATTGTTCAGTTATGAATTTGGTTGCCACCAATTCTCAATTCCTTAATTCAACATTGCGGCTATACCGCAACAATTCAAAATTCAAAATTCAACATTCAACATTATTTTTCTTTATAAAAGTAAGCTCTATGAATCCATATTACGCATCCCAGGAGGATGAGCGCCATGGCTGGCATTGTCATCATACCATTGTTGAGATAGCCTGCATCGTAAACACTCTGCGGGATAAGCTGGAAGCCGAGCAATGAGCCACGACCAAACAGCTCGCGCAGACCGCCTACAGCTACAAGGATGTAGGCATAGCCAAGACCGTTGCCCACACCATCAAGGAATGAAGGCCAAGGCTTGTTCTGCATGGCGAATGCCTCAAGACGACCCATGAGGATACAGTTGGTGATGATAAGACCTACGTAAACCGAAAGTTCTACGCTCACGTCGTAGACGTAAGCCTTCAGAATCTGGCTGACGATAGTAACAAGAGCTGCAACTACTACCAACTGCACGATGATACGTATACGGTTAGGTATTGTGTTGCGGATGATTGAGATAATCACGTTGGCGAATGCTGTAATCACCGTCACGGCAAGACCCATCACGATAGCAGGCTTGAGCTGTGATGTCACGGCAAGAGCCGAGCAGATACCAAGCACCTGTACGAGGATAGGGTTGTCGAGGTTCAGAGGATTGGTGAATGCAGCCTTATTCTCTTTTGAAAACAAACTCATAATCTTTTTCCTCCTCCTTATTTAGATGTTAAGAATTTAGTGTACTCACCCAGGCAGTTCTTGAGCATATCGCTCACACCGTTACAGGTAAGTGTAGCACCGGTTACGGCATCGCATTGTGTAGTAGGATCGCTTACTTCGCTCTTCTTTACTACAGAGAGAGCCACGCCTTCCTTGCCTGCTGCAAAGATGTGCTTACCCTTGAACTGATCCTGCCAAGCACGCGAGTCCTTGATTTCTGCTCCAAGACCTGCGGTCTCGCCCTCATGATTGAAGTAAGCGCCATAGACAGTCTGCTTGTCGGCATTTACGGCAATGTAGCCATTGATGCCACCCCAAAGACCCATACCATAAACCGGTATGACGTACTTGGTCTCGCCGTCAACGTTGCAAACATACAAAGCAAGCTTGCCTTCCTTCATCGAAGCGCTATTGCAGAGGAATCCTGCCTTAGTGCCACCCTGTGTGCCCTGCTCAATCACTTCACCTTCGCGGTTGATGATTTCGTCGGCAGTAATCACCTTATTATATTTGTCTGTAGCCTCAGCTCCGTCGATGTCGCGGATATTGAGAGCTGCGAGAATCTGCTTCTTCTTATCGAGAGCCACGTTCTCGTCCTGCTGCGGCTTAAGTGTAGAAGACACGAAGGCAAGCAAGAACGCAACGATAACTACGATAACTACAGAATATACGATTGTATAGGAGTTTGAACTGGTGTTCAGTCCTTTCTTCTTTGTTTCTTCCATATTCCCAAAAAGTTATTTGTTGGTCAAACGTTTCATTCGCTTAGAGATGTTCTTCTGTACTACACAGTAGTCGATGAGCGGAGCGAACATGTTCATGAAGAGGATGGCGAGCATCATACCCTCTGGATAACCAGGGTTCATAACGCGGATGATGACAGCCATAATGCCGATGATAGCGCCATACCAGTACTGTCCGCATTGTGTGCGGGCTGAGGTAACGGGGTCGGTAGCCATGAATACAGCACCAAAGCAGAAGCCACCCAATACGATGTGCTCATACCATGCGATAGGAGTCATGCCGAGAGCCTCGAATGTGTAGGCGGCTACAGCACCACCAACGAACACGCTGAGCATAGTGCGCCATGAAGCGATGCCAGTCCAAAGCAGGATGACAGCACCTATAGCAATAGCTATAACGCTTGTCTCGCCTATTGAACCAGGGATAAGACCTGTAATCATGTCGCAAAGACTGTTGTTGACAGCTGCTCCCTGGGCAATCTCACCAAGCGGAGTAGCGCAGGTGAATGTATCAGGCAGAGTGTTGCCAAGTCCGAAGATTGTGTCGTTAGCCACCCATACTGCGTCGCCACTCATCTTGGTAGGATAAGAGAAGAAGAGGAACGCACGTGTGACGAGAGCCACGTTGAAGATGTTCATACCGGTACCTCCGAAAATCTCCTTACCGATAACTACGGCAAAGGCTACGGCTATGGCAAGCGCCCACAACGGACAGCCTACGGGGATGATGAGCGGGATGATGATACCCGAAACAAGGAAGCCCTCCTGAATCTCCTCGCCCTTCCATTGTGCCCAAGCAAACTCGATGCCGAGACCAACTACGTAGCTGACGATGATTTTAGGAAGCACCTGCAATGCTCCATAGATGAACATTGAGAAGAACGAAGCGTCGGCCAAAGCGCCGGCAGCCTTATAGTTCTGGAATCCCACGTTGTACATACCGAACAGCAAAGCCGGAAGCAACGCTATTACTACGAAGCTCATGATACGCTTCGAGTCGATGGCGTCGTGAATGTTTACACCGGTCTTGGATGTCTGGTTGGGTACAAACAGGAAAGTCTCAAAGCCGTCG
>ERZ1026901.1112-NODE-1112-length-16807-cov-8.847182_pt1 | contig 16807 bp, 14 predicted proteins | sample MGYA00380179_ERZ1026901 | MGnify/ENA primary metagenome ERZ1026901 (study PRJEB33269, sample SAMEA4719815) | human gut metagenome | biome: human-associated habitat; feature: organic feature; material: feces | place: Cameroon | collected 2013-10 ... | reverse complement strand
GAACTCTATCAAATATTTTTAACTTTTTTCGGATTTTAAAGTGTCAAACTACCGGAAATTGAAAAATATTTCACTTCTATCCCGAAATATTCTTATATTTGCCAAAATATACATAGTTCACAATGCAGTTCGTTAATTCAGAAATTCCTGAAGGTCTTACCTTCGATGATGTTTTACTTGTACCTGCACGCTCTGAAGTTCTACCAAGAGCGGTAGATGTCTCCACTAAGTTCACTAGAGATATTACTCTCTGTACTCCTATCGTGTCTTCTGCTATGGATACCGTCACTGAGGCTGACCTTGCAATCGCAATGGCTCGCGCAGGTGGTATCGGTGTCATCCACAAAAACATGACAATTGAGCAGCAGTGCGAACAAGTCCGTCGCGTAAAGAGAGCTGAGAACGGGATGATTTATGATCCTGTCACAATCAGCCCTGAAGCTACAGTGGGCGATGCACTGGCTCTTATGGCGAAACATCACATCGGTGGCATTCCGGTTGTCGATTTGAATGGAAAACTCATAGGAATCGTCACTAACCGTGACCTCCGTTTCCAGGACAACAAGAAGAGGCCTGTGTTCGAGGTGATGACCAAGGAAAATCTGGTTACGGCCAAGAAGGGAATCAGTCTGCAGGACGCTACTGGAATCCTCAGACAGAGCAAGGTAGAGAAACTTCCTGTAGTGGATGATGACTTCAAACTCGTCGGCCTTATTACATATAAGGACCTCATGAAGATCAAGGACAATCCTATCGCATCTAAAGACTCTAAGGGAAGACTTCTCGTTGCAGCTGCAGTAGGTGTGAAATCCGATACACTTGACAGAATCGAAATGCTGGTAAGCGCAGGAGCTGATGCTGTTGTCATTGACACTGCCCATGGTCATTCAGTGGGCGTTCTCGACGTCATTGCGAAGGCTTGCGCGGCATTCAAGAACAGGGATATCCAGATTGTTGCGGGTAACGTCGCTACTGGTGAGGGTGCGAAGGCGCTTGCAGATGCTGGTGTAAGCGCAGTCAAGGTCGGTATCGGTCCTGGTTCCATCTGTACTACACGAATCATTGCCGGTGTCGGTATGCCTCAGTTGACAGCTGTAATGCTTGCATCCAAGGCTCTTGAGGGAACAGGCGTTCCTGTAATTGCTGACGGCGGTATCCGTTACTCAGGTGACATTACCAAGGCTCTTGCTGCCGGTGCAAGTACTGTCATGGCAGGTTCGCTCTTTGCCGGAACAGAGGAGTCACCTGGTGAAACCATCATTCTTAACGGAAGAAAATTCAAGTCTTATCGTGGAATGGGTTCGCTTGAGGCAATGGAGCATGGCTCTAAAGATAGGTATTTCCAGGATATGGAAGAGGATATCAAGAAACTTGTTCCGGAAGGAATTGTCGCTCAGGTACCTTTCAAGGGAACTGTCAGCGAGGTCGTATATCAGTTGGTCGGCGGTCTCCGTGCCGGTATGGGCTATGTGGGAGCCAAGGACATCGAGTCGCTTCGCGCTGCCCAGTTCGTGAGAATTACCAATGCAGGATTCCTTGAGAGCCATCCGCACGATGTGACTATCACCAAGGAATCACCAAACTATTCCAGATAATAAGTTGAGTTCAAGAAAAACTAAACATATTCTGGCATTATGCCTTATCGTAATCGTCTTGCCGACATTTTTTTCGTGCAAGACGATTACGTCGTTTGTCCATGACGGCAAAGTCGTGGCAAAAGTCGGTAGCCACAAATTGTATGATACCGAGCTGAATGCGTACATTCCTGACTCCGCATCTCCGGAGGACAGTGTGAAACTCGCTCTGCAGTACATCAATTCCTGGGCTACCGACATGATGTTCAATGATCTCGCCGACAAGGAACTTTCCAAGAGCGAGAAGAATGTCGATAAGGAACTGGAGGCTTACAGGCAGTCTCTGCTCAAATTCCGTTATGAGCAGAAATTCATAAACCAGCGTCTGGATACTGCTGTAACTGAGTCACAGATAGAGAATTACTATGAATCCCATATCGAGAACTTCAAGTTGCAACTGCCGATAGCCAAGGCCCAGTTTCTGTATATCTCTTCTGATTCCCCGAATCTCGGAATCATCATGAAGAAAATGACATCATCCAAGCCGGAGGACAGGATTGAGGCCGACAGCATGGCCGTGTCTTCAGCATTGAGATACACCTCTTTCGGCGGAAAATGGATTGACCTTGTCAAACTTTCCAGGGAGTTCGGTGTGGATTACGGCACTATATTGTCATCAATGAAAGACGGGGTGGTGGAAATTCCTGACGGGAATGGCAATGTCAATATCGCATATATCAGCAGTATGATGAAGGCGGGCACTACAGGTCCGGTCGAGTACTATAGGGAAAGAATTAAAGATATCATACTGAGTACCAGAAAGCAGGCTCTTCTTTCCAGTTTGGAACGAGACTTGCTAGAAAATGCGCGCAGTCAGGAAAATTTCGTTGTATATTAAGGAAGTATGAAAAATATATTTAAGCTGGCGGCTGTTGCTGCCACACTGATGCTACCTATTTCAGGTTTTGCACAGAAATATGGCAATGGCCTCATTGACAAGACAATAGCAGTCGTCGGAAATGAGATGATTTCATTGTCTGAATTGGAACAGGAGATTCTCTATATGCGGATGCAGGGAATGTATTCGGATAAGAATATGCGTTGTGAACAGCTGGAGAGAATGCTTGAGAACAAGCTGTTCCTCATGCAGGCCAGAGTCGATTCATTGTCAGTGAACCAGGAAATGGTCGCAAGTACACTGTCTCAGCGTATTGATGCCATGCGTACCCAGCTTGGAGGTGATGAGAATGTCGAGAAGACCTACGGCAAGCCTCTCTATAAACTTCGTCAGGAGTGGAAACAGCAGATGGAGGACATGTCGCTTACCCAGCAGATGCAGCAGCAGATTTCTTCTCAGGTTCCGGAGCTCACTCCGCATGATGTGAAGGAATATCTTGCCGAGACTGACCCTGCTGACCTTCCGATGGTTCCTATCAAGTACCAGCTCAGCCAGATTTGCATCTACCCTGACAGGGAGGCTGCGAATCTTGCCGTGAAGGAGAAACTTCTCGGCATCCGTGAGCGTATCATGAACGGAGAGAAATTCTCGACATTGGCACGTATATATTCGGAGGATCCGGGCAGCGCGAGAAAAGGCGGAGAACTTGGTCTCGCTTCCAAGTCCATTTTCTGGCCGGCGTTCTCAGATGCGGCAATGTCATTGAAACCGGGCGTCATTTCGCAGATTGTGGAGACTCCGGACGGATTCCATATCATTGAAGTTCTCGAGAAAAAGGGCGATATGTTCAATGCACGCCATATTCTCATCAAGCCTTCTTACACTGACGAGGACAGACAGAAGGCATTCAAGACATTGGATTCTTTGAAGACTGAAATCCAGAACAATGCCGTGACCTTCCAGATGGCCGCGCGTTTCTATTCCCAGGATGCCCAGACCAAGACTAACGGAGGACAGATGGCAGACCCTTACACCGGATCGTCTTATTTCGAAATAGACCAGCTCAAGCCTGAGGATTATGCCGCTATCAAGGATTTGAAGGAAGGTGAAATTTCCGAGCCTGTGCAATCTACTGACAATGAGGGACGTAACGGAAATACCGTCTATAAGATAATCAAGGTTGACAAGATTATTCCTGCGCATGCCGCATCTTTCGACAAGGATTACAGTGAACTTCTCGAGGAAGCCCGCAGCAAGAAGCAGGAGGCTGCCATTGACCAGTTCATCAATGGAAAGATAAAGACGACTTACATTATCATTGACCCTCTTTTCAAGAATTGCGATTTTTCTCGCGAAGGCTGGAACAAGATTGCGCGAGAGGGCGAATCCGGTAAATAATCATGAATTTCCGCAGAAGTCTCATAACAGTATTGATATTTCTGTCAGCTATATTCCGCCTGTCTGCCCAGGAAAAAGGCAGTCAGGTGGATTCTCTTGTACGTCTGCTCAGTGCCCAGTCCATGGAACTCATCGAAAAGAACGGCCTGAATTACCGTAAGGTGACTGGACCGGCCAGGTTCCTGCACAATGACACGTATCTGATTTGCGATACGGCTTTGTGGAATGTTTCTTCCAATGAGATATATGCCATCAAGAATGTCAAGATTCTTCAGGACCAGACTGTTCTGACAGGTGACAAACTCACTTACTATGTCGATCGCGACCTGGCCGAATTCAGGGGGTCGCTGGTGCAACTGGAGGACAAGGACAGAAATGTCCTGCGAACAGAATATCTGGATTATAACACGAGGGACAGTGTCGCCGTCTTTTTCAACGGCGGTTCGATGAGGGATAAGGATGGCCAGATAATAGAAAGCCGTACAGGTACTTACGACTCCAAACTGAAGACGTTCACTTTTACCGATGATGTGAATATGTTCACTGATTCTATTTTCGTGAAGTCATCGTCCATCATCTACGACGCGAATCGTAATATGGCCACATTCGGCTATAATACAGATACTTGGAGCGAGGATAACATGCTTTCCGCCAATGCCGGCTGGTATGACAGGAACAAGGAGATTTTCTTGTTCAGGAAGAATGTCCATGGCATGAGCGATACCCAGGAAGGGTGGGCTGATTCGCTGTTCTATTACAGGGCTAGCGGGAATATCGAGATGCTCGGCAATGCCCAGGTGATAGATACGACCCGTGACGTGTCAGCATTGGCCGGCAAGATTTATTACACCGACACGCTGTCTCAGATAGTCCTGTCCAGAAAACCTGCTGTCATTGGCATTGTCAAGGAAGAAAATGCTGCGCCTGACACGGTTTATTTCGGGGCAGATACCCTCATTGCCCGGACACGGATGATGTTCGAGATCGAGGACGGCCTGAAGAAGGCGGCCGAGTCGCGTCTCAAGGATCTTTCTGTAGATGCTGTCCAGAATTACCGTCAGAAGGCTGCGAAAGAGGCTGCCGAAGCTGCGGCGAAGGCCGCTGAGGAGGATCCGAACAGACCGAAACCGCAGCAGAAGAACCAGGCAAAGGGTAAGGTCAATGATAATGCGGCTGCAAAGCCGGCTGGCTCTTCCGAAAAGGCCAGGCAGGCAGATGCTCCTAAAGAAGCTGAACGGACTGAAAATGTTGCTGCCCAGGCAGATACGCTTGCGGCTAAGGCCCCGGAAGTTTCCGATACATTGGCATTGACAAATCATTCAGAACCTGCTGCGGCAGCGGTGGACAGTCTTAAAAGCGTCCCTGCGGATTCTACTGCATTGACTTCAGAGGCATTGAAAGAGCTCGCGGATTCTGTCGGCGTACAGGCTGACAGCCTTGCGGCTCCGAAGGATTCCACGAAGCTGAATTTCATCACGGCAATCAGGAATGTGAAGATGTATAAGTCTGATATTCAGTTCGCTTGCGATTCCCTGGAATATAATGACCTGGATTCTCTCGTGCGTATGTATCAGAGTCCTGTTGTCTGGAATGAGACCAACAGGCAGTATTCTTCGGATAGCCTTTATGCAGTTATCAAGGGCAGTTCCCTTCAGAAGGCCAGTCTGATGTCCAATGCGTTTATCGTGGTGCAGGAGGATTCGCTGTGTTTCGACCAGATTCGCGCGACCGAGATGTTGGCTTACTTTGACGAGAAGGGCGGCCTGACCCGCTTCGATGCGCTTGGTGAGGCCAATGCCATTTTCTACATTCCTGAGGATAGTGTCTATGCGACGGTCAACAAGAGTGCTGCGAAGATGCTCTATGCCCAGTTCAAGGATGGCGATTTGGACAAGGTCTATTATTTCGAGTCTGCCAAGAATGATGCCTATCCTGTCGCTCAGATGTCTAAGGATGACCGTGTCCTCAAGGGTTTCAACTGGGATCCTGAGAGGCGTCCCGCAGGTCGTGAAAGCATAACTCCGCTTTCATTAAGGGCTTCAGAGAGAGATTATTACGCGTCCCGTCCGAGAACAACGTTCACTTATACCGACAAATATTATCCGGGTTATATTCCGGGCGTCATGAAGGAAATCGAGCGCGGAAGGCTTGCCAAGTCTGACGCGAAGGCCCGCAGAAGGGCTGCCGCCCAGGCAAAGGCCGCGCAGGATTCATTGACAGTCGCCCGCGATTCTGCCGCTGTAGATTCATTGTCAATGTCACCGGCGGATTCCTCTTCAGCAGTTCCTGCTCTCGCGGACTCCACAAAAGCCGGGGCCGATTCATTGTCAATGTCACCTGATTCGTCTATTGTCAATGCTGCCGTGACGGATCCTGCCGCCCTTAAGAAGGCTCAGCGTGATTCTCTTAGAGCGGCCAAGATTGCAGCCCGTGAGGCCAAGTGGGCCCGTCTGGATAGTCTGGATGCGGCAAAAGCCAAGGTGGCCGCGGATAAGAAAGCTGCCAAACTTCGAGCGAAGAAACTCAAGGAAATTCTCGCTGCCGAAGCCCGTGAACGGAAAGAAAATGCCCGTCTGGACAAGTACAAGGCATCTTTTGCCAAGCAGAAAGAGCGCGAAGACAAGCGCAAGGCCCGCCTGGCGGAAAAGAAAGCCCTTTCTGACAAAAAGAAAGACAACTCCAAGAAGGAGAAGGATCCTCTCAATGTCCCTTTGCGGGCGACTGACCTTAAGTCTTCTCCCGATGACATAGCAGGCGATAATTCCACGTCCGAAAAGATCCCTCCTATAGAGGAAACCGATAACATCGAATAAAATTCAATCCTTAGCAGCCGTTTTCATGGGGGGGGTGTTAAGGATTGATTATTTTGTGCCATATGTAACGTCCTCCCCATCGTTCAGACACCGCGCCTGCCCTGCCCTTGTCGAATATCCGACGACTGGACTGCTCAATGCTGCCCCGATGAGGTCAATGTTGAGAGCTGTTTCGATGCGTGCTATTGTTTCCAAAGTCATATTTGAACTGCCTTTGAGCAGGTTTGAAACATATTGTTGGCTGCATCCCATCCGCTCTGCCAGTACGGACTGGGTGACACCTTGCCTATCCATAGCCTGCATAGTTTTCATCGTAATGAATCTGGCATACTTCAGCCATTTCTCATTCTCTCTCCTCCATTCTGCCGATTCCCTCCATTTTGAAGGTGTTCCAGATTGGTGATTGTTCAAAAATTCAGTTGCCTTGCTCATGGGTTGTTGTTTTTACAAAGGTATGAACAATATCTATATTGTACAATGCTGGTGTTGTTTTTTTATCTATGCTGTATTCGTCTGATTTGTACTGGATATGACAATAAAATTAAGGTTTGAACTATCATTCGATACAATTACTGATAGTTTGTGTAAATTTGCAAAAAAGAGAGGCATGAAAGCATTACAATATATTAAAGAGTGGCTCATACAGACAGCAGCGACGTTTCTTCTGTATCTTCTACTATGGATTCTGGTTCTTCGGGACAAGTTCGACTGGAGTCCTCTTGAGTTGTTCAAGAATTTCATGTACTGCGGTATGTTCATATTAACCAGCATGGCCGTGGAATCTGTGATGCTGAATAGGAGGTTTCCGCACAGATTGACCCCTTTCAAGTTGGCGCTTAACGGTGTCTTGACATTGGGACTTAATCTGATGCTGGCCCTGCTGCATGAGACTTTCTTGGCGAATCTTTTATGGGAGGAGCCGTCAGAAGACGAATTCCTGTGCAGTGCGTATATATTTTGCATAGTTGCGAGCATAGTATCCCAATTCCATAATATCCGCTACTATACCCAAATGATACTTAATCAGCAAGAAGATAATATGAAATTAACCAAGGCAATGCTGAAGTCTCAACTGGATCCACATTTCGTTTTCAACAGCCTCAATATATTGACCGGACTGATTGAAGAGGATTCTGACAGAGCCAAGCGGTTCACAGTGTCGATTTCAAAGATATACCGGTATATAATCGGCAGCATTGAGAAAGACCTTGTCTCTATTTCGGAGGCGATGACATTTGCAAAGGAGTATGTGTCAGTCATGCAGACCCGCTTCCCATCAAGCATAGACTTCTTTGACAACTGTCTTGAATGTCGCGGCAATGAGAAAATTCTAACTATGAGCATGCAACTGTTGATAGAGAATGCAATCAAGCATAACAGCCCGTCACCGGAGCACCCGCTACAGCTCAGGGTTTTCAGACGAGGAGACTGGCTTGTGGTAAGCAACAGCATGCTCGACAATAATCAAGACCAAGTGCCCGGCGTTTCGTGTAAGGGTGTAGGACTTAAGAACCTGATAAGGAGATATTCCATAGAGTGCGGCAAGGCGCCTGTGATAAGAATAACCGAAGAGGGTGGTAGACGATATTTCGAAGTGAACCTTCCTATAATCCAATCATTATGAGAGCACTGATAATTGAAGACGAAGAGATAAGTTTCAGGATGTTAAGACGGATGCTTCAGGAACTCCGGCCGGACATGGAAATAGATGGGCCTCTGACTACCGTATCTGAAGTCATATCGAGGCTGTCGGAATATTCCGGATATGACCTGATATTTTCGGATATAAAACTGCGGGGCCAAGAGGTATTCGACGCATTTCAGGCAGTGATGCCCGAATGTATGGTCATATTCACTACCGCTTATGACGAGTATGCGCTCAAGGCGTTCAAGAATAATGGCATTGACTACCTTCTCAAGCCTATCGAAAAAGAAAATCTTTCAGCAGCGCTTAAGAAAATGGAGAGCATTGCTGGGCAGACTATTTCAAGCAAGCGTAAAATTGGCGATGTTATCGGCGAACTCCGGTCTTACAGGGAACGCATATTGATCTGGAAAGGTGAGGAACTGATACCTGTCAATGTGAAGGATATTCGGTATTTTTATTTTGACCAACGCCATGTATATGTCAAGTTGGTGGATGGAGATAACATTGTTGTCCAGTTCACGATGAACGAGTTGGAGAGCGAACTGGACCCGAAGATGTTTTTCCGGCTAAACAGACAGTACATCGCAAACATCGATTCCATAGCACGCATAAGCATGCTTTTTAACTCTCGCCTTCTGGTTCGACTCAAGGGATGTGACTTGCCTTTGACACTGAGCAGGGAGAAATCTGCTGAACTGCGGGATTGGCTGGACAAATGATGATATTAGAGAGAACCTCCCATGACAATGGTTGACTTTTTATTGATATACTTGACACCATCTCAGAACTGGTTTGATATATGTGCGGCTTCGTTTCTACCTCCGTTTGCACATTAATGCAATTATAATGATAAAGGTTATCCGTTTGGAAATGTTTTCCCTAATACGGATAACCTTTATCTAAAGACCCACTGAAAATTACTTATTATTTATTTGAGTTCTTCATAAAAAGCATCAGCAGTGTCCCTTTATGAGGATTGAAATCGGAGTCATATATCGTGCAATATACATATATCTTCATCTGCCCGTAAACGCCGAACTCTTTTATATTTGCATTATCAATGCCACGAGCGCCAATGTTATTCTCAGGAGGCACTCCGCTAAGATTGACAAAAACGAGTGGGGCGTCTTCGTAATCCCCGTTCAATTCTCCGATAAGCGAAGATTCCATATATCCACAACCCGAGTCCTTTATGCAGTTTCCGTCAAGTCTTACATCGTGGTAAGGTATATGAAAATCAGCAACAATCTGATTCCTGTTCAAAGGCCTTCTATATACTGTGGCTGTTGAAAGATCTTCTGAATAGCCATCAAGATGCCTGAATTCATCAAGAAAATTATCGCTTTCTTCTCCATCTCCATCAAGGTCCACATGTTCTACAGAAAAAAATTGCATTTGGCTTAAGCAATATGTACCGCAGACATCATAGCCTTTTTTCTCAGGTTGTTCTTTTGCACAGGATGTCAAGCATAAAACTAATAAACTCGACAATATGTATATAATTCTCATTCCCCTTATATGTTAATTACCGAACATCCATAGGAAGAAGAGTGATAGTTATATTCCCTTTGTGAATACTTCTTACAGTATAACCGGATACATTGTTACCATTGATTGTAGCAGTGGCCGGTTCCTCAAGAATTTTATTAATATAGTCAAGACTCACAACCCCCATCTTATCGCTCTCTTTTGTGGTCGTATAGGTTAAGGTAATATCTTTTGTGGTTTTAGATGAATTTCCACCACTGACACCAAACCCAACCTTAATACCTTTCTTTTTTTCAGACGCCCCTCCAGACACCTCTCCAGACACATCTCCATTTCCACTGAAATTATTTGCATATTCATAGGTAACTTTTTGAGTGTATGAATATGATGCAGATTCATCTAACTCCGAAACAATAATATGAATATTGTCGGACTCTTTTGAGATATCCCATTCTGGAAGAAATTCAATCCCCTCTGGATATATCCATTTAGAAACAAGGTCTTCCGATTTGAAATAATAAATATAGTGTCCTCTCTCTAATGCTGTCTGATGTTTATATTTGCGTTGAACTTGGCTTAGATCAAAGATATCTTTTGCAAATACTGAAAATATTCGTGTTTCGGAAAGATAACTGCTGTCTTCTTTTGTGCCGAGAAATATATCGAACTGAAACGAAAAGCTACCTTCAGTCCATATCATTTTATACAAAGCCTCTGCATCCAAGGAGTTCTTTCTTCCAATTACATCTACCGTCTCGTGTAAAGTAGGGTCTTCCGGTTGGTCTGAAATTAAATTAAATGATGCTGGAGAAAATTTAAATCGATAGATACGCTCTCTTATATAATTCCGCAAGACTCCATGTGTGGTATTACTCTTGCTCATTCCATAATATACATAATCTCTTTGACAAGCATCTTCTGGTGCGTTATCAGCGAACTCTTCATATGCATTTTTAAGGAGCGGATCAATATCGCTTCCAGGGACGAAGTCTGAACAACCTTCTACAGGCAGAGGTACAGGGTCATAGTGCCACTTTCTGTTAGCCTTAGTTTGAACGTTATTGGTATTGTCGAATTCCTCATGTGTGAATTCGTATGTCGCCTCAGAAGATTTGGTTTTTGTATTAGCAACCTTAAGACGTCCATTATTTTTTACAATTAAAACGGGGTAAGATGGGAAACCATCTGTTCTCAAAGTGTCATAGACAGATCCATTGTAATAAATAACATGTTTGTCGCCATCATTTTTCTTGCTGACAGTCACAAAATCATCGTTTGTGTCCCACGAATCTGCAGAATAGCCGTTTATCCAGCTCCAATCTGGCACAAAGATATTCAGTAGTGGGCAATTTGCTTCAATTTGTTCCAATTTGTCTTCCGAGGTGTATTTTAACAAAGCCTCCCTGAAAGATATTCCGGATGAAAGTCTCTTGTTTTTTACGAAAGGATAGAAAACATCATAGTCCTTGTCGAACTGTTTAAGAGACTCCATTTTGATGAAATCGCGCAAATCCTTGTCTTTGGCGACTGCCTTTGAAAGAATGACCGTAAAATCATCTAGAGACGATGATTCTGCTTCGGCAGCCAGTTCTGAATTTGAATGTGTCCTTATAGGTGCTTCCTTTTCGCAGGAAATTGTGGTTAGGCAGATTAGTGCTATAGCCGTTGTTTGAATAATTGTTTTTAACATATATAAATTTTGTTTAACGGATGCGAAGGTATATAGACAGCCACTCATTAACAAAAGGAATTTACTGAATTGGACAAATTGTGTATCGAACCGTACATAATAATGATTGAAGGAACAGAATGATGGATTTGTAAGAGAAAAAAATAACTTGAACTTTTTTTGGGGACATGCATTCTGCCCACTGAAAGTTCTTACAACTGGAAAGAATTTGCGATGTGATAAAAAGCCGTAGGAAAACTCTTGCTATATCAATTGATGGTATTTTGGCTACTGAAGATTTTTAAAACAGCCAAAACTGGGCATTTTGACCTACTTTTGGCTGTTTTAAATTTTTAATTTGGCCAAAACTGATACTTTTTCTATCTATGTGATTGGGTATGAGGTGATTATGATGTTGTGGCAATTGGGGAAGTTTCTCTGCCAGAATTCACCCTCATTGAACATAAAAATATGAGACAAGTTCTTGTCTAATTGGCATATCCATCCATTTTTAAAAAGTTTACTATATCATACTTTTTTTTTGCAATTCCTAGAAATAATGTATATTTTTGCGTTAAAAGTATGATTTATTGGACTTATGGAACTTGGCGATGTGATAAAAAGTCGTAGGAAAACTCTTGCTATATCACAGTTGGACCTCGCTGAAATGGCTGGAGTAGGCTTGGCGACCGTCAAAGATATTGAGAGGAAGAAGGGAAATCCTTCGATGTCGACGGTTTTGAAAATATTGGAGGTCTTAGGAATGGAAATCGTCTTTCGGGTGCGTAAGACGGTCTGATATTGTTTAGAATAAGAATATGAGACGGTTAGACGTATATGTAAACGATAGAAAAGCTGGGATGCTGACAGAGAAGTATCCTGGTAGCGGATATTGTTTCCAATATGAGACTGACTATTTTTTGTCTGATGCTCCTTCAATATCTGTTACATTGTCAAAAAGAAATAAAATCTACGAGTCGGCTCTTTTGTTTCCTTTCTTCGCGAATATGCTTCCTGAAGGAGCAAATCGCAAGGTGATATGTAGGACTAAAAGAATTGACGACAATGATTTATTCGGCATTCTTAGCGCTATGGCAGGAAGCGATTTCATAGGAGGAGTCAGTTTAAAAAAAGCAAGGATAAATGATTGATATTCAATGCTGCCCTTCATGTCTTGATGAAGGATATACCACATATTGTCCGAATGCAATTAAGTCATTGTTCGATGGTGTCAAGGTAAGTCCATATCTGGATTTTGAACTTGAGAATGTCCGGAATAAGCAAATATTTTTAGAATTAATTTAGCCAAAACTGGGTGCTTTGACCTACTTTTGGCTGTTTTAAATTTTAAATTTGGCCAAAATTGATACGTTTTGAATCTATGTGATTGGGTATGAGGTGATTATGATATTGTGGCAATTGGGGAAGTTTCTCTGCCAGAATTCACCCTTATTAAATAAAAAATAGCGATGGCGACCTCCACGTGAAGGTCGCCATCGCTATAAATGCTTGATAATGTGTCCTGTAGGTTATTCCGCGTAAAGCTTGATGATGTTCAGCACTACCTCGGAGGCCTTCTCAATGTTCTCGAGAGGGGCGAACTCCATCTTGCCGTGGAAGTTCATGCCGCCGGCGAAAATATTCGGACATGGGAGGCCTTTGAATGAAAGATTTGCTCCGTCAGTACCGCCTCGGATAGGCTGGATCTTCGGTTTGATGCCTGCCATCTCCATGGCCTTGACAGCCTTTTCAACAATGAAATAGTATGGCTCCACCTGCTCGCGCATATTGTAGTACTGGTCCTTGACTTCCAGAGTAGCAGTACCTTCACCATACTTGACATTGATAAACTTCACGCACTGCTCGATGAGCTCCTTCTTCTCCTCGAACTTCTTGCGGTCGTGGTCGCGGATGATATAGCCGAACTCCGCCTCTTCCACCGTACCCTTGAAGCTGATGATATGGAAGAATCCGTCATAGCCCTCGGTAAGCTCCGGTCTCTGGCCGACAGGAAGCAAGTCATTGACCTCCATACCGATAAGAATGGCATTCTTCATCTTGTCCTTTGCGTAGCCAGGGTGAACATTTCTGCCCTGGATGCGGATCTTGGCGGAAGCGGCATTGAAATTCTCGAACTCGAGCTCGCCGATTTCGCCGCCATCCATAGTGTAGGCGTAATCCGCTCCGAACCTCTTGACATCGAACTTCACGACACCACGTCCGATTTCCTCATCCGGAGTAAAGCCGATTTTGATGTCACCATGCTTGAACTCAGGATGCTCTACCATGTACTGCACAGCGTTCATAATTTCTGCGACACCAGCCTTGTCATCAGCGCCGAGAAGAGTGGTTCCGTCAGTGGTGATGATGGTCTCACCCTTGTGAGCAAGCAATTCCGGGAACTCTGATGGCTTCAGATATAGACCGGGGACGCCCTTCAATGCAATATCAGAACCATCATAATTTTCAATGATCTGCGGCTTGACATTCGCACCTGAAGCATCAGGAGAAGTATCCACGTGCGCGATAAAGCCGATAGCAGGAACCTTCTTGTCAATGTTGGAAGGCAAAGTTCCCATCACATATCCGTACTCATCGAGAGTGGCCTCTACTCCCATGTCATTCAGCTCCTTGCAGAGTAATTTCAATAAATCCAGTTCCTTGGCCGCACTTGGCTGGGACTCTGAATTTTCATCAGACTGAGTGTCGATTGCGACATATCTCAGAAATCTGTCCAATATCTTTTCCATATAATATTATGTGTTATGCGTTTTTGTCAGTTTTGACTTTCATCGCAGTGCCTGTGATGAATGCGATGATGGCAATATAAGGCAGGATAGCGATTGCCTCTCCATAAGCGGCATGCCAACCGGTCATGTACATATCGACGTTAGCGAACTTGAGAATTGCGCTGACAACACCCATGAGCGCTCCGCCGGCGATGAAACCGGACGCGATGAGCGTACCCTTCTCCTGTCTTGCCGCATTGACCTTCTCATCATTGCTTCTCGTGCTGACGAACCAAGAAATCGCGCCGCCGACGAGGAGAGGAAGGTTCAGGTCAATAGGAATGAACATTCCGAGAGCGAATGCAAGTGCAGGTATCTTGCACATTGTCAATGCTATAGCGATCAATGCTCCGATTCCGTAGAGTATCCAAGGGGCTCCGCCGCCGTTCATCAACGGCTGGATGACAGCCGCCATGGCATTGGCCTGAGGCGCTACGAGAGCGTTGTCTCCGGTAAATCCGAAGGTCTTGTTCAGCACGAGCATCACTCCGCAGACAGTTGCGGCTGCGACAGCGACACCGGCAAACTTCCAGATTTCCTGCTTCTTAGGAGACGAGCCGATCCAGTAACCTATCTTGAGATCGGTCACGAAAGAACCCGCAACCGAAAGTGCCGTGCAGACAACTCCGCCGATGACGAGGGCTGCCGCCATACCGACATTTCCCTTCAATCCCACAGCCACGAGGATGAGAGAAGCGATTATCAATGTCATAAGTGTCATTCCGCTGACAGGGTTGGAGCCGACGATTGCGATGGCGTTGGCCGCAACGGTGGTGAAGAGGAATGAGATGATACCGACGATGAGTACGCCTATCAATGCCTGCCAGATGTTTTCGACGACTCCGCCGAAAGCGAAGAATGCGAATACGGCCAAAAGGGTGATGACGATACCGAAAACGATGATTTTCATTGACATATCCTCATCCGTCCTGTCGGCATTGACCTCCTCCTTGCCTGGTTTTTTGGAGAACTCCCCGGCTGCGAGGCTTACGGCAGACTTGATCACTCCGAAGGATTTGATGATTCCGATGATGCCGGCGGTAGCAATGCCTCCGATTCCGATGTGGCGCGCGTAGTTGCGGAAAATTTCGTCCGCAGACATGTCGCCGATTGTCTGGGTAATGCCGGAATTCATAAGGTCAATGACTTGTCCGCCCCAGAGAACGTTCATCAGAGGGATGATGACGAGCCATACCAGGAAACTTCCGCAGCAGATGATGAATGCGTATTTCAGGCCGACGATATAGCCGAGACCGAGTACGGCTGCGCCTGTGTTGAGCTTCAATACAACTTTGGCCTTGTCCGCCACGTACTGTCCTGCCTGCATCACTGTCGTGGTTACCGTTTCGCTCCACGCTCCGAATGTCGCGATGATGAAATCGTAGAGACCGCCGACCAGACCGCTCAAGATCAATGTCTTTGCGTTGTTTCCGCCGCCTTCGCCGCTGACGAGTACCTGGGTGGTGGCTGTCGCTTCAGGGAACGGATACTTTCCATGCATTTCCTTGACGAAGTATTTTCTGAATGGAATCAGGAAGAGGATTCCGAGGATTCCTCCGAGCAGTGAAGAGAGGAACATCTGCATGAAGTTCACTTCCACACCTAATATATATATGGCTGGGAGGGTGAAGATGGCTCCGGCAACGACCGCACCTGAGCATCCGCCGATGGACTGGATGATGACGTTCTGTCCGAGTCCGCCTTCTTTTCCGAGTGCGCTGGTCAGTCCGACGGCGATGATGGCAATCGGAATTGCAGCTTCGAATACCTGTCCGACCTTAAGTCCAAGGTAGGCTGCTGCGGCAGAAAAGAGGATTACCATCAGAAGTCCGACGCATACTGAGTAGGGGGTAACTTCTGGATAGGTTTTGTTGGGGCTGAGCAGTGGCTCGTATTTTTCGCCCGGTTTCAGTTCCCTCTGCGCGTTTTCCGGCAGGGATGTTCTGTGTTCTTTCATTTGTTATAACCTGTTTTTATGTTTCGATATGAGATATTATTGTGTTGGTCCCACAAATATAATTAAATATGGTTTCAAAACATACTTAGTAACCTTCAAAAATAACCTGCATCATCTTAAGGAATCTTTTCGGTCTATATCTTTTTTCTCATCAGTCATGTGCCACCGGCACACTCCTTCTTCGAAAACAGATCTATCCTCGAAAATCTTCTCTTAATCTGAGGCAACTTATTTTTTTATGTTACTTGGGGATGTACAAAAAGTTCTCTGGAGGGTTTTGCGGATTATTGTGGACGGATGTGCGGAATAGTGGTGTTTTTAGAAGATTCGTTGTAGGGGCTTTGTTTGGCGGTTTTTTAGACGAAATAAGGGTATATTTGACACAATAAAATGTTTTTTATGAAAATTTTTGTGAAAAAAGTCTGAAAAAGTTTGGAGGTAAAGAAAAAGTGCGTATCTTTGCAGTCCGTTTGAGAAACAACGATACTTCACAAGAGAATCAGAAACGATAACGGACAAGTTCATTGACAACATTGAGAGAGAATAAGAGGTAAAGATAGATAAAGAAAATCA
>ERZ1026901.1111-NODE-1111-length-16821-cov-6.300072_pt1 | contig 16821 bp, 12 predicted proteins | sample MGYA00380179_ERZ1026901 | MGnify/ENA primary metagenome ERZ1026901 (study PRJEB33269, sample SAMEA4719815) | human gut metagenome | biome: human-associated habitat; feature: organic feature; material: feces | place: Cameroon | collected 2013-10 ... | reverse complement strand
CAAACTGTAGAGCGACCTATACACAATTTAACAGAAATCTCTTGTTGTGTTAGGTTGTATCTAAATCTGATTTGTGACTTATTGCAAATTCTTAGAATTTCTTTCCGAAAATGATATTGATGAAAGTTTTCACCAAAATCTTGGCATCGAACCACCAGGAACGGTGCTCCAGATAGTAGAGATCGAGTTCCAATCTTCTCAACATTTTCTCCATGGTGTCAGTATAGCCATTATATAAGGTGGCATAGGAAGTGACGCCTGGACGAATCTGATACAGGAACTGGTATCTTGAATCGTGCTCAATAATCTGATCAATATAGAACTTTCGTTCCGGTCTAGGACCGATGAACGCCATATCGCCCTTGAATACATTCCAAAGCTGAGGCAATTCATCAAGATGATGATCACGGAGGAACACACCTACACGAGTCATGCGGGTATCCTTCTTATGGCCAAAGAGCTGAGGTCCATTCTTCTCAGCATCCACTCTCATGCTGCGGAACTTGTAGATATAGAATGGTCTTCCGAATCTTCCGATGCGCTCCTGCTTGAAGATGGCAGGACCACCATCCTCCTTCTTCACTGCAATATAGCATATAAGGAAGAGAGGCGAGAATGCCACAAGACTGACTCCCGACAGGATGAAGTCACCTATGCGCTTGATGGTTCGTTCAACTTCGTTCATTCCGTCAGGTATGAATCTAGGATTATCTACATCATCATTCCACTTGATATATGATGGGATATCATTGAATTTCTTCTGATTATTTTCCATACTTCTTATTTTCTTTTATTTAAAAAACGAAACATTGTTTAATATATTGTATTCAAACACGCTTATTTCGTATATTTCTTTTAAGTTCTTTAAAATTAATGATTTTGGTAAGAGTAAAAAGATAAAAAAGACATAAAATGTTTGGAGAAACAAAATAAAAATGGTACATTTGCAGAAAAATGTAGATTATGAAGAAATATCCTTTGGGAATTCAGACATTCTCTGAAATCGTTGCAGGCAATTATATATATGCAGACAAGACAGAGTTTGTTTATAAATTGGCACATTATGCCAAATTCCATTTTCTGAGTCGTCCTCGACGATTCGGAAAGTCTCTTTTTGTCTCTACACTTCAGGCTTACTTTGAAGGTAAAAGAGAATTGTTTAAGGGACTTGCCATTGAGCAGATGGAGCAAGAGTGGACTTCATACCCTGTTGTACATATAGATTTAAGTGCCAGCAAGTATTATCGCCTTAAAAATCTTCATGCTGCTTTGAATGGAATGCTTTCTGAATATGAGAAAATCTATGGAATAGCGGTGAACCCTGATTATGCAGATGTATATAGTGAGCGTTTAAAGAACATAATCTTGGCTGCTGCTCACCAGACAGGTAAACAGGTGGTAGTACTTGTTGATGAATATGACGCCCCTATGCATGATAGCATGAAAGATGAAACATTGCAAGATGAAATTCGTGAAATAATGCGCGACTTCTTTAGTCCATTGAAGCATCAGGAAGCAAATTTACGCTTTGTTTTTATCACGGGAATTTCTAAGTTTAGTCAGTTGAGTATCTTTAGTGAACTTAACAACTTGAAAATTCTTACATTGAAAGAGGAGTATGCAGCTATTTGCGGTTTTACGGAAGAAGAAATGATAGCTAATTTTTCGGATGGAATACAAACTTTGGCAGCAAAGGAAGGTGTATCAAGTGATGAGGTGTTAGCTAAATTACGTTATCATTATGATGGTTATCACTTTACTGCAAAGTCGGAAGGTATTTATAATCCTTATAGCATTATCAATGCAATGGACGATAAGACTTTTAACAATTATTGGTTTGCTTCTGGTACTCCTACGTTTCTGATAGAGTTGTTGCATAAGAAAGGAATTGATATGTTGCAACTAGATGAGATATGGGCATCAGAAAGTCGTTTCAATGTACCTACAGATAAGATTACCGACCCGATGCCTGTACTCTATCAAAGTGGTTATCTTACTATAAAGGATTACAATGAGGATACTAAGCAATATCTTCTAGGTTTTCCAAATGAAGAGGTTAGACAAGGGCTTTCAGACTTTTTTTCGCTAAAATAGTGAGTGATACAGAAAATACGTGAGGGATATCGTGATGGATATTGTAAAAATACAATCAATCTATCACGCTATTCTTGAACTTTAATACTTTGGTAATCAGAGATTTGAGTATTTCAAATTCGTAATCGTGATGGATGTGACAGATGTTTCGCTAAAAAACTTTTTCATGTGAGTGAAGAAGTAGCTTATGAAAAAGATAAAATGGGAGTAGAGATGTAGTTGTACAACTATAAGGTGCTTAGTTGTACAACTGTAAAGTTACGGTTGTACGACTATAGGGTGTATGGTCGTACAACTAAAGAGTGAATAGTTGTACAACTAAACAGGTTGTAGTTGTACGATTACAAGGAGTTGCCACTAGGCTCGGCAGACCTGCTGACTAGGCTCAGCAGGTCTGCTGAGCCTAGTGGCAACATACGAGAAGGTATATACTTGTACTCGAAAAGATATATCCTTTCACTCCAGATGATAGTCATTTGTACCCGAAAGTCTATTGTTTCCTATATAGGAAAACCTTCCTTCTTATATATAAAGAACTATAGTCTTATTTTTTATGAGTAAAAGTGTAGCTGTCGAACTTGCGCTTCATTATCTTCGCACCATAGGTTGGCAGGAAAAGCGTGAAGAAATAAAGGTTTGCCTTGATAGGGTGGAAACCTAATATCTCCTTATAAACTGCAATATTGTATTTCATCAGCGACATCTTGTTGCTGGAAATAGAATTCCTTCGCATGCAATAGTAGGCCAAAGGTTTTTCCGGATAAGCATAGCAAACCTTGCATTCTCTGATAATCTGCAGAAACAATGCCCAATCCTGGCGCTTGCGGATAGTAGGCATGAAGAATTTTCTGCCCAGCATCTGAACGTCATAGATAGCCGTGAGGCAACCCACCTTGTTGTCTCTCTTCATCATCCCGTATGTTATCTTTTTCGGAGCCGTGCAGAAACCTATCTCTTCCTGTGTTTCTCCATCAAAGATAATGTATGATGCACATGAAAGAGCACACTTCTTCTTGTTCATGAAAGCAATCTGCTTTTCAAGTTTATCCGTGGTCCATCTGTCATCACTGTCGCAGAAGGCGATATAGCGTCCCTTGGCGCGTTCGATGCTCTTGTTTCGGGCATAGCCGGCGCCATGATTCTCTTTCAGATATAGAATGTTGACCCTTTTGTCCTTGCTTGCATATTCCTTCAGCAGCTGCAAGGTGGTAGGGTCTGTGGAAGCATCGTCGGTAATCAATAACTCTAAGTTCTTATAAGTTTGATTAAGGATACTATTCATGCTGTCGGCAAGATATTTGCCGGCATTATAAGTAGGCATGATGACTGATACTAAGTCTTCTTTATTCATATTATTCTATATGTTTATTTAATTAGTAACGTTGTTTGTTGATTTATATTGTATATTTTTAGAGTTTATATTGATAAATTGTAGTTGGTAGATATTTTTGTTAAGAAATCTAATAAAATCCTTGGTGCTTTCATTGAAAAATTGTACTTTTGCAGAATAAAGATAGATATAATGGTTAGAAGGGTAGTAGAATCTGAAGATTCTTGCTTCTCTAGACCATGATAAAATAAGTATTGATATGGCTAAGAAATCAAGAATAATCATAGGTTCGCTATTGATGCTGACCACTCTGTCGTTTGCAGAATATACTCCGAAAAAGAATAAAACTTTTGCGGACGATAAGTATGTGCTTGTTTTTAGCGACGAGTTCAATCTTCCTAATGGTTCTCAGCCAGACTCAACTAAGTGGAGCAGGTGTAAACGTTATAATAGCGAATGGAACCGATGGGTCAGTTCTTCCAGAGATGTGGTTTTTATAAAAAACGGCACATTGATATGTCGCGCAATTCCAAATACAAAGGAGAAAAGTGATACTGCGAAGATGCTAACAGGTGCTATCTGGACAAGAAATAAATATGCTTTTCAGTATGGGCGCTTGTTGGTGAGAATGAAGACAAACGTCATAACGGGCAATTTTCCTGCAGCCTGGCTTGGAAGACAGCAGAAAGATGGAAACAAGGCTCCGTATGGTGAAATTGATGTCGTGGAGATGTTTGGGAGTAAGAAAGAATCTAACCATAATATACATACTCAATATACTTTGGATAATCCTAGGCATGGACTTAGAACCAGTTTCAAACATGAGGTAGATGTAACCAAATGGCATGTGTATGGCATACAGTGGACTCCTGAATATGTGAAATGGCTCGTAGATGGAAAATTGGTGGGAATATATTATAAGTCATCAGATAATGAACTGCTTCAAAAGCACCAGTGGACTTTTGACGACAAGTTCTTTATTCTCCTCAACCAGAGTGTTGGTAATGGTTCTCATGGTATGATTCCTGATATAACCAAAATTTATGAAACAAAATTTGATTGGATTAGAGTTTATCAAAAGAAATAGATATGGAATATATAAAAAAAATATTGGCTGCAATATTGGTGAATTTTCCCGTTGCAGTTGTGAAATTGCGCTATTTGATGAGATTCAAGCGACTGCCAAATCTTAAGAATCCTCACGATTTGAACGAAAAGATTTTGTATCAGAAGCTATATACTGATACAACGTTGTGGAGCCGATTAGCAGACAAGGTATTGGTAAGAGACTATGTTAAGGAGTGTGGTTTGGAAAGTATGCTAACCAAATTGTATGCAGTATGGGACAAGGCTACAGATATTAGTTTTGATGCGCTTCCAGATGCTTTTATGCTGAAGTCTAACAATGGCGACGGAAAGGGAACTAATATTGCGATTTTTGACAAGAAAGGACTGTCAGCTTCTGATATCAAGTCATTAAAGGATAAGGCAGCTGGCTGGTTGGGACAAAAGAATATTGGGGCTTTGTCTGCAGAACCACATTATAATTCCATTAAACCTCTTGTGTTTGCAGAGGAATTGTTGCCTATTCCAAAAGGTGAAAAGTCTATAGTAGACTATAAGCTTTGGTGCTTTAATGGAGAACCTTATGTTTTTTTGGTGATATCAAACCGTAAGAGTGGAGGAGAGGCTGAAATTGCATGTTATGATTTGCAGTGGAAAGACCGTTCAGACTTGCTAGCTATAACTAAGCATTATAATATTAGAAAAAGTGGTTTGAAATGTCCGGAGAATTTGGAATCCATGATAGAATATGCCAAGCTACTGGCTAAGCCTTTCCCGCAGGTGAGAGTGGATTTCTATGATATAGATGGTAAAATTTATTTCGGAGAACTTACCTTTACTTCGCTGGGAGGTATGATGAACTACTTCACACAGCAAGCTTTGAATGATATGGGAGAAAAAATTGATCTTTCGTATGCGAAGCATTAGTTATGTTTTTATGTATGTTTCCTCTGAAATAATATTTCTTATCTCTGTTTGTTAGCGTAGGGGCAGTAATTGGCATCCAGCCTAATCCGCATTCAGCTTATGAAACATAATTTGAAAGGGTAAGAATATATCAAGGAGAGAAGGACTACTTATCGAATAACGATGTCCTTCTCTCTTTTTAAGGAATGAATTTCTGTTTTAGTTGCCCTTTCTTTTTGAAATATTTTATGCTAAGCAAAAGCTTGACTTTTTCTGTGTATCTGAAGTAAATTTAATGTTGCTGTATCAGTTTATTGTAAAAAGTTCCAGCTATTCTACTTAGATAAAATAGAGGGTCGTTATGAGTAAGATGCCTAAAGTACATGCTAGTGTATTTGTAACTTTGAGACAGAAATTCGTATATCTTGGTCACGATGCTGATTTTACGTCTTCCTGCAGAATTATTTCTCTTTCGGATGTAGTATATGCAACAAGGAGCGGTCACTTTCACATGTTTGACCTTCCAGGATATTCCATACATGAATATGGAGTCTTCTCCACGTTTGATGTTCGTGTCGAAACGTTGTCCGTTTATGCATTTTTTCGGAAGTAGTTTGCAACATGCTGACGAGAAAAAGCTACGATTGGCATAGCGACTTGATTCCTTTGCCGGTTGATAGTTTTTGTAAGCACGGCTCAGAAAATGCTGCTCGCTTTCTTCTCCTGTTTCCTTATTTACAGCTTTCACATTGGCTTCAATGATTCCGTTGTCACATGCTTTAGAAAGTAACTCCGCTAGATAGTTGTCTGAAACCCAGTCATCATCATCAATGAAACAGATATAGCAACCTTGTGCTTTATCCATTCCAAGATTTCTGGCTCTAGACACTCCATTAGGAGTAGAATAAAGCAGAGTGCTGGTAAAGGAGTATTCTAGCAGCTTCTTTCGAATCAAACTTTCATAAGGTTCTCTTTCTCCATTGAGCACGAGAATCACTTCAAACTCATCCTTTGATAAAGTTTGATTCTCAAGACTGTCTAAGCACTCCCAAAGATAGTCCTTGGGAGCGTAAGTCGGTATAATAACACTTATTTTAGTTGCCATAACTATTAATTATTCAATGTTTCTTTGTTGTCATTCTTTCATTTCTTAATAGAATTTTTGATGGCATCCAAGAAGCCATGACCATATTTGCTGTCTGGTTCTACATAGTTGCCTTCTCCCCATTCATTCCATGAGCGGAGGAAAAGTATCTTTCTCTGCTCTGGCTTGTTCTTGATGAGCTGCAGTGCATCTTCTATATGATGCTCGAAGTTTTCTGGGGTAGCATTCACGTAGATGCCTTCGTGCTTACCAGCTCTTGGGGTGCGGTCCCACTGTGGAAAAAGAGTAGGGAACACGTTGTCCCAGTTATCTTCTGGTGAAAAGAAATGCTTCATCACCTTCGGATAATCATACTTCAGTGCCGGCATGAAAGGGAATGCCTTCTGCATCGCTTTTCTTGCAATACGCCAATACTTTCCCAGATACATCATCTCAGCTCTACCTTTTCCCATCGGGTTGATGCCATCGAAACCTAATTCCAGGAATGAGTTGTAGATGTCGGCACTACTTTCGAGGTTTGGCATCACACGGCTGATTGTACCATCTTCGTTTCTCTTGACTGTAGTTGTTGATGCACACATAGCAACGAAGAAGATGCCTTTTAGACCATTCTCTTTTGCCATCTTTCTCCAGAGTTCCATGAAGTGACGCACATCCTTGAAATGATATGGGTCGAAAATCAGGAATAGTGGCTTGCCATCAACGGTGATGTAACGATGGTCTTTGAATGCCTTGAGCACATAGTTGAAATGGGCAATGTAATCTTCATCGCCGGGATACAATTGCTCGCAGATCATCTGGTTGCCACCTTTGTTCTTCCATGTATTGGTTTTCCAGTCATGGTTTGCCCATGCTAGGCAGAATGGAAAATCCGGCTTTCCGGAATTAAGAACCTCATCGAATGGGCGCTGCAACAGACGCTTGCCGTTACCCATCCAGTAATGCCAGTAGCAGAATCCCTCCACACCAGCTTCACGTGCCAACTGAGCCTGCTGCTCGCGAGTCTCAGGCAGACGAAGGTCATAGAAGCCCAAATCGGCTGGTATTCTTGGCTGGTAGTGTCCATGAAATACAGGACGGGCTTTGGCTACGTTGGTCCATTCTGTAAATCCTGGTCCCCAGACATTGTCGTTCTCAGGGATTGGGTGAAACTGTGGTAAATAATATGCTATAACTCTTGCTTCCATTATGTTGTTGTCTATTATTTATTATTTTAAATTATTTAAACTCATATAAAAAAGTATTCTGCTTGTCAGCAAATAATGATTTATCCAATCTTCCAAAGGAAAGGGAATTCAATGTAACCTAAACCATAATTTAATATGATGAGCGAGATTAAGGATACTATTGTAACGCCAATCCATTTTTGTTTGATGGTGTAGCAAATGTTGGTGTAAAGTATAACGTTGACGATACAAAACAGATAGCATACACGTTGAGCCATTACTGGCAAAATTGCAAATGTTGCAAAGCAGAATAATCCCAGCGTGAATATTTTCATCATAACTACAAAATTTTTATTAAACTTTATGATTGTATCATGAAAGTATAACAGATAATAATATAGCATGACAGAAAACATCTGCATTGGACTGAATACATTTACAGATACTGTTAATAAGCCTTTCTCTACTCCTTTTTGATACAAGGCAAGCTTGTCTCCAATGTAAGGAAGGTTGGTACTTACGATAAAGTTTGCACCTGTAAAATAAAAGAGATAACTAATTGGGATGAGACTACCCCATATAATTTTCTCTTTCTTTGTCATTGGCTTGTTGCTTAAAAATATCAGCGGTAAAAGCAGAAGTCCAGAGATATGGAAAAAAGAACCTATCAGTAGGATGGTTAATGCTAATTTCTTCTTGCCCTCTGCTATTGGTTTTATAGCCAAAAGAAGGCATCCTGACAATATACCCGTACGGATTTGTGTTACTTCATGCAGTTCGTAATAGTAAGCCATATAGACGACTATCGGTAAAAACCACATTGTAGAGTATTTTCTGAATCCCACAAATTTGAGTGTTAATCCCCAGAATGCATAAAACAAAAATAAAATATGTACATCATCAGTGATGAGGTTCAGTATCACTGACAATAGTGTGTATGAATATTCTACATTCTCTTGTGCTCCGGAATTAAAGTAATTTCGATAGGTTTCCTCATAATTCAGAGAATCAGGGTCGATGCCTACTTCGCGTAAACCTGCCAATAAGATAAGTGACATACCTATCAGTAAATATAATGGAAGTTTGTATTTTCCAAGATAATCTTCCATATACGACAATATAATTGCGATAAAGAATATTGCTATGATTATATAACCCATATTGCTTTATTTTTTTAATTTTCTATTTACTAACTCTTTGATGAGGCTTCGCTCTTTTTTCGAAATGCCAATTACATACAGTAGAATGGATATACTTACTGCTGAAACGGCAAACGCCAAGATTAGTTGAAGAATCCTGTTTGTGTGCAATCCTTCTATGCAATACACTATTAGCGTTGTCATCGAAATAATCAGAATGCCCGGTAGCACCAATCTAGCCAGATATTTGCTGATGGTTAAATCTGCGATGCTTGCCTGCAGCATCAGTAACCTGATGATATGCGCCAGAATGCAGAGTCCTATCATTGTGACAAATACAAAGTAAGACGGCATGCCTAGCTTAAATAATACCCAGCTGACAGGCAGGCACAGTATCGTCATGCTTTCAACGTACATGCTGTATTTTCGGATGTTGCCTGTTGCCTGTATGATGGTGGTTATCGGATTATGAAGCGCCAGGCATATTGTATAGACCGCATAGAGTCTAGCAAACAAGACCATGGTAGGTGTACATTCTCCTAGCCAAAGCGTGAGCAACGTCTTAGCCTCGAATATGAATGGGATGAGTACCATTGACAGCAAATAGAGTATTGCCTTGCTGCTTGCAAAGAAAAGCTGTTCCAAATATCCATTCTCCTTTGCAGAATACGACTTAATCATCGCAGGTCGGAATGCAATGACAATGCTGTTAGTAAGAGTGATGGTTGCATTGTATACTTGATTAGCTATGCCAAAGGCTGCATTGATAATTGGTCCGAAGAACACATTCAGAAGAATAGTACTTCCCTGCGTCATGCCTACACCAGCCAAAGCTCCATAGAATGACCAGCCGGAGAAAGAGAATAGTTCTTTGTATAGAGACTTCTTTCTTACAATGGTATATTTACATTCTGGATATTTCTTCTTTGCGATAATTATATAAAGCATCATCACCATCAACGCCTCAAGCATCAGGGCTGCTCCGTAATATACCAGATTGTCACCACCCGTCATACCAATACAATAGGCAATGAGAAGTTTGACGATACAATCGATGGTTGATATCAGTGCATAATATCCCATGTTCTCATTGGCAAAGACTGCACCAATAAATGGTATCTGCAGAAGAGTGAATATGAAAGAGAATAAGGAGAATTGGAGAATCAATAGGGCTGCTTCCAAACGATTACCGGGAATAGTGAGTTGGGTGGAAATCAGCCATGGTCCTAAAATCTCGAAAATGATAAATAGAACGAAAGCTATCAGTACGACTATGTTGAGACTTACGGAGAAAATCTCCTTTAATCGTCCTGATTCCCCTTTTCCCATTGCGAATGAATAAAAGCGTTGTGTGGATAGGGCAAGTACGCTGCTGAAACATGTGCTTGCAGTCACTACGCCTGCCACTGCATTGAAGATGCCATAGTCTTCTGCGCCAAGACCTGACAATACCCAACGTACTGTATAGAGATTGACGAAGGTGATAATAAGCATTCTAGCGAATAGCACCAATGTATTGGATGCTATTCGCTTTGAACGGTTTTGTATGTCTTTGTTTTTATCTGACATGATTTATTTCTTTTCACCAAAGATGATCTTTCTAATAGAATAAATGGTTATAACCATGAATGCCATGATACACATTCCCAATACAAACAGCATTCTCTTAGGACCTGCTGGCTTAAGAGGTACAGAGGCACTCTGAAGAGTGGTAAATGCTGGAGTCTGGAGAGTAAGTTTGGCACGGGCTTGCTGTAGCTGACCCTGCAATGCTGTATAGTTGTTGTAGAGCAACTGCATCTCGTTTTCCAAATCGTTTTCCTTCAGCTTGTAGGATTCCAGAATCACATCATTGTTGGCATCCGCATAGCTTCCGTAGGTCTGTCTCACCTTTTCGTATTTGCTTTTAGCATCAGCGCAGAGTTCCTTATAATATTCTAAGTCTTTGCGGGCTTTGCTGGTTCTATATTCTGTGATAAACTGTTGCAAACGTAATTGTATTGTATCTGTCAATGTTGCACAAATTAGAGGATCCTGGTCTTCTACTGTAATTGAAATCACATAATTCTTTTTGTCCACAGTACAAGATATTTTACTTGCAATATCACGAGCAATCTCATCCTGTTTCTTGGTCAATCTGAAAGGATTCACCTTATTGTTGGCATGGGCTGTAGAATCCTTATCTGCAAACCATGATTTGATGCCATATATAGCTTTTGACCACCATGGTGATTGCTGCTTAGTGGCAAGGTAGTCATAATATGTGGTATTGATTGTTCCGTCAAGTGACTTGACCTTAACGTCAAACAAACTTGTAAGGAAATCGTTAGACTGTATCAATTCTGGATACAGTTCAGGGAAGATGGCATCTCCATTAGAAGATGAACCTCCGATGTCGAAGCCAAAAGATGAGGCAAGATCGCCCAAAGAGCTAGAATTAAAACTAGACAACTCAGGTGCAAGCTTTGCTGTACTGTTGTAATATCTTGGCACGCAAATAATTAAAAGACAAGAAATTACACAGACTATTGGCAATGTAATGAAGTATAGCTTTTTATGTTGCCACATTGCTTTCACAATTGCCACAACATCTATTTGTTTGATATTTTCGTCTTTATTTTCCATTTTATTCTTTTTTGTTCTTAAATGTCTTGCAAAAGTACTTCTTTTTTCTTAATCTACCAAATATTATTGGATGTTTCTACCTTTGTGGAGGGATTATTCTACAATATCCCATGCTTCAAGCCCACGACTTTCTCTGGAGAACGATAGAACTATGCATGTTACTTGTTTCTTGCTGGCTGCAAACGCATCTCTATCATGTCCTTTGCCTCTCTATTGGGATAGCCTAAGGTATATGTGTCTCCATCAACAGCCTTAATCGTTAGATACCCGGCTTGGTATAGAAACAGTTTCGGGTCTATCATGTTGACATCACTTTCTTCCAGATAGTCTGCGTCGATAAGACAATTGTCTAATTTGGGTATGTCTTTAGCAAACTTATTCAGTATTTTAAAGAGCATCTCATTTGAGCCTGATGCTATCCAATAGGAATTGAGCTTTCCTCTAGAGAAGGCTGACAATACACTATATGGATTATATACGTTTAGCATGTTGGGGGCAAAATGATAACCATCATAAAGTGATTTCATTTCATTGATGGTATCAGTCTCGCTCAGGTTACATTTCTCAGACAACATTGCAATCTCTTTCTGAAAATAGAAGAGAAGCTCTTGGTCGGTGATACCGCAAACAGCAGCTAATGATTCCTCGAAACTGATGTTGACCAGCGTGTTCAGAGTACTGAACAAACTGATTTGTGTAAACTTTGTGATTCCTGTTATGAATACGCATTTGATGCAATAGCCATAGTCTTTAAGCCCCGTGAAGAAATCACGATATATCGTGCGGCATTCATCATGATGCTCTGTCTCGTATGTATGTTGCAGAGGAACATCGTACTCATCAACAATCACTGCAATTTGTGTACCTGCCTGTTGGTATGCTCTTTCAATGATACCGTTGAAACGGTTTCCCAGTGACTGTTCTGCGGGATTTTTGCCATAGATTTTTTCGTAATAGCTCAATCGCTCGTTGAGATATTCTTTTAATGACTGAGCGTCTGATCCTCCTAGACTCATGCTAAGGTAAATCACCGGACGTTTGATCCAGTCGTTCTCTAATGACATAATCTTGAGTCCCTCAAAGAGTTCTGTCTTTCCTTCAAAATAACATTTTAGGGTGGATGCCAACAATGATTTACCGAAACGTCGTGGACGGCTCAAGTAATTATACTTCCTTTGGTTAGCGATTGCCCAGACCATATCTGTCTTATCTACATAAAGGTAGTTGCCTTTACGTAGTTCTTCAAAGTCTTGAACCCCAAGGGGTAAATTTCTATTTGATGTCATAACGATAGTTGTTTGTTATTGTGAATTTTGAACCAAACCTGTTATGAGGTAGTTGGTGATAAATATTATTGGATGTTTCTATCCTGTATTTGTAGTCCATATTGCTCCAAGAGAAAATCGTAGTATAACTTCCTGATGGTATTGTTCGGAATAACTAGATGGATGCCATCTAGGTCTGTTCCTCCAATGGTCAGCATTCCATAATAATACAACAGACTGATAAAATTATCTGGATTTATCGTCTCTTCTGCAGGAAAGGATTCTTGAATCGTGGCATTGACATATCCCTTCTGAGCTATGTCGATAAGTACACTCTTTCGGTCTCCATCCAATCTGTCTAGCCTAACTAAGTTTTTCAGCTTGGCATAGTCTGTGCGACAGCTTGGGTCTGCCATCTCCTTAGGAGCTTTGCCTGCTGTGATGAAATAGTTGAGATAATAGAGAACCATATTGCTGTTGAACATCCTCGAATCTATATCAAACCTGTCTTCAGCAAAGCAGTAATTATCATACCATGGCTTCATGTCTGCAATAATCTCATCTATTCTTGCAGAGCCGTCAATGGTGTTCCCTTTATCGTCTTTGCTAGGTTGAATCAGCCCAGCAGACTGATAATAGGCTATCATTTCCCGGACATCCTCTTCGCTGAACCCTAACATCATGTTAAACGTTGGATGCAAACTGATATTGGTTGCAATGTTAAATCCACTAGTCAGATCGTTAAGTGTAATCGGGCTGACTCCCATAAACAGGATACGCTCAAAGTTTGGTTTGAAAATCTTGAATGCGCTGCGATAAAATCCACTGCTATGAGTCATGTTATGATATACATCTTCTCCTTGTTCATTAAGAACCGTATTGGTGAAATTGTCATATTCGTCAATAATCAGGTAGAGATGATATCCACGTTCTTTTGCCTCTGCAGACAGAAGATTAATCTTGTCCTTTGATGTCTTTGCTTCTAATGCCCATTTTACGGTTTCTGCACTATAATATTTTCCGTATTTTTGGATAAACATATCTAGTTGTCCGCAACAATAGGTGTTGAAATCGTCTTCCAGATGATTCGTCTGTCCAAGTACTTGGGAAAAGTCATATTGCAAAATCTGGAACTGTCCTTTTAAAGGTTGTGGATGTTCACTAATCCATGTTCCTTCAAACTCTTGATCCAGTTCCTTATTCTCACAGTCATAATAGTCGGCAATCATCGATAGAAAGATACTCTTGCCGAATCTACGTGGGCGGATGAGAAACAGAAAATTTGATATTTTTTCCAACTGAGGTATGTACATGGTTTTATCTACGTAATACTTGTTGTTATTACGTACCATTCTGAAATCAGACATACCTATAGGGGGTCTTTTGATTCCTTTATTTTCTAACATACGCTCATTTTTAAGTTTATAAATGTTATATCTTATGCCATGGCAGAAGCCTTGAAAACTAGGCTCTGCCATGACTAAATGATATTTTCTGTTATTTACTCAAGTTGGCTATCGTTGCAATCATGGCAGCGATGCTACTCATGCTGGTACCCAGACTCATGGTCTCTGCTACGCTCATCTTACGCTTCAGCTTAGATGGGATAACAATCTCACAACCAGGCTGTACCTTGGCCCCGTGACCTACCTTTGCCACCTTGCCGTTCATATAGATGATGTAAGCCTTGCTCTTCTGGGCATCGCTGGCAAAACCTCCGGCCTCATCGATGTATTTCTTCACACTCTTGCCCTTTTCATAAGCCACGGTGTTGGCATACATCACAGCACCATTGATCTTCACGGTTCCGTTGTATTGAGGAACAATCAGACGATCGCCTTCACGCAGAATCATGTCGGCATCACTACCTGGGTTCTTCAAGGCTTCTGCCAAGTCGATACCAATTGGATACTCATCTGGAACGTTGAACTTTTCAAGCTCTGCGCTCTGTGCACCCTTTGCTACATCCTGCAAATTGCTGCTGTTGCTACTGGCTGCCAACTGGAGGAGGCTCTTCTGCTGCTGTTCACGCTGCATCTTCAGGACGGCTCTCATGCGTTCTTTTTCTACCATGTTGGCTCTTCTTACCAGTCGGGCACCCTTGATGTATGCCTGTTCTGTAGCACCACCTGATTTGGCAAAGAGGTCGCTGAGGCGGGCGTTGCGGCGAGTCAGGGTATAAGAACCGCTAAACATCACTTCACCTTCTATCTTTACGTTCTTCTGCTCGGCATAGCCAGGGCTCTTGCGAATCATTACCTCATCGAATGGCATCAGTACGAAACCTGGTGTTCCATCTACCACAAATCCGTCTTTCAACGAAAGGGTGAAGGTCTTGGCAATGACGCTGTCTGGCTGCATAGCCTTGTTATCCGCTACTCGTCGGCTTACGCTTACATTTACGGTAGATGCCTTGTCGGTTAAGCCACCTGCTTGAAGTACGAAGTCTTCAATGGTCTCATTGTCAGCATACTGATATGTACCAGGATACTGTACCTCGCCACGGATGGTGATGGTGCGCTCCTGAATCTTGTCCTGACGGGTTGGGATGAAGAGTACATCGTTTTCCTTCAATGGGATGTCAGGTACCTTGCCATCCATGATGCCTGCGATGTCTACGGCAATCACTTCCAGGGTGCGGTCCTTCTTCATGCGGTGCATCACGGCACGGTTGGTGAATGCATCTTCTGTCATTCCCTCGGCATGCTCAACAAGGGTGCGTACACTGTTTACTTGTTCGCCAAGGTTGTACATACCCGGACGGAATACGGCTCCCTTCACCTCTACGGTGTTGGCATAGCGTGGAAGGATAGAATCTACGCTGATAGAGTCGCCATCATCTACACGGAAGCTGGAGAAATCGAACTCTCCTACATTATATACGGCATATTCCCTGCCTGTCTTGCGGTTTACTCGAACCGACTTCTTATAGGCATCACCCGTAAAACCACCTGAGTATTTGAGGATGGAGTTAACACTCTCGTTCTTCTTCATCTCGTAAATCATAGGGCGCTTTACCTTACCCGTTACGGTGACGAGGCAGTCGTATGGTCCAACTACGATAACATCGTTGTCACTCAGGCGAACGTTGCCTGTCAACTTACCATTGAGAATGTAGTCGTAGATATCAACCACGGTAACGAGTCGGTTGTTGCGATATACCTTGATGTTACGTAGGGTTCCGAGGTCGTTGGTTCCACCTGCCATGTAGAGAGCATGGAATACGGTGGCGAAGGCTGATAGGGTATAGGTGCCCGGTGCCTTTACCTCACCCATCACGTTGACCATGATGGTCTTGGTCTGGCCCACTGTGAGCTTCACTCTGCTGGAGCGGTAACGGCTTCCCAGTGTGCTACGGAGTCTGGCGTTGGCCTGTGCCACGGTGAGACCGCTTACATTCACTGGTCCATATCCCTCGATGGTAACCTCGCCATCAGGAGAAACGGTGCTCTGGATGGTTTTCTGAGAAGCGCCATAGATATCGATGATGACTGCATCGCCAGGACCCAGGCGATAGTTCTGAGGAGTAGCGATGTTCATGTTTGGCTCGAAGCTCAACTCCTTGTTGTTGAAGATGTCTCTACCGAACACTTTCTTGCGGTTCTGCTCGCGCTCGGCAAGCAGCTGCTTCAGCATCAGGGTAGAATCAGGAATAATACCATTCAGCTCATTCTGGAAATCCATGTATTCCTCATCGTTGTTATCGTAGGTATGACGATAATTGGCGTCTTTCTCTGCCGATACACGATAGTTGCTATAGTTCTGAGATTCCTGGCTGATTCCACTGCCGTAGTCTTTACGAGTCTTGCCATTGTTGGTGCGCAGGCGAGAGGCATCCTTGCCGGCTACTTCGGTAGATGCTCCGGTAACGCCACCCTGTTTCATCTGTCGTTCGTACTTGTCTCGAACTCGACTAATCTGCGATCTGTCGACGCCTTTCTGCATCAGCTTGATCACAATCTGTGCATTGCTAGTGCCGCGTTCGTGCTCCTTGACCACGAAACTCATCACCTGGTCATCGCTCATGCTTGATGACTGAGCCATGACGGGACCGGCTGTCAATGCCAATAGTAATACGAGAATGAATTGCTTTTTCATCTTATATGTTATGTTCTTGTTTTTATTC
>ERZ1026901.1108-NODE-1108-length-16859-cov-15.086229_pt1 | contig 16859 bp, 6 predicted proteins | sample MGYA00380179_ERZ1026901 | MGnify/ENA primary metagenome ERZ1026901 (study PRJEB33269, sample SAMEA4719815) | human gut metagenome | biome: human-associated habitat; feature: organic feature; material: feces | place: Cameroon | collected 2013-10 ... | reverse complement strand
GCAGCGTCAGATGTGTATAAGAGACAGGATAATATATGGCTTATAATGCAATAGGTGGTTTTCCACCACAACAGCTTACCTTTAACAAGAAGGGAAAGAAATGGAGAGCTAAGTGTGTGGACTTTGGTGATGATCATAGTCTGATGCACTGCCATTTGACAAGGAAGTCAGTGAGGGCAATGAAGATAAACTATGACTTGCTGAATGGTAAGATACACATGGATGACTTGAAGGCTATAGTGAACCCTTATAACATTAAGGCATCATTTATACCTGAGAACATACAACACTATCCAGTGATAAACTCAAAGCTTGAAGTGCTGAGAGGAGAGGAGTCAAAGAGAACTTTTGACTTCAGAGTGATTGTGACTAATCCAAATGCTGTGTCAGAGATAGAGGAAGAGAAAAATCTACAGGTGAATGCAATGCTTCAACAACTTGTGATGGATGGTTCAATGGATGAGGAAGGCTTTAACAGAGAAATGGAGAAACAGGCAGACTATTTCACTTATGAATATCAAGACAAGAGGGAAGTAAGAGGAAATTGGTTGCTTAATCACTACATGAAGGAACTTGAGATGTCACAACTCTTTAACAAGGGATTTGTAGATGCCTATACTGTAGGAGAAGAGGCATATATATGTGATATAGTAGGAGGTGAGCCTAATTTGGAGAAAATAGACCCTCGGAAGATGAGGGTAATAAAGTCAGGAGTATCATCTTATATAGAAGATGCTGACATGATAGTGATAGAAGACTACTGGAATCCAGGAAGAATAATAGATACCTATTGGGACCAACTGTCAAAGAAAGATATTGAGGCATTAGAAAACACAACAAGTAGTACAGGAAGTAGTCCTTATGCAGACAGTATGGACAACATAGACAGTAGGTATGGTTTTATACCTAATGTAAATCTGTCAACAGCTGGAGATACTGCTATAGACCCATACAGTCTGTTTGACAATACAGAAGATACAGCATCTTTGCCTTATGACATGAATGGTAATGTAAGAGTGTTGAGAGTATATTGGAAATCAAGGAGACAGATAAAGAAGGTGAAGAGTTATGACCCTGAGACAGGTGAGGAAGAGTTTAACTTTTATCCTGAGACTTACCACTGTAATCCTGACAATGGAGAAGAAGAACAGACATTCTGGATAAATGAGGCATGGGAAGGTACAAAGATTGGTACAGACATATATATGAATATGAGACCAAGACCAGTGCAGTATAACAGATTAAGTAATCCATCAAGATGTCACTTTGGTATTATAGGAAGTATATATAACCTTAATGGTGATGAACCATATTCTTTGGTAGATATAATGAAACCATACTCTTATCTGTATGATATATTTCATGACAGACTGAACAAAATACTTGCAAAAAATGTAGGTAAGGTGATAAGAATGGACTTTGCAAAAACACCAAAGGGATGGAGTGCTGACAAGTGGTTGTACTATATCAATGTAAATGGTGTATCAGTAGAAGACAGCTTTAAGGAAGGTAGTGTAGGTATGGCAACTGGTAAGCTTGCAGGAGCTATGAACAATGCTTCATCAGGAGTGGTAGATGCCTCATTAGGTAATGAGATACAACAATACATAAATGTACTTGAATGGATTTCAACAAAAATAGGAGAACTTGCTGGTATATCAAAGCAAAGGGAAGGACAGATCAGTAATAGAGAGACTGTAGGAGGTGTAGAAAGAGCAACACTGCAATCATCACTCATTACAGAAAGATTGTTCTTTACCCATGACAGCGTAAAAAAGAGAGTATTAGAGTGTTTCTTGGAGACTGCAAAGATAGCAATGAGAGGCAGGAAGAAGAAGTTTGACTATATACTGAATGATGGTAGTAAGAAGCTTGTTGAGATAGATGGTGATGAGTTTGCAGAATGTGACTATGGAATAGTAGTGGATAACAGCAATGGTACTATGGAACTTAACCAGAAGCTTGATACACTTGCACAAGCAGCACTTCAGAACCAGTTGCTTGACTTCTCTTCAATAATGAAGCTCTACACAACAACAAGTGTTGCAGAGAAGCAGAGAATGGTTGAGGCTAATGAGAGAAGGAAGAGAGAAGAAGCACTGCAACAGCAGCAACAAGCACAGCAGATGCAGCAAGCACAGCTACAGCAACAGCAGCAGATTGCACAGATGCAGGCAGAGCAGGAATATAAGATGCACCAAGAAGATAATGAGGTGAAGCTATTGGTTGCTCAGATAAACTCAAAGGCTGAGGCTGACAGAATGGCTATTATGAATAATGATGCCTTAGACACTACTGCTCTTGAAAGAGAGAAACTATCAGAGAATGCAAGACAATTCAATGAGAACCTTGCATTGCAAAAGAAAAAACAAGCAGATGATGCAAGGATTCAAGAGAAAAAGGTGAATGCAGCGTTGAAGAAGAATTAAGGAGTTAGAAGTTAAGGAGTCAGAAGTTAAGCCGTATGTTTTTTCTACTATAAATATGTAGTTTTAGAACTCATAAAAAAGTAATGATTTAACCTCTTAATTTCTGACTCTCTAATTACTTTAAATTAGATAACAATTAAATAAAGGGAAGAGATGAAGTTAATAAAGATAGAAAATTATTCATTGCAGATTGCTGATGAAGCACTGTTGATAAAACCTATAAGGAAACTATACAATCAAGACAGAAGTGCATCAAAGGAACAGTTTTATAAACAGATGTCATACCTTTATTTTATGGTAGACCCAAGAAGTACTTACTCATATATATTAAATGAGGAAGAGAGAGCTAAGGCTATTATAGAACAAGAAGGATTGGAGAGTGACTTTAAGCCATCACCCTTGTTGCAGGAAGCAATGGAAGTATATAAGAAGCATACAGTGACACCATCACAGGAGTTGCTTAATGCAGCCCTTGTAGCAGCAAGAACTGTAAGCACTTTCCTAAAAAATCCCAATATCTTGAATGAAGAGGATGATAAAGGAAGACCCAAGTATCAAATATCTGCAATAACTACAGCACTGAAGAATGTTGAAGGAATAGTATCATCATTGCAGAATCTTCAGAAGAAAGTGGAGAGTGAGCTTAGTGAGCAGAGTAAGGCAAGAGGAAGTCAGGAACTTACAATATTTGACGATGTAGATTAAACAATATAGACTATGAAAACAGGTGGATTACAATATGATAATGAGGGAAGTCTTGATGTTTCAGATTGGGATGATTTGTCTATTTCAGATAAAGCTGAAATGATGAAGGTTGCTATTGCTAATGGGATTACTACGTTGCCAGAGATAAAAAAGGTTTATAATGAGTTTGCTAAGGGAGGAAGGATGAATGCCTCACAAGGATATACTCCCTCAGACAGTATAAAAAAGAGGATAGCTAATTGGGAGGGAAGCTCTATGAAGACTAATAGAAGCTTTGAGGATGAGGCAATGGACTTTAATAGAGTAGTGCCTGCTGAAGTGAGAAATAGACTGACACAGCGACAAAAAGATGCTTTGTATTCTTATGGATATAATGTAGGAATTGGAAGATTGAAGCAGAGAGTAGTGCCAGTGTTGACAGCTTATGCTGAAGGAAAGGCTTCAAAGGAAGATGTACAAAGGGCTATGTGGGCTTCAAGAGATAATGAGCTAAGAGGTCTTACTACAAGAAGAAATGCTGAAAGAGAAATGTTCGGAGATAACTATAGAACTAAATATACTGGTACTGGTAAGCTTGGAGTACATATAGATCCTTCGGAATATACTATACCTCAGAACTACTTCAATGATTTTAATGCAGAAATTACATTGCCTCAAATGCAGATGCCTAATGGTATGGATGTAGACCCTGAAACACTTTATAAAGTTCCTGTTATAGATGAGACAATGTTTGAAAAACCTGTTGAGACAGTGGAAGAGATTGTCTATGACCCTCAAGAAGATAAGATGGAGGGGATAAGGAGACTGGGAGCAGTGATGAAGATGTTAAGTGAAGAGTGAAAAATGAAGAGTGAAGAATCAAATAGTAAGCCTTACTAAGGCTGACTGGGCATTTTTGAGTCTAGGATAAGGAATGGTAGGTATTGTAGGTATTGTAGGTGAGGTAAGTTTGGTAGGTTAGGAGATGGGTAAATATTTGAAAAAAAGAAAGGGAGGTAGTGACACCTCCCTTTTTTGTTAGCAATATTTGTTGTTATTAACAATACTTGTGGAACTCATCAAGAGCCTCATCTTCATTGAGGTCAAGACCTTTTTGCTTGAATACTTTCTGAAGGAACTTGGTGAACATTCTCTCTCTTTCCTTGATAGTCAAGGCAAGTCTCTCAGCACCTGGATGGTCAAGCTTAGGATTCTGAAGCATAATCAAGTCAGCAAGAGAAGAGAGGTTTTTGACCTCTTCAGTCTTAGTGATGACAGGTGTCTTTACAGATTCCTCAGCAGTAGACTCCTGTGGACTTTCAGTCTTCAAGTCAGAAGCAGACTCCTGTACTGTAGATGCAGCTTTATCTTTAGAAACATTAAATGTTTCACTTAAAGGATTCATAATCTCAGAGGTACTAATCTCAAGATACTCACCATTGTTGCCAAGAGGTTTTACTCTCTTGAAAGTAAGCTCTTCAGAGGTTGAAGAATCAAGGTGCCAGTAATAGGTTTCCTTACCAATCTTAGTCTTCATGTAAGAGACATCAGTAAGGTCAGCTATTTCTTCAGGTCTGTAGACCTTGAGTTCACCAGTCTTAAGATTGACATTATAGTGAGTATCCTTACCACCTTTCCAAGGAACAAGCTTATTGTTGTCCATATTATTGCGGATGAACTGATTAATCACCAACTTAGGAACAACAGTAGGGAAACGTCTATAAGTGTCAACATAAGAAGCACCAGTGTCCTTATTCTTCAATCTTTCTTTGACATAGGTAGGAACCAATGCCATGAAAGTCTTAGGAGAGAAACCAATGCCAGCACGGAAGAAACTGTAGTCAAACAGCATCTTAGAGAGCTTAGGGTCAACCTTATGGAGGTCAATCCAAGCACTACGAAGTTCCTCCTTACGCTGTTCATCCATACCAGTGATATTAATTGAAAGATAAGGATGTCCAGTGCTCTTGGCAACATTCATTCTAATGGCTTGTATAAGCTCATTATTAGGATATTTGGCTTTGAAGTTCTGCTCCATGAACCACTTGGGGAATGCTGTAGCATAGTCCTTGAGATTCTTAGGATTGATAACCCCAGACTGCACAAGAAGATAAGACTGATAGAAGTTGGAGAACTGATCAAGTAACTTCTTATCACCATACATCTTGTCAGCAATATCCTTTGGCAACTGAGCAAGCAAGTTTCTAAAACCAGTACTGCTAGCAGGCATGTCAGAGAACAGAGACTTAGCTATGTCAACAGTTCTTGCAAACTGCTTTAAGACAGGATGATCAAAGAAAATGTCATCAATATCCACAGGAACATCATCAGCAGTGTAGAAGTGAGTACCATTGTCAGTATTGGCATCAATAAACTGAGACATTTTGTGCTCAATTATAAGATTGTCAACAATGAGTGGGCCAACAGCACTGGAGATAGAATTAAATCTTGTGGCATAAGTGGGCTTACGCATAGCATCAGTAAGACTTCTCATCTTCTGAAAAGCAAGCAGTACCTTATAATCAGTAGCATCATGCTCTTCAGAAGTAAGACCATTAACAAGTTCCTCAGTAGAAAGAGGTTCAGTATTGATGTTAGAAGAATCATCAATGTTATACTTTCTACGGTATTCATCAAGCCACTTATTGATGAGGCTATCAAGAGACACATAGTTAGAAAGATTCTCTCTATTGAACTGATTAAGCAGACGCTCTATAACATCTTGAGAAAGGAAGAGGGCAGCATCATTGAAAGTCATGCCCAATCTCAACATAGTGTTAAGCATACCAGCAGTAGTCATATTGACATTCATAAGATTGAGGATAGGGTCTTTCACAGCATCAGCAGAAGCAGATACAAGAGAGCCAAGAGTCTTACCAATGAGAGTACCCTCACGGTCATACTTTTGGTCTATCTGCATTCTACCACCAAAGGTAGTGCCAGCAATAGTGAAATCATCATTACCACAAATCTCAGACACATCAAGGAAGATGTCATTACTTTCAAGAATAGCATGAGCTACCTTATTGACAGCAAACACACCAATCAATGATGCAGCAGCAGAGTTCTGCTTATAGAACTGAACCTGAGTATCAGCAAAGGTAAGGTCCTTGTCAGTATAAGACAACTTCTTGAGTTCATCAATAGACATACCTTGAAGAGCATTCCAAGAGATGCCTTTATTGGCAGGATTCTTATAAGCAGCAACCATGTATCCCATCTTCTTAGGAGCATCAAAGCCACCAGGATTAAGAATCTTGTCAGCAGTCATCTGATTAGTAAGAACAGCATAAGTCATATCAATAATCTTATTGTCACGATACATTCTTCCATTTGTAGGAGCATCAGTATAATAAGCAATCTGTTGATATTGACTATAAAGCCATTGCATAAACTTATCAGTAAACTTCATCTTTTGAGGATTGTCAAGGAACATTCTTATCTGCTCACCAATCCATTGATTGTTAGTTTTACCATTATGAGCTTTAGCATAACTTTCAGAAACTCTCTTAAAAAGTTCACCTTCAATATCCTTTCTTCTCTTAGTCTTAATAGGTATGTCCTTACGCATGACATAACGCTTATCAACATCAAAGTCAGAATCATCAATCTCAGTAAGCTCATAAGGAAGCATGATAGCATCACCAGCTTCACGAGGCATGAAACCAACAACTTTCATAGGAGCACAAGAGTACTTATCCTCAGTAGGAATACGGTAGCTAACCATTTTTAGAAGCTCTGGGTCAACAACATTGATAGCATCAACATTGATAGAACCATCCGCATTAGAGAACTTATCAAAGAGTTCATTAGACCATATAGGACAAAATACTTCAAAGTAAGCAATACCACCTTGATTCTTCTTGAGATAATCCTTATAAGAAAGACCATCATGTTCAGAGGGAACATACTCCTCCTCAAGAGGAATAAGATTGCCCTGCTTGTCATTGAATCTAATGTGAAGCTGTTTAGAAGTACCAAAATTAGATACCTGCACAATAGGACCACCAGCAATCTTCTGTTTGTTAACTCTGTTCTTAATAACAGAATTTATAAGCTGTTCAATGCGTTTAGCCTGTATAGGGTCACCTTTTGGGATTCTAAATTCACCAGTCTCCTTATCAATAGAACAAGCCTGCACAAGATCAATTCCATAACGAGGAGAAGATAAAACTTCTCTTTGAAGAATCTTGGAAAGAGCAATATTTCTTTCACGCTTATCCTCACTATTCAAGTGAAGTTCAGCAGAAAGATTATCAATACTCTCTTCAATATTATCAGCAATAGTCTGCTCATACTCCTTACGGAACTCATCAGCCTTCATTCTCTTGACAGTGCCATTAGGTTCAGTCCACTCATAGAAGTTATCCACTTGTTGACCATTCTCATCAATAGTGAAGAGGTCAAGGTCAGAGGGAGTAATCATTCTAATCTGAGAACCGTGAGCCTGAGAATGCTCCTTGAAATGCTCAGGAATTTCCTGCTGAAGACAGTAATCCTCAAAAGAAGTTTCATGTACAAAGGTATCAGTGTTATAGTTCTTGTAAACTCTTTCACCTGTAGCATCAGTCTCTTCCTTGAAGATTTGATTCATCATAAAAGTATAGGCAGCATCCTCACCACCTTCCATATTCATGAACTGATAGATATTTATCTTGCCTTGAAGACCAGACTTGATGGAAGATTCAAACTGAACAGTATCAATGCCTTTAGTAGGCATAAGACGTTCAGAATCCTCCATTACTCTATAGACAGCTCTAAGAAGATTAGGACGAGAAAGCTTTTCACCTTTAAGAATAGCATCAGCCATGATAAGAAGATACTCAGCATTCTTAGCCTGAAAAGGTACCTGCATACTGTGAATAGGAGCATTATCTACACCTATATCCTTAGTAAGCTTAGAATACACAAAAGGCTTAAGAGGCTGGAAAGCAGTTTCAAGGTCAGTATATGTGTATTCACCTTTAAGCATCTTCTGATAAATATCCTCAGCATGACGAGACCACTTACCAAAGATGTAAGCCTTTTTTCTGTAAGAAGAAGGAGAGGAATAGCCTTGAGCATCAGTGACATTAATCTTAGTGTACTTACCATCTTTACCAACAAGAGATTCCTTGAGAGCAATCATTACAGCCTTCTGATTGTCAGGGGCAGCAGCAATTTTTCTATCAAATACCTCAGCAATGTTAGCTATGATATTAGACTTGAAAGAATCAAAGTCCTTCAAGATGAAAGTTCTGTACTTACCATCAGACACTCTATTACCATTGTAATCAATAGCGTTAATATTACCTCTGACACCAGGAGCATGAAGCTGAGCAAGACGTTTCTGCAAATCCTCAGTATCCTTATAGAAAGCAATGTCAGAGAGAGTTAACTGAAGAATATTCTTAGATGCAAAAGTATCATTCCAAAGATAGTTCTCCACTTGCTTTCTAACCCAATCATTGATAACATCTTCTCTCTCCTCATTCTTTATGTTTGAAGAGTTATCAAATTCAGAAGGATATATGTCCTTGATGTTCTTTGCAGCCTCAAGAATACCATTGCTTTCCCATGTGTCAAGGATAGACTGTACTCTGTTCTCCATAAACTGACGGATAATCCTTTCAGCAAGCTTACCAAGTTCAACCTCTTCATCAGGAGTAAGATTAGTCTCACCATTGACCTTTTTCTGAAGAAGAGAAGTAAATCTATTATTGTCAGAAGATACAGAGCCATCCTCATTACGGAGAACATCTCTCTTAGACACATCACCCTCTTCAAGATAGCTATTGAATACAGGAAGGAAACAGAACTTGCGACCATTAGTATCAAAGTTCTTGATAAATCCAGAGTCATTCTTAGACATGTTTCTTCTAAGAACAGTCTGTATTCTACTAATCTCTTGTAGGAATATGTTATGAAGACCATTAACAATAGTATTCTTATAACCATCACCTCTATAAGAGTAGAACTTGATGAACTCAGAAGAAGGCTTGTTAGACTGCATAGGCACTCTGAACCAAGCAGGAACTTGGTCTTCAACCTTTGCACTCTCAGAGAAGTACTCAGTAATGAGAGAAAGAGTATACTCAGCATCATTCATGTTGCGCATATAGTTATGCTTATTGAAATTAAGCTCAACCTTATGGTCAAACACCTTACGAGCATTCTCATCTCTTGCAAGAAGTCTAAGCCACTCATTACGCCAACCCTTGGTAATATCATCATCACCAGCACCAAACTTAAACCATTCAGAAGAGCCATACTCATTAAGAATGAAATCCTCAAAAGCCTGACCTTCCTGACGGAACTTGTTAAAGAGCTTAGTCATGAATGAAGGAGTTACATAAGACTGATACATCTTGCCACTATCATAGAAAGCATTGACAGCAGTATCCTCAAGCTTATCAGTGATAGGAGAGAGGAAGTTGCGGAGACTACCATTAATACTAAACTTAGCACCAAAAGCGAAAGGATTATAATCTTTTATTTCACCTTTATGCTGGGCAGAAACAACCTTATCAAGGTCTTTGACAATGAAGTTAAGAGCAGAAGTTATTTTACCTATGTTTTCAGCATTGACAACATCAGTAAGCATATCCTCAGTGACATTATATCCTAAGGCTTTGCAAACAGCCATGATATTGTTAGAGACAGACTTAGACATATCACCATCAAGAGTCTTGCCATACTTAAGAGATTTGTCTACATCCTGAAGTTCAGACAATGCCTTATGAAGAGTGAAGTCATTACTAACAGAGTTAGCAGAGCCAAGCAACTTAGTGTTAACCTTACCATTAGTGCCAAAAAGAGGATGTTCTCCAATCTTGAACTGAGAAGTGATAGTGTTCATCACATCAGTAAGGGCAGGATGACTGTTGACAGTTATGCAATGATACTTACCATCTTCAAGAAGAACAACAGAGTAAAGCTGAAAATGCTTAGAGAACACTCCATAGAACTGGCTTTGGAAATCAGTCTCACTACCACTCTGATCAGACAATCTCTGAATAAGCTGAGAGAGCCAAGGGTTCTGAGGTTGCTTATTAGAGAGCTTCTTAATCATATCATTAAGAGACAGAGAGCCTTGAGTCCAACGAAGAATACTATTAACAGCTTCACGAGGATTAACACGCTCTGCAATACCCCACTTACTCATGACCTTGCTACTATCTGCATTAAGACGATAACACTCATGAATACCTTGTCTGACAAGAGCAGACATAGAATTAAGGACATCAATAGTGCGATTTTCTATTTGCCAATGCTCCTGCTCATCCTTACCACCTTCTTCAGCAACAACATCTTGATCATTAGAGTAATCATTGAAGTTGTCATAGTCAATATTGGAATTCTTAGTAGTAGTGAAGTTGCCATTAGAGAAGTCCTTGATGATACCAAAGCCCTCATTCATGGCAAAAACATCAGCAGCAAGATACATGATAGCATCCCAGTTAGCAAAGATGAGGTCAGCTTGAAGACCACCATCCTCAGCATTCTGATATGAATCCCAGTTAGCCTCAGTATCAAATATAGACTTAACTTTATCAATAAGACGATTGATTCCAACAGTCTCAACAATCTGTTTTCTTGATGCAGATTTAAAGTCAAGTTTAGTCTTGAGAGTAGGGAACTGCTTTTCAGCAAGACCCTCTTCCTTTTGAAGCTGAGAGATAGAGTCAGAGATTTCATTTGCTACAAGTTCAGCAGTATGACGAATCTCAGATGCAGAAAGATGAGCTACACCAAGTTCATCAAGATGATAAATCTCACCATCAGACTCCAAGTCTTGATTGCCAAGAAGATTGTCAATCTGACGATTGAGTTTGTCATATTCATCAAGAGTCTTGTCAATTTGTTTCTTTTCAGAATCCTTAGACTCTTGAAGATACTCTTTCTCACTTGTTGCCTGTAAAATGTTGTCCATGCGATTGATAATGTTTTTATTATCCTCTATGGATTTCTCACCAGAGATTTGAGCATCAAGTTCCTTGAGATATGGAATCTTCCAAGCTGCATCTATTGGTGTGTCCTCATAGAGGCCATTAAAGTATTCATAACTTGGAAGAGAGACAGTTGAAGGCTCTTCCTTAGTAGGGGTGGTAGGGGGTGTAGGAGTGGTAGGTTGAGTTTCTTTTGAAGGATTATCATAGAAATCTCCATCAATGACGTTGTATTGTCTTTCTCCATTGACAATCCTTACAAGCACATTCTGAGGCTTCAAGTCTTGTAGGAGATAGTCATTTGTCTTATAGGATGTGTTTCCTATTACAGAAGGGTCTTTTTCTGCATTAAACCTTTCTTTTACCAAAGAATCAATATCTTCTTGAGAAGCATAAGTACCTTCTATAAAAGGTTGTTCAATAATAATGGAAAACTCACCATCACCATTACCAAAGCCTACAACTTTCATTGTAGTCTCTGGGAACAAAATATTGTGCAATTCTATAGACCTTAAAGCATCAGAGACAGTATTATAGCCAGTAATACTACGAGACTTGATAACAGTATCTTTATCTTTTCTGTATACCCATGCCTCACTGCCATGACCAATTCTACCACCATACTTCTTCTCTAATTTTGTGTCTACATCATCTGCCCATTTTCCTTGTTCCTTGGCGAATTTTTCAAGAGACTCTCTGTCTTCTTGGTTTCTTTTGTCGATGTCTTCCTGAGAGAGAACTCCTTGTTCCTGAGTTTCTCGTAGGTTTCCATCTCCTCTCTGGATTCTGGCTTGTGACTCAGCAAGTAATCCTCCATTGCTTGTCTGTTGTTTTCCTGCAACAGTTTCTGCATTTCTTGTATTGTTGCTTTCATTGTTTTCTGTTTTATTATTAGAACGTGAATTATTCTCTTTTACTGTACTATCCTTATGTAATGGAGAACCTTCTTTCTTGACATTGTTGGAGACAATAGTTACTGTGTCAGTAGCCCTTGACACACCAACATATTCAAGTTGCTGCTTGAGATTGATGGCTTGAGTAGGTGCTGTAGGTGCTGTAGGTGCTGTAGGGGATGTAAGTTCAGTAGGGATTGATAGATCTACATCCTCTGCATTTCCTGTGAAATTAGCACTTGAAGCTACATTGTTATCTATTTCACCAAGGTCAATAACCTCCATAGTATTGTTATTATTAAGACCAGCCCTTGAGATGTCAACATCATCCATAAGAACATTGGTAAAGGTAGAGCCTTGAGACTTATGAACAGTCATGGCATAACCAAAATCAATGGTCTTAGCTTGAAGAAGGTTGTGATTACTGTCTTCAATATTATCATTGACAAAGAGGAAGTTATCAATGAAGTTGATTCTCTGATAGATTTTAGCCTTAGCATCCCTACCAACAGCATATTTAGCTTTAGCCCAAAGCATCTTCTTCTCATTAGCAAGTTGTATGGCAGCTTGAAGATTAGAAGGATTGTTCTTAATGTCAATGAAATTGAAAGTGTCAACATTGCCAACTGGGTCTTCAAGAGTAAGAGGAATAGCTTCCATAGAAACAACAGTACCATCATTGAGACTTGTTGTTATCTTATGAGGCTTGTCTACCTTAGACACCTTGTAGGATTCAGAATTGATGAAACGATAAGACTTTGTTTTCCACTCATAACCCCAGTTTGTATAGCCAGTCATAGGCTCACCTACTTGTGGGGTAGGAGAGGTGTAACCAAGGAGTTCTCTGACTTGATTGTTGTAAGCAGATACAGCCTTATTGGTATAAGCAAGAATCCTAAAGTAGTTAGGGTCTTGTTTAAGACCTTTGACATAATGAGCTACAACACTGTTGATTTCATCCTGATGTTTGGGAGAAATGTATGCAACACCTTCACCTTTATCATTGAAAGATGAAATACCAGAAAGAGAATTACCATTACGGAGATCAGTAGCTTCCTTGAGGATAGCATTATCATCAGTACGTTCTACTTGAGTAAGAGTAATGACCTTACCTTCACCATTACGGAATACCTTAGATATTTTATCCTCATTAACAGGAGCAAGCTGTGCAGAGTCTCCAACATAGATAATCTTAAGACTATTCTGTTTGGCAATGTTATTGAGAATATCATAATTCTCCTCATTAATCATTGATGCCTCATCAATGATAACAGTAGTGCCTGGCATAATGTCAGCATCTCTCAAGACATTTACCAAATTACGTGCATTGTAGGTATTGCTGTTAGAATCAACCTCTACACTAATGCCAAATACCTTGTTAAGGGTAGAAGCTTTGAAGCCAGCTTCAGAAACACGTTCATTAAGAACAGCAGCAGCCTTATTGGTAGATGCACAGAAGACTACAGGACGATGCTGTTTTCTTCCTTTCTTGGCAATAATCTCCATAAGAGAAGTCTTTCCAGTGCCAGCATAGCCAGAGAGAGTCATGGAAGTCTCATTAGACTTCATGAATCTATCCATCTCATTAAGAGCATCTACCTGCTGAGCATTAGGCTTGAAAGGAGCCTTAACCTTAGTGCCATCAGCAAATGTGAAGTCTTGAGGTACAGGCTTACCACTATGTTCCTGCTTAGGCTCAATACCATTAACAAGGTCATAGTCGGCAGATTCTTGCTTAATAAGGTCTGTTTCATTCTTTAGTTGAGAAGGAGACATAGAATCAATGAATCTTTGTGCTTGATTCTCAACCTCACCTATAATATTATTTCCCATAGACTCATCCTCAAACTTGGCAAAACAGTCTATTACAGCCAAGGAGCCATCAGGTTGTTTAATGACATTCTCTGGACGAATGTCAGTAACAAGATAACCATCCTTAGTATATTCAGCATTAGGTCCTTTACCTTTTTTGAGGGTAAATCCTTCTTTTGTCATATAGTTCCCAATCTCTTCATAAGTAGGAATCTGTCCACTGTCCTCAATCCAAGGTTGTTCAACTATAATAGACACTCCATCGTCAGCAGTACCTATTTTCTTTATAGCCAATGCTGTATTAGGAAAAGCTATATTATGAATGGCAATTCTTTCAAGTAGTTTACTTAGAAAAGCATAGTGTTTAGGAAGTATAGACTTTATAGCTTTGTTTGTTTTCTCATCTTTCCAAACCTTGGCTTCTGTACTTTCAGTCAAGCCTTCCCCATATACTTCATCATAATAGTCGTTTGGTTCAACTATAAGATTCTTAGAATTTTTTGCCCATTCAACAATTAACCTTCTTTGCTTTGCTGCTGTTTCTGCCAAGCTGTCTCGTAAGCTCTGGCTTTTGCTATTCTCTCCAGTGTATGTTGTTTCCAGGAGTTTGTAGACTTCTGTGAAGTACTCTCCTGCTGATTTAATTGCTTTGTCATATTTCACAAGTTTTTTATTTTCTAAACGCTGATTTTGCTGATTTATTGTATTATTGGTTACTTCTTTTCTGAGTTTACTCTTGATACCATTATAACGCATGTAGGTATCAATGTCAAAGGCATAAAGAGCCTCAACAAGGGCATACATTGAACGCTGATAGTAAGTGTCAGAGGTATGAAGACCTAAGAGAGACTTGAAGGCATCAAGAATCCTTGACCAGAAAGACTTATTAGCTTTGTTCTGCTTATCAATTTCTCGAATTTTAGCTCTGAAAACAGGATTGGAAAGTTCTGCAACAAACTCAAAGACATCAGTGGCTCCATATTCATCTTTAATGATGGGGTTATTTTTGAGGTCTTGGTAAACAGAGTTAATCTCTGTGCGGAATTTCTGCAAAGCTTCAGGTCTCTTCCAATTCTTAGTCTGATCAGAAAGAGCATACATAGAAATGGAATGTATGACTTCATGAAGAATGACAGAAGCTTTTAAATCTGTCATCCAATCTCCTTCAAGAAAAGACTTTTTGTAAACAATAGTATTGTCATTGGTGTATCTACCAATAATTCCAAAAGGAAGAGTTTCTCCAAATGAAACCTTAATACCTAAGTCCTTAGCAATGCTGAAGACTTTATCAGCCAATGCTTTAGAAGTTCTGCCATCATTGAATCTGTTGTATAGCTCTTGAACCTTAGCAATGGTATAGGCTTGGTTTTCACTAATACCAAGGTTAAGTTTCTTGACATTCTTACCAGAACTCATATCATCAAGTTCTTTGAAGAACTCATCTTTGTTATAGTCTGCTTTTTCAACAGGTCGCTTAACAGAAAGCATATAGTTGCCCTTAGCATTTCTGTAATGGACAATAGCAGATTGAGGGAAGAACCTTGAAGCTTCCTTTCTTGCTGCTTGAAGTTCTGAAAGAGAACGGAACTCTTGTGGAGAGCTATACATTTTATGCCATAGTTCTCTTACAGATTGACCAGACTCCTGATAATGGGTATTACCAAGTTGAGCTTGGATATATACATCAGTAGGAAAGAGAGTTTCATTGCCAGTCTCTAACCAATACTTGTGAGTGATAAGCTCAAGAGTATTGTCAGCAAGATTATGACGTGCTGCAAGACTCTTGAACTCTTTACTACTTTTATTTACACATCCCATAAATGTTATGTTTTACTATTTAAAATTAATGGCAAAGATAAAGAAATTGATTAGAAGATTGAGGAAGTTAAGTGATAGGGTTAGAAGATATTACTGATTTTGTTCAGTAAACAAAAGACAATCCCATTTCCTTGAATTTATCCTCTAAAGAGATAGCAACTTCTCTTGCCATAGGGTGAGCATCCTTAGCACATCTTCTGTAGAAGAAATTAACCCAAGCACTTCCAAAACCACAGGAAATAAGTTCAGACTTGACAGATAGAGGAAGAACTTCTCTTGCTTGCTGAGGAGTCCAACCCATTTTAAGAAGATTCATATAACTTGCTTCTGCATTTAACATTGCAGAACTCCATTCCATATCAGGTACTGAAGGACCTTCTTGTTCCTTATTAGGGCAATGAGTGTTAACCCAATTAGGTATAATAAAAGTAAGTTCATTATTAAACTTACCTTTAGAATAATTACAATATCTTGTACTCTCGGCTAAGTGGCTAAGAGTGACATGAGTTCTGAACTCATCCATGATAGCCCTGCTGGTGATGAAGTGAACAGTATATCTCTTGAGATAGTATTTACTATAAGTTTCTGAGAAATACTTCTGTATAGAAGGAGCACTTTTAATGATGTCCAAATAATATCGGTAATTAGTTGTGACATAGTAAGACCCTTGATAATAGAAATACTGCAACCAATCACAATTATCCAATCCAATTTCTACCAATGAAGTATAAACTTCTTTAAAATCAGAATTTGGAATTAAAAGATGTACTGTGCCAAATTCAAGAGGACGGGCATGGTCTTTATTGATGAGCATATTTACAAATTTCTCATAAGAATCGTCTGTAATTCTATCTTCAGACTTATAACATACACGACCACATCTTTCAATGAACTGTTTAATACCCTTGAGAGAAAAGTCTGTTTGCTCAAGGATTTCAAAGCTTTGTTTAACTAATTTCATATTGTTTACTTTTTAATTTGGTACTTTTTCATCTGTCTACTTATAGCATTAAAAGCTGTTTGTATTTTCTTACAAACATTTTCATCATAAAGACCATTATCTTCTATTGATGAAGACTTATATCCTTGTAATGCTCTAAGAAGGTCTTCTCCAATCTTATAGAGAAGACCATGCTTATCGTAATTTGTCATAATTATGTGTTATTCTGTTTAAGTTTGGTAAAGTCATCTTTTGAGATTATATAGACTCTATCTCCAATTTTAATTTCTTTAATTTTAGTTTCTTTGTTTTTCATTACCAATCAGTTAAAGTAGCACCAAAAGTGATTATAAAT
>ERZ1026901.1107-NODE-1107-length-16865-cov-7.194289_pt1 | contig 16865 bp, 9 predicted proteins | sample MGYA00380179_ERZ1026901 | MGnify/ENA primary metagenome ERZ1026901 (study PRJEB33269, sample SAMEA4719815) | human gut metagenome | biome: human-associated habitat; feature: organic feature; material: feces | place: Cameroon | collected 2013-10 ... | reverse complement strand
ACATACATCAATAAAAATCGTCTATATATATTTTTTTTTAGAATAATTTATGTTTTGTAGCGTTTTTGTAATAAATAATGTTTAATTTTGTAAGCAAATTTAAAACGCTGAGGAACAGTTGTTGGTTCCAGCATTATTTTAACAAGGACGACGCCAACTAAAAGAGGCGAAATTAAACAAAATTTTCAAAAATTAGTTTTATGAAAAAAAGACTGTTCATGTTTTCTGTCATGCTCCTGTCTATCATGCAGGTAGCTTTGGCGCAGGTCACAACTGCTGCCCTGACAGGAAAAGTGACGTTGGACAACACCAACGAAGAGGTTATTGGTGCTACCATTCAAGCTGTGCATGAACCTTCAGGCACACGCTATGGAGCAGTGACAAACGCTAACGGACGCTACACCATTCAGGGTATGCGCGTTGGTGGACCCTACAAAGTGACGGTGAGCTACATTGGCTACAAGAACCGTGAGGTGAGTGGCATACAGTTGCAGCTTGGCGAAACTTACAACCAGAACTTCACAATGTCAGAAGATGCCAACGTGCTTGGCGAGGTAGTGGTTAGCGGCAAGGCTTCTAAGTTTGCTGCTGAGAAGACAGGCGCTTCTACCAACATCAGCAATACGCAGATGATGAACCTGCCTACCATCGACCGTTCAATCACCGACATTGCCCGTCTCTCTCCTTATGCCAACGGCATGAGCTTCGCTGGTGGCGACGGACGTAGCTCCAATTTCACCCTTGACGGTTCAAACCTCAACAACAATTTCGGCCTCACATCAGCACTGCCTGGTGGCGGCAATCCTGTGTCTATGGACGCCATTGACGAGGTTCAGGTTGTTGTGGCACCGTTCGACGTGCGCCAGACCAACTTCATTGGCGGTGGCATAAACGCCATCACCAAGTCGGGAACCAACACCTACCGTGGAACCGCTTATGTATATTATAATAATGAGAACTTGCACGGCAACCGTGTCGACAACGCCGATCTGGGCGAGCGCGGCAAGAACGGCACCACCACTTATGGCTTCACCTTTGGTGGTCCTATCGTCAAGGACAAGCTGTTCTTCTTCGCCAATGCTGAGTATAGCAAGAGTCCTAACATCGTGAACCGCTGGCGTGCCAGCGAGGATGGCAAAGCTGACGCCACCAACTATGTGTCGCGTGTGCCCGTGTCAGACATGGAGAAGGTAAAGAACTTCCTCATTGAGCATTACAATTTCAACCCTGGTTCTTACACCAGCTTCCCAGCTGAGGACAACAACCTCAAGCTACTTGGACGTATCGACTGGAACATCACCAACGAGCATCACCTTGCTGTTCGTTACAACTACACCAAGAACAAGGCGTGGAACGCTGTGAACAAATCGTCTTCAGATGCTTACACTCGTTACAACACCAACCGTCTGTCACAGTATGGCATGTCGTTCGCTGGCTCAATGTACTCGCAGAACAACTCGGTGGCTTCTATCTCTGCCGACCTCAATAGCCGCTTCGGTGCAAACATCTCTAACCAGCTGCTTTTCACCTATACCGACATTGACGAGAAGCGCGTGACCAACTGTAGCGACTTCCCCTTCGTCGACATCATGTCGGGATACACCACCGATGATGCAGGCAACTTCACCTCTCAGGACATGAACCCCTACATCAGCTTCGGTTCAGAGCTGTTCTCAAAGAACAACCGCATTCAGAACAAGATCTACACTCTCACAGACAACTTCACCTATTATCTTGGCGCACACAAGCTGACAGCTGGTTTCAACTTCGAGCATCAGCTCGCCAACAACTCTTATATGCGTGGCGCTACAGGTTATTACCGTTATCGCTCACTCGACGACTTTATCAATGGCGCTGCTCCTGAGACCGTGTCACTGGCCTATGGCTACAACGGCGAGCAGTATCCTAACGCTGAGGTTAAGTTTAACCAGTATGGCATCTATGCTCAGGACGAGTGGAACGTGCTTAACAACCTGAAACTCACAGCAGGTATTCGTTTCGACAATATCTCATTCGACAAGGATGACCTCATGGAGAATAAGGCAATCTCTACCCTCGACTTCGGTGGCCGCAAGATAGACACAGGCTCATGGCCTAAGGGCAACATCCAGGTGTCGCCCCGTATCGGCTTCACATGGGATGTGTTTGGTGACAAGTCGCTGAAGGTGCGTGGAGGTACAGGCCTGTTCGCTGGCCGTCTGCCTCTTGTGTTCTTCACCAACATGCCTTCAAACGCCCTCATGGCACAGGGTAGCGCTGTTGCCAGCACCACTTATGCTTTGGACGGTACCATCACTCCCGATGCTGCGCTTAACAAATTCAAGGGCGGTCTGGTTACAGATGTAACCAAGATTCGTGAGCTCCTTGGCGCTCCTGCCACCATCACTCCTGAACAGGGTTCTTTGCCCAAAAACTTTGCTGGTGTAGACCACAACTTCAAGATGCCTCAGGTTTGGAAGACTGCCATCGCCATCGATGGACAGGTTCCCGTGTCGTTCCCTCTGTCTTTCACCGCCGAGTTTACCTTCACCAAGAAGATACATGACGTGATGCTCGACAACTACAACATCAAGAGCAACGATGGCTGGGAGACCCTGAAGGGTACAGGCGATGACCGCTATGTTTATCCTAACGACTATCGTTATTATAAGAACATCAACTCGGCTTGTGTGCTGACCAACACCTCTAAGGGCTATGGTTGGACCTTCAACTTCACCGTGAACGCTGAGCCTGTACAGAACCTCAACCTCATGGCAGCTTACACACACACCGTTATGAAGGAGCTTACCGGCATGCCTGGCAACAATGCTTATTCGACATGGTCAAACATGTATGCTGTTCAGGGTCCTAACTTCCTGGAGCTCGGCAACTCACGCTATGTCATTCCCGATCGTCTCATCGCATCGGCAAGCTACAAGTATGCTAAGGAACACTTCAGCCTCTTCTACACAGGCTACTCTCCTTCAGGCTATAGCTTCTATTATGACGGCGACATCAACGGCGACGGCAACCGCTATGACCTGATGTACATTCCTAAGGACGAGAACGACATCCACTTCACCAATCCTGCTGATGCCGACCTCTTCTGGAAGTTTGTAAACCAGGACAGCTACCTCAAGAACCACAAGGGCGAGTATGCAGAGCCTTACAGCGCTCGTGCTCCCTTCGTTCATCGCTTCGACTTCCGTTGGGCTCACGACTTCGACGTTAAGATTGGACAGACCAAGAACAAGCTTGTGCTGAGCCTCGACATCATGAACGTTGGCAATCTCTTCAACTCTAAGTGGGGTGTTGAGAAGAACATGGCCGGTTGCAACAACGGCAAGATCTTGAAGGTTAACAAGATTGTTGATGGCGTGCCTTACTTCTCAATGTATAAGAACAAGAGCACAGGCGAGGCTCCCACTTCTACATGGAGCTTCAACCGCAACTACAATCAGTGCTGGAAGATGCAGATTGGCGTTAAGTATGTCTTCAACTAATAATCTTTGCGCTTAGGCGCAAAGACAATAAAAAGAAACGGCTTGCAGTTCCCGACACAGGGCTGCAAGCCGTTTTCTTCTTTCTTGTTATAAAGGTTTTCTTTTTTTCTTATTATAAAAGTTTTTTCTTTTCTCGCCTTTACAATAAGAGCTTTGTTTTCAGAGATCTGAAGATTATTTTTTGCTGAGACTCTTTATTTCTTCTTCAGACAATCCCGTTAAAGATGCAATAATCTTAACGTCCATTCCTTTTTCCATCATTGTCTTTGCTACCTCCGCTCTTCCTTCCGCTCTTCCTTCCGCTTTAGCTGTGTCCAAAGAATTCTTGATATCGCGATATGCTTTAAGACTGTCTTCATATTCGCGCAATTCTGTTGGTGAGAAGCGAGCGATGGCTGCCGCATCAAACAGTTTTGTGAAAATCTTTTCACGAAGAGCTGCAGGACGGTTGTCAAGACGTGATAGGTTCTTTAGGACATACATCCATTTGTCTGATAATGATGTAAGCTCATTGTCGGCTTTATCGAAACGTCCCACCTCAACGTATTTAAACATCAACTTGGCGTTGAAAACCTTCTTCGTCTTTGTATCCATCAAAGCAATTGTGTGAATTGTGTCGGAGCTGTCAAATGCTTCATCGCTCATTTTGAAATTGAGCAATGCCACGACATACACTTTCTTAAGACAAAAATTCCAATCGGAGCTTTTTGGAGCTTGTTCTCTAATAGGAAATGTAGAGTAGAAAAGAGAGCGGTCTTTGAAGAATGTCTGGTAAGCATTCTGCATCTCAACAATAAATTTTTCGCCTCGTTCGTTCTCGCAATACACATCAAATATGGCTTTGCGCTCCGTATATACATCTCCCACGTTTTCGCTGTTGAGATACCTAACATCCTTTATCACCTCCTCCCCGTTGAAGAGAGAGTTGAGAAAGTTGATAAGCAAATCCTTGTTGGGATCTGTACCAAAAATTCGCTTAAAGCCAAAATCTGTTAGCAGACTGATATATCTTTCTTCTGACTGTCTCATGATTGAAAAATTAAAAAATTGTCACACAATTGTTGTTGTTGCAAATTTAGATATTTTTCTTGAATTACACGCAAGTAGTGTGAAAAAATGGAAAAGATTGTTTGCGAGATAAGTCTATGGTCTCTATTTTTTCATTACCTTTGCATAATCTTTGCAAAAAGAAAACGGCATGGTGGAACCTGGGCATGACGTGTTTGCGCCTCGCTCTTAAGAACAAAGCCACGATGACGACATGTAAAGACATGTAAAAAAGAAGAGGCTTACTTTTTAGAAAAAAGCTTTTTAAAAAGAAAATAGTAAGAAGAAAAAAGAAAGAATGAAAAGGAAAGCCTGAAATTGAAAGAAGATAAACGAAAGAAGAAGAAACAAGAAAAAAAGAAAACAAGAAAAAGAAGAAACAAAAAAATATGATTGTATGTATCGCTGAGAAACCCAGCGTTGCCAAGGATATAGCCCGCATCATAGGAGCCACGAGCGCCCGTGACGGCTATATGGAAGGCAACGGCTATCAGGTGACATGGACCTTCGGACACCTCTGCACCCTCAAAGAGCCCAACGACTACACCGAAAACTGGAAACGGTGGAGCCTCAGTGCGTTGCCCATGATACCGCCGCGCTTCGGCATAAAGCTTATCGACGACAGCGGCATAAAGAAACAGTTTGCTGTCATTGAGCGACTCATGCAGGCCGCCGACAGCATCATCAACTGTGGTGACGCCGGCCAGGAGGGAGAGCTCATACAGCGGTGGGTCATGCAGATGGCTCAAGCCAAGTGTCCTGTGAAGCGTCTGTGGATCTCGTCCATGACCGATGAGGCCATACGCGAGGGCTTTGAGGCATTGAAGGATCAAGCGAGCTACCAGCCGCTCTATCTGGCAGGCCTCAGTCGTGCCATCGGCGACTGGATTTTGGGCATGAATGCCACGCGTCTTTACACGCTCAAGTATGGACAGAACCGTCAGGTGCTGTCCATCGGTCGTGTGCAGACCCCCACGCTTGCCCTTATCGTCAACCGCCAGAAGGAGATCGACAACTTCAAGCCAGAGCCTTACTGGGTCCTCTCGACCGTATATCGCGACACGCTCTTCACCGCCACCAAAGGCAAGTTTACGAGCAAAGAGGAGGGCGAGGCCGCCTTCTCAACCATTGCCGACAAGCCGTTCACCGTCACCTCTGTAGAGAAGAAAAACGGCACAGAAGCGCCGAAGCAGCTCTTCGATCTCACCTCGCTTCAGGTAGAGTGTAACCGCAAGTTTGGCTACAGCGCCGAGACCACGCTCAACATCGTGCAGACGCTCTATGAGAAGAAGCTCTCTACCTATCCGCGTGTTGACACCCAGTATCTCAGCGATGACATCTACCCCAAGTGTCCCTCCATCCTTGCAGGTCTTGTGGGCTATGACGACGTGCTCGAACCGCTCAAGGGCAAGAACCTGAAGAAGAGCAAGAAGGTGTTTGACACGTCCAAGGTTACCGATCACCACGCCATCATACCCACAGGCGTGCCTGCCCGTGGTCTCACCGACATGGAGCGCAATGTCTACAACCTCATAGCCTTACGCTTCATCTCCGTGTTCTACCCCGACTGCAAATTCTCCACTACCACCGTTCTCGGCAAGGTTGAAGACGTAGAGTTTAAGGTCAGCGGCAAGGAGATTCTCAGTCCGGGATGGCGACTTGTCTACATGCGCAACGTCGACAAAGACACCGTTGTTTCAAAACCCGACACCGACGAAGAAGACAGCAAGAAGGGTGATGAGGAGCGCACGCTGCCCTCGTTTGTAAAGGGTGAGAGCGGTCCCCACACGCCCACGCTCACGGAGAAGCAGACCACGCCGCCAAAATATTATACCGAAGCCACGCTCCTGCGCGCCATGGAGACGGCAGGCAAGTTTGTTGAAGACGAGACGTTGCGTGCTGCCCTTAAGGAGAACGGCATCGGCCGTCCGTCTTCGCGTGCCGGAATAATAGAGACCCTGTTCAAGCGTCGTTACATACGTCGGGAGCGCAAGAACCTTGTGGCCACCGCCACGGGCATAGAGCTTATCGACACCATTCACGAGGAGCTGCTCAAGAGCTGTGAGCTGACGGGTATCTGGGAGAAAAAGTTGCGTGACATCGAGCATAAGAAATATGATCCCGCCATGTTTATAAACGAACTGAAGCAGCAGATCACCGACATCGTGAACGATGTGTTGCGCGACAACAGTAACCGTCATGTGACCATAACCACCGAGGAAGACCTGAAGAAGCGTCCTGCAAAGAGAACGGCAGCGGCAAAGTCGACCGCCACACGCAAGAAGCCGGCGGCGAAGAAACAGACCGACAAAGCGGCTCCTGCATCTTCCAGCGCATCAGCGGCCACAGCTTCTTCGGCGCCCGTCCCGTCATCAGCGGCTCCTGCATCTTCCATCCACTCAGCCCCCGATGGCGCGTTGTCTCCCGACCCGTTGGTTGGTCAGCCCTGTCCTGTCTGTGGCCAAGGACACATAATAAAAGGTAAGACAGCCTATGGCTGTAGCCGTTGGCGCGAGGGATGCACGTTCCGCAAAGCTTTTTAGGTGTTACCGCAAAGCTTTTTAGGTGTTGATGGGGTTGGTTGACCAGTAAGTTAACCTCTTCTCAGACCGTCAGAACCACTGAAAACAATAGCTGTGCCCCTACCGAAAACCATAGTTTTCGGTAGGGGCACAGTCGTTTCTTAGCCTAAAGTGTTGGTTTCATGCGCTTTATTTCATAATTTTGTGGTAAATCAAACAAACAAAATACTGCAAAAAATATGAACCTATCAGTTTTTTCTCTGCATCGTCATGCTCCCCGCATGGCCTTGCTCTTTTCGTGTCTTTTCATTGCGCTCGGTCTCGATGCGCAGAGTTTTGATGTCGGTGACTTGACCTACACGGTTCTCCAAAACGACGCATCCGCCGTTCAGGTAACAAGAGGCAACAAACACTTCTACGACCTGACCATCCCGTCGACGGTCTCCTATAAAGACCATAGCTACACCGTGAAGCACATCGGCAACAATGCGTTCTACGGCAACGGATATAAGATTTATCATGATGTCGTGCTGCCGCCAACGATCGAAACCATTGGTGCCCAGGCTTTCACAAGTAATTGGGATATGACCTCGGTCACATTTGCCTCAGGGCAGGCTCCACGTCTTCGCGTCATAGGCGACGAGGCGTTTTCAGGCTGTCAGAAGATGACAACATTGTTCGAGATGCCCTCCACTCTTGAAGAGATAGGCAATAACGCATTTGGTGGTTGTTGGGCATTGAGAGGCATCATTCTGTTGCCGGAAAACCTGAAGACTATCGGCTCCAATTGTTTCAGCAGTTGTCGTAGCATCAGCGGTTTCCGCTTTGCCGTTACGTCTATGGCCGACATGTTGAGCTCCAACAGTTGCTTTGGCAATATGCGCGACGACGCATCATGGGTGTGTCCTGTGTCTATAGCGCCTAATGTGGAGCGCATACCATCTTATTTGTTTAGATCGTTAGGAAGATATAGCGTGACCTTTGAGCCAGGCAGCCGCTGTAAGGAGATTGCCGCTTATGGTCTGGAGAATGTGTGCGGCCGTTTGGAGCTGCCCGAAGGTCTTGTGTCCATCGGCAGTTATGCCGCTTACGGCACAATTAGCGGCACCCCTCCTTTGCACCTTGTGCTGCCTTCAACCGTGCAGACCATAGGCAATAATGCTTTCTACAAACGTTCAGACATGACGGGCGAGCTGCGGTTCGGTTCAGCCCTCACCAGCATCGGAAGGGATGCTTTCTATGAATGTAAGTCGCTGTCGGGCACTCTCAGCTTGCCCGCCTCTTTAACAACGCTCGGCATGTATGCTTTCAGAGACTGCACGGGCATAGAGCGTCTCGAATGGCATGTTCCCGCACACCCTGACGGCAACAACCGCAATCCTGTGCTTTACGACATCAATGCTGCCAATGGGTTGCAGGTTGTCATAGGTAAGGAGGTGCAGCGTGTGCCAGGCCATTTCCTTAGCAAGTGCAATGCCTCCAGCCTTACCTTTGAAGACGGATGCCAATGCACCGCCATCGGCGATGTAGCGTTCGCTGGAGCTATGCTGTCGGGCAGCCTTGTCCTTCCGTCAACAATCACCGAGATCGGCTCTTCTGCCTTTTCGGGCAACTCTTTGCTTTCGTCCATCCACATTCCCTCGTCGGTAAATAAGATTGGCAGTTATGCTTTTTATGAATGTACGAATGTCAACAATCTCTATTTCGGTCCTGCCGAATTTACCCTTACGGGGGGCCGTGGATCTGCCGATGTGTTCTACCGCTTGGGCAAGGATGCCGGTGGTGTGAATCTCACCATTGGCCGCGAGGTGAAGAAGGTGAACCAAGAAATGTTCGACAAATCCAACATCAAGACCCTCACGTTTGAGGAAGGGGCTGTGTGTGACGAGATTGGCGCACGTGAGTTCAACTACGAGTCGTTGGAAGGTTCTCTCGTCTTGCCCTCGAAGCTGAAGAAGATCGGTTACATGGCGTTCGCCACATCCAACATAACAAGTGTTGTTGTGCCGGAGAGCGTGACCGAGATAGGAGCCAAAGCGTTTGCTCAATGTCCTCAGTTGAGCAAGGTCGAGTTTAACGCCCCTAATGTGGCTTTTACCTATGAGCGAAACTACCGCATTGGCGCTTTCTGTTGGTCTGGCGGCTTGGCCGAAGGTTTCGATTTGTGGCTTGGCAACGCTGTCACCACCATTCCCGACTATTTGTTTGAAAATGGTTATATGGGTGAAAATGACGGCAAGTTTGAGGTCGTGGGTGGCATTAAGGCTATTCATTTTGCTGCCGAGGGTAGCCTGTCAACCATCGGAAAGTACGCTTTCTGCTCGAACCGCCTGCTCTCTGGTCGCCTTGCCTTTCCTGCCACCGTGCGCACCTTGGGCGAAAGAGCCTTTGCAGGTTGTCTGCAACTTAACGAGCTGGAGCTGCCGTCAACCCTCACAGAGGTAGGCAACAATGCGTTCTATGCGTGTGAAGCGTTGCAGAGTGTGTTCTATGATGTGCCCAACGCCAAGAGCACCAACCTGCTGCCCGTTGGTCAATGGAAACCTGATGAAATGACGGGTGAAGCACATAAGCAGTCGGCTTATGCCTTGACCTTAGGTCCCAACGTGGAGAGTCTTCCCGACAATTTCTGCGCTGATGCCAACATAAGCAAGCTCACGGTCTCTGATGCCCTTAAGCTTAAGACCATTGGCGCCAAGGCTTTCTATTGTTGCAAGAACATGCAAAGCGACGTGTTGCTCTTCCACGATGGCCTGACAAGCATTGGCGAGAGCGCTTTTTACGGTTGCGAGAAGCTTGACAAAGCCATGCGTCTGCCCGCATCGCTTGCCACCATCGGTGAGAAAGCGTTCTATGGCATCACGGTCAACGATCTTGAGTGGAACTGTGCTGCTGCCCATGATCAGGTGTTCCGTTATAGCCGTGTGTGTGTGAACGGTCACCTCACGGTCGGTGCAACCATCACAGAGATCCCTGACAAAGCGTTCGAGGCTAACGGTCATCTGTTCTCATCGTTGTCGTTCGCTCCCGACAGCCGCTTGAAACGCATTGGCGACTGCACCTTCGGCAAGTATGTCAATTCTAAAGACGTATGCCTTACAGGCGGCACGCTCACGCTGCCCAAGACCGTTGAATATATCGGTTCGTCGGCTTTTGCAGAAACAGGCATCACGGGCGAGCTGGTGCTTCCTGCCGCTCTTAAGGAGATGGGTACGGCTGCCTTTGCCCGCTGCACAGGCCTGAAAGGTGGGTTGCAGCTGCCCGAGGGCTTGAAGAAGGTGCCAAGCTATGCCTTTGAAAACTGCGCCGGACTTGTCGGCACGCTAACCATACCTTCTTCGGTTGAGGAAATAGGGTGGGATGCCTTTGTAAGAACAGGCTTCACAAAGCTTGTCATCGAGGATAGTGACCAGCCCCTCGCAACAGGCAACAACTTCAACAAGACAGGCGGTTGGATCATAAAGGCTCCTGCTGCCGATGCCTCTGCCACCGTCATGCACGGTCCTAACGGCTCTACTGCCATGAGCTCTCTCTTCGTTGCTCAGGGCATGTTTGCGCTGTCGCCAATCACCGAGGCTTATGTGGGACGCGAGCTTAACTATCTTTGTGGAGCAATGATGGATCAGAGCTTTGTGCGACGTTACTATTCGCCGTTCGGCCGTTCGCGCCATCTGGAGCAGATCACGGTGGGCGACGCTGTGAAAAAGCTTTTGCCTTATCAGTTTGCCAACTGTGCCAAACTGAAGAAGGTGGTCTTGCCCGAGGGCTTGGAGACCATAGGCAAGGGCACGTTCCATGAGGACAGCGTGCTTGTCGAGATCAACGTTCCGCGCAGCGTGACGCTTGTCGATAATGCTTCTTTCAACAATTGTGTGGCCCTTGAGAACATAACCATAGGTTCTGCCTCTGCACCTCAGGGACGCATGGTGAGCACCATGAACGCCGAAAAGGCTTCTGCCGCAGGCAACACCGTAATAGGTTATGGCGCGTTCTGGAACTGTGAGCGTCTCTCCTCTGTAAACCTCACCGACGCGGTTAGCGAGATTGGCGAATATGCTTTCCGCTATTGCACCTCGCTCTCGTCGTTGACCTGTGCCCGTGCCACGCCTCCCGCCGTCTACGCGAATGCGTTCAGCAACGCCGCCGACCCGTCGTCTTGCACCCTTTATGTGCCTCTCCACTGTGCTTCGGCTTACCGTGGCAGCAATGTGTGGCAGCAGTTCTTCATAGAGGAAGCCGACCTGACAGGCATCTCACAGCCCACCGTCGACGACATTGACGGCAGCGGCTCCGTGAAACAGCGCTTTGGTCTTGGCGGTCAACATCTGTCGTCGCCGACAAAGGGCATCAACATCGTGCGCATGAGCAACGGTCGTGTGCGCAAGGTGGTGGTGAAATAAGATTCTTGTCTTCAACATTAATTTCCATTAATGACCCATTAATTATCATTAACACGCGCTTCGCGCGGAAGATTGATGTTCATACTCCGCGAAGCGCCTGAGCACCTACGGAGCGCAAGAATGTTCAATTAATGGAAATTAATGTTTTAAAAAAAGCACGAAGCGCAAAATCTTTTTAACCCAAATCGGTCGTTAGGGCTTGCTTGGATTTTGGATTTTTAGAAGAATGGATTTTGTTTGGCTTTTAATGAGTAATAGCGAGCTATTGCGAATTAAAAACAAGCAAAAGACAACTTATAAAAACCAAAAGACTGCAAACAGTTATAAAAAAATACAGAAAACGGCCTAATGACCGATTTGGGTTTAAGCGATAGCTCCTATATATAATGTGTGTCGCTTTTCTTTCAAACAGCCTAAGGTCTGGAACAATAATTTTGGGCATTGTCCGTTTTTATCATAAACAATGCGCAAAGTGAGAAAACAATTTTTTTTATATACTAAGGTGTTGGCCCTTCTTGTCCTCTCCCTGTTGCTCCTTGCCGGCTGTGGCGCGGAGAAGAACATGAAGAAGGCGGAGAAGTTTATGGCCATAGGCGAATATTATGACGCTGCCTCGCAATATAAGCAAGCATACAGCAAGACGCCGCCTAAAGAGCGCGACCGTCGCGGACTGATTGCCGGCAAGATGGCTGTGTGTTATCGGAAGATCAACTCCACGCCAAAGGCCGTTGCTGCCTACCGCAACATGGTGCGTTACAACAAGGCAACCGTCGATGACCGTCTGGAGCTCGGACGGCAGCTGCTAAAGAACGGCGACTACAAGCAGGCGGCAGAACAGTTTCGCGTGGTGCTCGACTCCATGCCCGACAACGTCCTCGCCCGTAACGGTCTGCTCTCTGCTCAACAGGCACCTGTCTGGAAGAAGCAAGGCTCGCGCTACACGGTCAAGCGCATGGACGTGTTCAACTCGCGTCGTGCCGAATATTCGCCCATGCTCTCTGGCGACCAGTTTGACCAACTCTATTTCACCTCCACACGCAACGACGCTACGGGCGATGAGCTGAGTGGCATCACGGGCACAAAGAATGGCGACATCTTCGTGTCGCAGAAGGACGACAAGGGCAAATGGTCAAAGCCAGAGGTGGTGAACGGCGGCTTGAACACCGAGGCCGACGAGGGTGCCAGCTGTCTGTCGCCCGACCAGCGTGAGATGTACCTCACCCAGTGTGTCACCGACCCTTCCTATCCGCGCTATGCGCAGATCGTGAAATCGAACCGTGCCGATGCTGCGTGGGGCAAGGCGTCAAGCGTGGAGCTTACCAAGGACACGCTCTCCTGCTTTGCCCATCCTGCCGTGTCGCCCGATGGCCAGTGGCTCTATTTTGTCTCTGACATGCCAGGCGGCAAGGGCGGACTCGACATCTGGCGTGTGCGCATAACGTCTGCCGGCTATGGTGGTGTGGAGAATCTTGGTGAGCCGATAAACACGCCTGGCAACGAGATGTTTCCCACGTTCCGTCCCAACGGCGACCTCTATTTCTCGTCCGACGGTCATCCCGGCATGGGAGGTCTCGACATCTTCATTGCTCACCCCGGCAAGTCGGGACGTTATGTGCTTGAGCATCCGGGCTATCCGCTCAACTCGCAAGGCGACGATTTCGGCATGACGTTTGAGGGCGTGAAGAACCGTGGCTTTTTCTCTTCCAACCGCAACGACGGGCGTGGCTGGGACCATATCTACAGTTTTGTGAACCCCGAAATTGTGCAGAGCGTCAAGGGGTGGGTCTATGAGCAGGAGGGCTATGAGCTGCCTGCCGCTCAGGTCTACATGATCGGCAGCGACGGCACCAACCTCAAGCTGGGCGTTAAGAGCGACGGCTCGTTTGAGAAGGAGCTGACGCCGGGTGTCGAGTATATGTTCCTCGCCACATGCAAGGGCTTCCTCAACCACAAGGAAGAGCTTAAGGTTGTGCCCATGAACGACTCGCACGAGTATGTGTTGCAGTTCCCCTTGGCATCCATCACCGCCCCTGTGCTCATCGACAATATCTTCTACGATTTTAACAAGGCAACGTTGCGACCAGAGTCGCAGACGGCTCTCGACGAGCTGGTGAAGCTGCTCAACGAGAATCCGAACGTGACGATCGAACTGTCATCGCATTGCGATTATAAAGGCTCGTCTGCCTACAACAAGCTGCTGGCTCAGCGTCGCGCCGAGAGCGTGGTCAACTATCTTGTTGACAAAGGCATTGCCCGCGACCGTCTCTCGCCCGTTGGCTATGGCAAGGAGAAGCCCAAGACCATCAGGAAGAAGCTCACCGAGAGGCTCACATGGCTTAAGGAGGGTGATGTGCTGACAGAGGAGTTCATCAAGAAGCTCGACCCCGAGAAGCAGGAGATCTGCAATCAGCTCAACCGTCGCACCGAGTTTATCGTCTTGCGCACCACCTATGGTTTGCTCGACGAAAACGGACAGCTCAAGCCCAAGGCCAAGACCGCAAAGCCTTCATCGACAAAGGCCAAGGACGCAGACAACGATTTTGATGTGTTCGTGGAATGATTATCGTTTTTGCCGCTTGCGAAATTTCGATAAAACAAAATTAGGGGTGTGTCAATTTTTTTTGACACACCCCTAATTGTTCATTCTGTCATCTCCTTTATTCTTCACTCTTCGTTCTTCACTCTTTACTCTTCGTTCTTCACTCTTCACTCTTCACTCTTCACTCTTCACTCTTCACTCTTCACTCTTCACTTAATCCCCCCTCTCAGCCGCCTGTCAAACTGTCCTGCGCTGCCTTGCTCCCCAAAGAGCTTCATCAGCAACCGCTGTCGGGTCTTCGATATGTCTGAACTGGAAAAGCCTGTGAGGTTGACCATCTCTCCAGGTTTGAAAGCGAGCAATACGAGAATGCAGATGCGATATTCTTTGCTGCTCAACGTGTATTCGCCCATGAGCTTGTCACGAAACCTCGGAACGTTCTGTTCTACAGTTGTCAACATGTTTCTCCATTCGTCTTCAGAAGGTTCAGAAATCGGTCTCTCCGCTAAGGTCTTAAACCGGTGATAAATCGTTGCGCTTGTTATGTTTGCAATGCCTTCATGAGGCAGAGCCATGTCTTTGTGTTGCTCATAGCCCATGACCATAGCTTGCAGCTTGTCTATGGTTTCCTCTTTGCAAGACAAGGCCTCCTCATGTTCTGCTTCTTTAGATCTCAACAGTTCTTCCTTCATCTCGTTCTTACGCTCCATACGTTTGTAGCCGATGATGAGCCATATAATGCAGCCGCCAATGGTAAGACCTATGATCTTTTCAATCTTCGATGCCTCCATCACCTGGCGTTCATAAGGGTTCGCTTCGGTCTGTGTCGTCATGGTCTTGTTGGCATGCAAGGCTGTTGGTGAAAGGCAGACAGCAGAGATTATTATTGTTATAAGAAAAACATATCGTTTGTGTTTTGACATAATAGGTTTTTTTAGTGTCTTGCAAAAATAATAAAAAATGTGCTTATGAGCAGCAAGAATCGCGTTTTTTTCTCACAGTCCCATAAGCACAGCCGTTCACGACACCTCCAATTCTTTCTAAGAGGTTGGGTGGCGCAAAGTTTCATATTTCATTTCCTTTCCGTCAATTGTCCTTTTATGTCGTCAAGTTCCTTCCTTAACAATTTGTTTTTCCGTTCCATCAGCCAGCAGCAAACAATGACATATAACTCGCCGACACCTATCACCAATCCGATAATTCTGTCTGTTGGTGTGACCCCCGACAACAGCTGCTTGTTGTCGTAATCAATAACAGCGTCGGCAGAATTGCAGGAACCCCGGTCGTGTCCGATAATAACCCACAATAATCCAACAATAAAGACGCATAAAGCAACAATGCTTATAAAATGTTTCTTAAAAAAAGTAACCATATCCAATCCTCCTGTTCTTGTTTATGTTGTTTTCGGCAAATTTAATCGATGCTAACTGAAAATAGAGAACACTATCCTTGCCGCACTCTGTACCCAACGGAAGTAGCCTATGCAATAAAGGCCAAAGAACACAATAATGATGATGAAAATGTTTTGAAGCACCATATAATATCTTTTCTCCATCAGACATTTAATTATCCCAATGCCGAGATAAAAAACGACCAAATAGATAAAATATGCAAGTGTGATCAAACTGCAAGCAATGTAGATGGCATTCATATTTCTTCGCTTTTGGTTTCATTAAAAAATATTTCATTCGTTAAGCGAGCTTTTTTATCGCTTATTTGTCTGCTGCAAAAATAGAAAAGAATGGCTTCTACAACAAATTTTTCAGCCTAAAACATTTGACAGTTTTTGACAAGCATGGGTCTGAATGGGCTTATTGCGTTCTGAAACAACGAGTTGGAGCTTAATTGACAGTTTTTGTCAAAAGGGAAAAATCTATGGGCGTAGAAAAGCATTGGCTTTGTCAAACATATCCTTTCTTGTTAGTTTTCAATCTTTAAAATTCTCCATTCTTCATTCATCACCCTTCTCTCTTCACTCTTCACTCTTCACTCTTCACTCTTCACTTAATAACCCCTCTCAGCCGCTTGTCAAACTGTCCTGCGCTGCCTTGCTCCCCAAAGAGCTTCATCAGCAACCGCTGTCGGGTCTTCGATATGTCTGAACTGGAAAAGCCTGTGAGGTTGACCATCTCTCCAGGCTTGAAAGCGAGCAATACGAGAATGCAGATGCGATATTCTTTGCTGCTTATGCCCTTTTCGTTTAATAATAAGGACCGGAAGGCAGGCAAATGTTGCTCAACAAGAGCAACAATCTGTTGCCATTCTTCGTTTGAGGGATTAACGAGAGGCTTGTCTGCCATCTCCAAGAACGATTGATAGACATGCGATTTTGTGATCTCTGCCAACGCCGAAACAGGGAATAGCTTTTCTTCGTGTTTATTGTTGGCAATCTCCAATTGAAGTTGTTCTATGGTTTTATCTTTCTGACACAATGCCTCCGCGTGTTTTTTCTCATTGTCCTGCAACTGCTCATCTTTGGCTTCGTTCTTGCCTTTCATTAGTCCATAGCCAACAATGAGCCACATCACACCGAGCCCAACGACACCGCCGAGAATCTTGTCTATCGTTGAGACGGGTTCTATGTGTTTTTCTGTCTGTGTCTTTTCCGCGTTTTGCAGTTTCGTGTTTATGGTTTCAGACATGCCGCTGAAACAGTAAATAAGGAACGCCACAACAACGACGGCCACAAGAGTGTAAAGTTTTGCAAATAAAGACATGAGCGATTATTATAAAAATGTTCTCTTCTATATTGAGGTTATTTCAAGATTCGGCATGAAACGTTTCTCGTTTGCTTGAACGCTTTGCTGAGGTGCCGCTTATCTTATGCAAATTTAGATAAAATTTCCGAATTATAAGCCAGTTGGGATAAAAAACA
>ERZ1026901.1104-NODE-1104-length-16897-cov-5.586451_pt1 | contig 16897 bp, 15 predicted proteins | sample MGYA00380179_ERZ1026901 | MGnify/ENA primary metagenome ERZ1026901 (study PRJEB33269, sample SAMEA4719815) | human gut metagenome | biome: human-associated habitat; feature: organic feature; material: feces | place: Cameroon | collected 2013-10 ... | reverse complement strand
CTCACGGAGGCAGGAATCTCCTATGAGGTCGTCCCGGGCGTCACATCCGCGATCGGAGCACTGGAAGCGGCCGGGATCCCTGTCACCCACCGGAATATCGCAAGAGATTTCCATGTCTTTACAGGACATATCTCCCATGAGGACGGCGAAGGACTCTACGGGGATTACAGCCTGTACGCGAAGCTTCCGGGAACCCTGATCTTTCTGATGGGATTATCCAACCTTGAGGAGATCGTGAAACGTCTCATGGACGGCGGAAAAGACGGGGAGACGCCCGCTGCCGTTGTGACGGACGGAACACTTTCGAGAATGCGTGTAGTGAGGGCATCCTTGAAAGACCTGCCGGAAGCCGTGAGAAAATCGGGACTCACGCCGCCGGGGATCATCGCGGTCGGTGAGGTCTGCGCATTCCACTTTACGTCCATGGTCCCGGGCGCGCTCACCGGAATTACAGTCGGAGTCACCGGAACGGAAGCCGTCGGAGGACGGATTATGGACCGGTTGGCAGTCGAAGGGGCGAAGACGATCCGCGCCGGGGAGTCGGTCGTAGTGAGAGAACCGATGGATCGCCTGGATCAGGCATTCACGGATCTTGAGCAGTACAGCTGGGTGATCTTCACAAGCCGGAATGCGGTGAAGATCTTCTTCGAGCGGATGCATGAAAAGCATGTGGATCTCAGAAAACTCGGCTCCTTAAAGTTTGCCGCTGTCGGGCGCGGGACCGGGGAGTATCTCGCAAATATCGGGATCACACCGGACTTTATCCCGAAAGAATACACGACGAAAGCGCTGGCAGACGGACTTGCGGCGCATCTGAAAGAAACAGGAGAAATTTCCGGGATTTCCGAGAGTGGAAAACTTCTGATCCCACGGGCAAAACAGGGATCAAAGATCCTCACGGAGCGGCTGGAAGAACAGGGATATCTGTTTGATGACATCCCGATCTATGATGTGCGGGCGGAGCAGACAGATCTTTCGCGGCTGAAACATGCCGACTACATCACATTTGAAAGTGGTTCCGGCGTCCGCGGTTTTTTCGCAGGACGGGAGAAAGATGCGGCAGCTCTGTTTGAGACGGCGCGCCCGGTCTGCATCGGAAAAGTGACAGCGGCGGTCCTCGCGGAGTATGGAGTGACAAATGCCCTGACAGCTTCCGATTACACGGCGGACGGGATCCTGGAGGTGCTGCTGGCGGACCGGAATGAGATCGCGAGATAACAAAAATTGTGGGGCCTGCAGGGGCAGAGGAAAACAATGGAGACGTTTGTATATAAGGACCATAAAAAGTTAAGATGCGGCTACACAACGGGAACCTGCGCGGCACTTGCGGCCCAGGGGGCAGTGCGTTTCCTTCTCACAGGTTCCTGGAGAGAAACAGAGGAACTCATGACCCCGAAAGGCATCCCGGTCCGTGTGGCGCTGGAGGAGAAAACTTCCGGGGATGGCTGGGCGGAGTGCGCAGTCCGGAAGGACGCCGGGGATGACTATGATGTGACGAACGGGATCCTCGTGTACGCGCGGGTGAAATTTCCGGATGCAGAGACGGGAGCTGCAGACCATGCAGTCGGCAGTTTCCTTCCGCAGATCGTGATCGACGGCGGCATCGGGATCGGCCGTGTCACAAAGCCGGGACTCGACCAGCCGGTCGGCGCTGCGGCGATCAACTCGGTGCCGAGAAAGATGATCCGGGACGCCGTGGATGCGCTTCTCGAAGAGGCAGGGGAAGTCAGGTCTGTTCTCGTTACGCTCAAGATCCCGGCCGGTGTGGAAGCTGCGAAAAAGACCTTCAATCCGGTCCTCGGGATCGAGGGCGGGATCTCGGTGCTCGGAACCAGCGGGATCGTGGAGCCGATGAGCGAGGAAGCACTCGTGGAGACGATCCGGACGCATCTGAATGTTTTAAAGGCGGAAGGGCGCCGCTGGGTCATTGCTGTACCGGGAAATATGGGAGCGGAATTTTTGCAAACATATTTAAAAAGCTGTCCGGGAAAATACAAATCCAAGGATGAGGCTTCAGGAATCTGCGATCAAACGGAACCGTTAGATTGTCAGTCCTCAGACTGTTCCGATCGAAACTCTTCGGTGAATTCTTCCGAACAGGATGAGCAGAAAAAAAGTCTGGAAAAATCACTCGTTACGATGAGCAACTTCGTCGGAAAGACGATCGACATCGCTGCAGAACTCGGCTTTTCCGGGATCGTGATCGCCGGTCACATGGGAAAACTCGTGAAGATCGGAAACGGGATCATGAACACACATTCAAGGGAAGCCGACGGGCGGATGGACACGCTCTTATCCTGCGCGCTTTCCGCGGGCACCGAAGATCTGGAGCTATTAAGAAAGATCCAGGGATCCAACACGACGGACGAAGCGATGGACCACTTAAAACAGGCAGGCATCCTGGAAGATACGATCCGCGTATTTCTAAAACGTGCCGCCTGGCACCTCGCCCACAGATCCCGGGACGAGCTGAAGACGGGAATGATCGTCTTCGGAACAAAAGGGGAGTACCTTGGAGAGACGGATGATGCTGCAGAGATCCTGAAAGAGGCATTGGCGGAGCTAAAAATGCAGTCGTTACGCGAAGAGGAAGATCATCATAGGTAAGCCCGGTGTGTGGACATGTAATGACAGGGCATGAAGAATGTTAAATATCGATAAAAAATCGGGAGGAAGATGTGCATGATACATTTTGTTGGAGCCGGAAGCGGGGCGCCGGATCTGATCACGGTCCGGGGACAGAGATTCCTTCGGGAAGCGGATGTCGTGATCTATGCGGGATCCCTTGTGAATCCGGAACTGTTGAAAGAGGCGAAGCCGGGCTGTGAGATCTTAAACAGCGCCTATATGACGCTCGACGAGGTGATCGATGCCATGGAGAAAGCGGAAGAAGCCGGAAAGATGACCGTGCGTCTCCACACCGGAGACCCGTCGATCTACGGAGCGATCCGGGAACAGATGGATCGTCTTGATAAGAAGAAGATCGCCTACGATGTATGCCCGGGCGTCAGCTCCTTCTGCGGGGCGGCGTCGAGTCTCCATGCGGAGCTCACACTCCCGGGCGTGTCCCAGTCCGTGATCATCACACGGATGGCAGGGCGGACGGATGTCCCGGAAAAAGAAAATTTCCGTTCCCTGGCAGCCCACCATGCGACGATGGCGGTCTTTCTCAGCACGGGTCTGCTTGCGCAGATGGAAAAAGAACTGGCGGAAGCCGGATATGAGCCGGATACCCCTGCGGCGATCATCTACAAGGCGACATGGCCGGATGAGAAGATCGTCCGCTGCACCGTCTCCACGCTGGCACGGTCTGCAGAGGAAAACGGGATCCGGAAGACGGCGATGATTTTTATCGGTGATGTATTCGGGACAAGAGATCACAATGGTTATGAGGAGTCGAGACTTTATGCGCCGGACTTCTCCACAGAATTCAGAAAGGGGACGGACCAATGAAAAAACTGACTGTCGTCGGCATGGGCCCCGGCGAATATGAATCCATGACGCTCCGCGCCGTGAAAGCATTAAATACCTGTGATGTGATCGTCGGTTACACGGTCTATGTGGAACTCGCAAAGCCATACTTCCCGGAGAAGGAATTTCTGACGACCCCGATGAAGCGGGAGATCGAGCGCTGCGAGATGGCATTTGCGGAGGCGGAAAAAGGACGATCCGTCGCGATGATCTGCAGCGGGGATGCCGGAGTTTACGGAATGGCGGGACCGATCCTGGAGCTGGCAGAAAAATATCCGGATGTGGAACTGGAAGTAATCCCGGGGATCACGGCGGCGCTCTCCGGCGGAGCAGTCCTCGGCGCTCCGCTCATGCATGATTTCGCAGTGATCAGCCTGAGCGATCTTTTAACCCCGTGGGAGACGATCGAAACCCGTCTCGATGCCGCGGCAAAGGCGGATTTTTCCATCTGTCTCTACAACCCGTCGAGCAAAAAACGCGCCGACTATTTAAAACGTGCGTGTGAGATCTTCCTGAGGTATAAATCTCCGGAAACGGTCTGCGGGATCGTGAAAAACATCGGACGGGACGGGGAAATGAAGAAGGTCATGACACTCGCGGAATTAAAAGACTACGAGGCGGACATGTTCACGACTGTGTTTATCGGAAACAGCCGGACCGAAAAGTCTGTTCTTGTCGGACAGGACTGGATGGTCACACCGAGAGGATACCGTATATGAAAATAGAGGAAGAAAAGAAGATCGCAATCTTTGCGGGGACCACGGAAGGCCGGCTTCTCGCGGAGAGACTGGCCGGGAGCAAGGTCCGGGCGGATGTTTTCGTCGCGACGGAGTACGGAAAAGAGGAGATCCCGAAAGCATCGAATCTCCATGTCCATGACGGGCGCATCGATGAGGACGGGATGGAGGATCTGTTCCGGGAAAAACGGTACGAGCTGATTCTGGACGCGACGCACCCGTTCGCGAAAGCCGTTACGGCAAATATCCGCGAGGCGGCGAAGAAGACAGATACGGCGTTTTTGCGTATCCTGCGGGACGGAGGCAGGAGCGGGATCCGGATACAGACACTGGAGGAAATCCAGGGAATGGCGGCTGACCGGAAAAATGAGCCGGTATTTGTCGATTCGGTCCGCACAGCAGTCGAATTTTTGAAAATGACTGAAGGACCGGTCTTTGTCACGACCGGAAGTAAGGAATTATCTGCGTTTCTGGAGCTTCCGGACTGGGGGACGAGAGTCTACGTGCGCGTCCTCTCGATGCCGGATGTTGTAAAGACATGTGCGGACATGGGATTCTACGGCAGCCATCTGATCGCGATGCAGGGACCGTTTTCGGAAGAGCTGAATGTCGCGATGATGAGATCCGTCCATGCGAAATGGATGGTGACGAAGGAATCAGGGAAAGCCGGCGGCTTCGGGGAGAAAGTCAGCGCAGCGAAGAAAGCCGGAGTCGGACTCGTCGTGATCGGGCGTCCGTTGGAGGATGGAATCTCACTGGAAGATGGGATCAAATATCTGGAGAAAAATTTTTCACTCGCAGCTTCCGATGGGCATGAAAAAGACGATGCGGACGACAGACCGGAACAGGCAGGAGAGAGCTGCCAAACAGGTTCAGATCTGATAAACACAGATCATATCGCTCCGGAGAAAGCAGATCGGAACCAGCCCGCTCCTGCACAGGAAGACTCCGTCGGATCAGCGGTCGTAGAAAACATAAAAAACGAAAAAATTCGCCAGGTTTTCCTCATCGGAACCGGCCCGGGAGATTCATCCTGGCTTACAGGCGAGGCAAAGAAACGTCTTGAGGCGTGTGACCTGATCGTCGGCGCATCCCGCTGTGTTAGACAGCTCGCCGATTTCCACAAGCCGGTCTACGAGGCATATCAGCCGGAAAAGATCGCAGATTATCTGGACAGCCATCCGGAAGCAGGGATCATCTGCGGAGCCATGTCAGGCGATACCGGATTCTACAGTGCGGCGGAGAAGCTCTCCACAGTCCTGGAGAAGCGCGGATCATATGAAGTCACGATCATTCCGGGGATTTCATCGGTCGGATACTTTTTCGCAAAGATCCGGCGCCCGTGGGATCATGTAAAACTCTTCAGCATGCATGGTCAGGAGACAAATTTTGCGTCCGAACTGAAACGCACCGGACGCGCGTTCGTCCTTGGAGGCGGAGCCGATTTCTACGGGAAGATCTGCGGACAGCTGGAAGAACTCGGAATGCAGGAGACAAAGCTCTTTATCGGTGAGAATCTCTCTCTGGACGGGGAGCAGGTCCTCTCCGGATCCCTGGAGACATTCAGGGAGCGGAAGGCTCCGCCGCTGGCGGTCCTCTATGCGGAATGGAACGGTCCGCTCCGGCCGTTGTCACATGGTCTCTCGGATGAGGAATTTCTTCGCGGCAAAGTCCCGATGACAAAGATGGAAGTCCGCGCGGTTTCCGTATCGAAGCTGGAGCTGACGGAACATTCCGTTCTCTACGATGTCGGGGCCGGAACGGGATCGATCTCCGTGGAGTGCGCGGGACTTTCCGACTCGGTAAAAGTCTTTGCGATCGAGAAGAACCCGGAAGCAGTGGAACTTCTGGAGCAGAATTTCCGGAAATTTGCACTCACAAATGAAAAAATCATCGCAGGAAATGCCCCGGAGGCATTGAACGATCTTCCTGCTCCGACGCACGTCTTCATCGGCGGGAGCAGCGGAAAGATGGAGGAAGTCATTGCGCTCTGTCTCAAGAAGAATCCTAAGACAAGATTTGTCGTAAACCTCATCACACCGGAATCTCTTGCAGCTGTCCTTGCGGCGGTGAAGACACTTCCGGTAACGGAACCGGAGCTCGTGACCCTGACAGCAGCCAGATCAAAAAAAGCCGGAAACAGCCACCTGATGATGGGACTGAATCCAGTGTGGATCGTGAGCTTTGAAGGGAAGAAACAGGGAGAAGAACATGACGAAATATGAGATTTTGAAGGAGACGGAACTATTTGTCCTGGATATGGATGGGACTTTTTATCTGGACAATGATGTGATTGACGGAGCACTGGATTTTCTGGATGAAGTGAAAAAAGCCGGAAAACGATTTGTGTTTTTTACAAACAATTCATCCAAATCACCGGGAACCTATATTGATAAACTGGCAAAAATGGGATGCAATATTGGCAGAGAACAGATCATCACATCCGGCGATGTGATGATCCAGTATCTGAAAGAGTATTATCCAGGAAAAGAAGTCTACCTTGTCGGGACGCCGGATCTCGAGGATAATTTCCGCGAAAATGGGATCCGGCTGACGAAAGAGATGCCGGACGTGGTGGTGATCGGATTTGATATGACACTGACGTATGAAAAGCTGGAACGCGCCTGCACATATATCCGGAACGGTGCTGTTTTTCTTGCAACCCATTTGGACATCAACTGCCCGACAAAAGACGGTTTTATTCCGGACTGCGGTGCCATATGTGCGGCGATCTCCCTGTCGACAGGGAAAGAACCGAAGTATGTCGGAAAACCATTTAAAGAGACAGTGGACATGGTCCTGGAACTGACCGGAGCGAAGCGTGAGGAAGTCTCCTTCGTCGGAGATCGTATCTATACAGATGTAAAGACCGGAGTGGCAAACGGCGCACATGGGATCCTGGTCCTGACCGGAGAGACAAAGCCGGAAGACATTCCGAAGTCTGACATTGTTCCGGATGCTGTTTTCACAGGATTAAAAGAGATGGGAGAACTGCTCGGAGAAAAATGAACCGTGTCCATTTTGTACCCATCCATATGATACACTAAAAATAACCAATCCGCATAAATGCCGGAGACCGGAAACCGACCCGGCTTTCAGATAAGGCGGACATATGCGAAATCGGTCAGCAAAAGAAGAAAAGTGGATGACACATGGAAACAGATATGACAATGCTGGAAATCCCTGATCCCGTTCTACAATGTTTATACGGAGTATAAGCTGATGTGGAAACCGCAGCTCGCGTGGACTTACATCGGACTGGGAGTTCTCGCTGATATCTTTCTCGAAAACACAGGGACAAGCGTCTTGATGTTCCTCGGTGGTCTGATTTGCACGATTGCTTACCTTGTAATTGATTTCAAGGAAAAACAGCATGTTTCCAAAGCATTTGGACACGGTTTCGGCTTTGGCGTAGGACTTTTCCTCCTCCATTCGATCTTCTCAATGATCCTCGGATTCGGAAGTGACCAGTACCAGGGAAATCAGTCATAAAAACAGAATATAAAAGATGGGAAGCAGGAGCACTTGGCGGCTCCTGCTTTTTTTGATGCAGAGGAAATAGCGATGAAATTTTTATCCAGGAGGACCTGTCCAAAAAATGTGAGGACAGACAGATATAATAAAATCATACTTCAGATGGAGAGTGAAGATAAGGAATGGGGCAGGAGCAGAGAGGTGAGAACGAAAATTCAGGACACGTGGGATATTTAAAGGACAGGTGAAATGATATAATAAAAATATCAAACAGGAAACATGTAGGCAGAATACTTAAACTGAAGAAAAAAACACATGGAACAGGTTGCGGCATCATCCACAGGGATATCCGGAATTAGGAAAAGGGGGATCTATATGAGAAATATGACATTTGGAGGATTTTTAGCAGGCTTGTGTACGATCATTGGACTTCTCTGTCTTATCGGAGCTGTCAGCGACGCAGCAGAACCGAAATGTATCGTGACCGGGTGCAGCAACAAGCGGGCACCGGAGAGCAGTTACTGTTATCTCCACAAACCGTACCGAAGATCTTATACAAGTTCTTACTCGTCGGGGAGTTCGGGCAGCAGTTCGTCCTCGTCCTACGGAAAGTCATCGGGAAGCAGCTCATCCGGATCATCCAGCTATAAAAGCAGCAGTACTTCCGGCAGCAGCTCTGCAGCATCCAGAAGCTCTTCTTCCTACAGCAAGCCGAAAAGTTCTTATGGAACCAGCAGCTACAGAAAAAGCACAGCGGATTCCTACGATGACGGATATGATGACGTCTATATGGACGGGGATTACGACGATGACCGTTATGCCAGAGACAGCGACTACGCGGATGGCGTCGATGATGCGCTGGATGAGCTGGGGGATGATTAGAAAAACAGCGGAGAAGATTGCAAACCATGTCTGGCGCTATGAAATTACTGATGGTATATAGAAACAAATGGAATGAAAATACAGAGTACAGGAGGAAACGTTTATGAAACATATTGTAATCGACCTGGAGATGAACAAGATCGCGCGCAGCTCAGAAGCGAGAAAAATCTGCAAAAGCGAGATCATAGAGATCGGAGCCGTCATGCTGGATGAAAACCTGCAGGAGATCGGGAACTTCCGTACATATGTAAAACCGGAATACAACGATAAGATCGCGGCGGAGATCCGGAATCTGACCGGGATCACAGACGTGATGGTAGCGAATGCACCGGTATTCAGGGAAGCATTCCGGATGTTCACAAACTGGTGCCTGGGAACCGGAGACGAGGTCACGATCTATGCCTGGAGTGACTCTGACTACAACCAGGTCGTAAAAGAGATCCTCTTAAAAGAATACGAGCTTTCCGACGAAGAACACGGTCTGATCGACACCGAGTGGACCGATTTCCAGAATGAATTCGATGCGCACATCGGATTCGAAAGGCGGATCTCCCTGGAACTCGCCCTCGACATGGCCGGAATCGATTTCTCCGGCAGACAGCACGACGCTCTTGACGACGCCAGAAACACCGCCGACCTCCTCCACGTCTTCCGCGACCGTGATCTCTTCGAGAAGACTCTCCGCAAAGTCAAAGAAGCGATGGATCCGACGCCGCTGGGGAATACGCTGGGGAGTATGATTGATTTCTCGGGGTTTGTGGTGGGGTGATGGAGGTTAAAGCCAAACACTTGCAGAAATAGATTCGGAACACGGAATCAAATCTACATAAAGTGAAAATAAATTCCGAAATGGGAATATAATCCAGCTTTTCAACTTCAGAACTTCAGAACGAAAGCGTCATCAACTTGCCATTTAGATGTAAGAATGGTAAAATCGAGAATAACAGAAAAATACAGCAACGTAACATTTTGAACGGAGTATACAGTTCATAACAAGTTTTTTTAAATTACCGGTCGGTGTCAACAGTATGCTTCGCAGTTTTTTGAAATAGGAACTATCATCCTTGCAGACGTTATCGCAGCCATTACAGACAAAAACAATTATCCTGATCAATGCGTAGACATGCGGCTAGATAAGGCATTTCACCACGGTTATTATAAAGAAATGGTATCGTTGATCTGAAAAATTTTCGGACAGGCACTTAAAACGAATGATTCTCTACAATTCGCAGTGCTGACAGGGTGTCTTCGGGTCTCAAGAGCCTTATTTACAACAGATTATCTGACACGAGCGGAAAAGCGGAGCGTGGAGTATATCAATCTTATAAAGGAGCAGCAATATGACAGAGCATAATTTGGCGAATGATTTGAGTAATATAGATTACACCTATTCGACAGATGTTATGACTGGTGGAAGTGATAGGAGAATGTATCTTTACTATCAGCTTATTGGCAGTTTGAAGAAAGCTGATAGTGTTGACATCATAGTTTCTTTTTTGATGGAATCCGGTGTTAAGATGCTCATATCAGATCTTGAAAATGCTCTGAAGCGAGGTGCAAAGATCCGCATATTAACGGGAAATTATTTGGGAATTACTCAGCCATCTGCCCTTTATCTGATCAAACAGAAACTAGGAGCTCAGGTGGATTTGCGTTTTTATAATGAGAAAGGGAGATCTTTTCATCCGAAATCGTATATTTTTCACTACAAGGAGCACAGTGAAATTTACATAGGTTCATCCAATATTTCAAGGAGTGCTTTGACTTCCGGCGTTGAGTGGAATTATAGATTCAGCAGCCGGACGGATGGTAAGAACTACGATAAATTCTATAATGCGTTTGAAGATTTATTTGAGAATCATTCAATCGTAATCGATGACGAAGAATTAAAAAGGTATTCCAAAGGATGGCATAGGCCTGCCGTTGCAAAAGATCTGGACAAATATGATGATTTCGATTCAGAAGAATCCAATGATGTTATCAGCATTTTTGAGCCTAGGGGAGCACAAATAGAAGCTTTATGTGCATTGGAAAGCTCAAGAGCGGAAGGCGCAAAGAAAGCCTTAATTCTGGCTGCAACAGGAGTAGGAAAAACATATCTGGCTGCATTCGACTCAAAGAATTACAAAAGGATATTGTTTGTAGCGCATCGTGAAGAAATATTAAAGCAGGCAGCAGAATCATTTCGGAATGTCAGGCACTCGGATGATTATGGATTTTTTAATAATAATGAAAGAAATACAGATAAAGCGGTGGTTTTTGCTTCTGTATATACGTTAGGGAAAAAGGAATATCTGAACGACCAATATTTCGAACCGGAGTATTTTAATTACCTGATTATTGATGAATTCCATCATGCGGTAAATGAACAGTATAGAAATATCGTGAAATATTTTAAACCACAGTTTATGCTGGGATTGACAGCCACGCCGGAGAGAATGGATGGTAAAAATATCTATGAAATATGTGACTATAATGTACCATATGAAATCACTTTAAAAGAGGCCATCAATAAGGGAATGCTTGTTCCGTTTCATTATTATGGAATTTTTGATCCGACGGATTATTCAAAGCTGCATATCGTAAAAGGCAGATATGATGAAACAGAGTTAAATAAGACTTATATTGGAAATGCGGTTAGATATGACCTGATTTATAAATATTATTGCAAATACGGATCTAACAGAGCACTCGGATTTTGCTGCTCCAGAGTTCATGCAAATGATATGGCCAGGGAGTTCTGCCGGCGTGGCATTCCTTCGGTAGCGGTTTATAGTAATTCGGAGGGAGAGTTTTCCGAAAACAGAGAGACAGCTATCAGTAAACTGAAGAACGGTGAAATCAAGGTGATTTTTTCTGTGGATATGTTCAATGAAGGAGTAGATATCACGTCTGTGGATATGGTTATGTTTTTACGTCCTACAGAGTCACCGGTGATATTTTTACAGCAGCTTGGACGTGGGCTCAGAAAAAGCAGAGGTAAGGAATATTTAAATGTGCTGGACTTCATTGGAAATTATGAAAAAGCCGGCCGTGTGCGTTTTCTCCTAACAGGTAAGACAGAGAATAAAACATATAATCAAGCAGAACATTCTGACTTTCCGGATGACTGTATCATAGATTTTGATATGAAACTGATTGATCTGTTTTCAGAAATGGATAGAAAAAACCTGAAAATAAAAGATCAGATTGACAAAGAATTTTGGCGAATCAAGGATCAGTTAAACAAAATACCCACAAGGATTGACTTTTTTACATATGCGGATGACCAGATTTATGAACTGATGCTGGGACATGCTAAGGATAATCCTTTGAAAAACTATTTAGAGTATTTGAAAAGATTTGATTTATTGACAGATGAAGAAAAAGTGCTCTATCAGGGGATTGGCAGGGAATTTATCAATTATATTGAGACCACAAATATGTCAAAAGTATATAAAATGCCTGTATTACTGGCTTTTTATAATCATGGTCAGATCAGAAATTGTGTAACGGAAGAACAGATCCTGGAAAGCTGGAAGGAATTTTTCTCGACCGGAACAAACTGGAAGGATTTACAGGATGGAATTACATATGAAAAATATTGTGGTCTTTCTGATAAAGAGCATTTGAAAAAAATCATTCAAATGCCGGTTAGGTATTTATTGAAATCAGGGGTTGGATTTTTCAATCAAAAGGAAAAAACAGTGTTATCGTTCAGCGATGAACTAAGTAAAGTGATAGGAAATACGGCGCTTATCCATCATATGAAAGATGCGATAGAATACAGAATCATGGATTATTATCAGCGTAGGTATAGAAATGAGGTGTGATATGGCAGATAATGAGAAGCACATGGATACGTCAACAATTGATTATTATAATAGAAATTATGATACATTTGTAGAGTCTACACGGGATGTAGATTTTTCTGAAATTCAAAATACATTTATGGATATGCTGCCTAATAAAGCTGAGATGTTGGATTTTGGGTGTGGATCAGGTCGTGATACCAAATGCTTTTTGGATCAAGGATATCAGGTAGAGGCGATAGACGGATCGGTGGAATTATGTCGTCTGGCGTCAGAGTACACAGGAATTAAAGTAAGACATATGCTGTTTCAAGAATTAGATGTACAAGAAAAATATGACGGAATATGGGCTTGTGCATCCATTCTGCATCTGAGTAGGACCGAATTATTTGATGTGTTAGAAAGGATGTCTCAAGCGTTAAAGAAAAATGGGATTATTTATACGTCTTTTAAATATGGTGATTTTGAAGGATTGCGAAATGGACGTTATTTTACTGATTTCACAGAAGAAACATTTGCCGTCCTGATATCTGGGATACCATCGTTATCAGTAGAAAAACAATGGATTACAGGAGATGCCAGGACGGGGCGCGAGAATGAAAAATGGCTGAATGTGATATTAAAAAAAGTTAATGGGTGTAACGGTACTGATATGTAAATATAATCAGGTCGAAAATATAGGAGGCTGCCGATGGCAATAATCGAAATCAACAACTTAGGGCCTGTTAAAAATTGCAAGATGAATTTGGAGCAATTCTGCATATTAACCGGCCCGCAGGCGTCAGGAAAAAGTACAATAGCGAAAGCGCTATTTTATTTTCGAACCGTCAAGGACGATTGCCTGACTCTATATAGCAAAGAAAAGGCTGCTGGAGAAGAAACGGAAAATTTTTCTCATAGATTGAAAAAATATCTTCGCGGGAAATTCATGCAGATGTTTGGTTCCAGTTGGGGAATGAGTATGGACATGAATATGTCTTATACATTTGCGGAAAACACATACGTTCGTCTGATGCTGAAAGAGAGTATCTATCCGGGGGCACAGAATTATATTGATTTTGTGTTCTCAGAGGACATCAATCAGATATTTAATGAATTGGATTCCGGGAATTATAGACGGGAAGAAGTCGTGAAAATATTGCAGGGAGTGTTTCATGATGAGTTTGAGACCGTGTATATTCCTGCCGGAAGAAGCCTGATCACTCTGCTGACGAGTCAGTTGAATTATATTCTATCATCAATGGATGATGGACAGAAACGAAGTATTGACTATTGTACCCAGAATTATATGGAGAGAATCCTGCGTGTAAAACCATTATTTTCGGATGGAATGCGGAGAATGTATTATGACAAACTCCTGACGTCAACGGAACAGTTAAAAGAAGATTTGCTTGTAAAATTGATGGATACCATCGATGTGATTTTGAAAGGGAAATATCAATATGTAGGAGGGGAGGAACGCCTGGTTTTAAATGAACATCAGTATGTAAAAATGAACTATAGTTCATCCGGACAGCAGGAAGTCATATGGATCTTGAACCTTCTTTTCTATTATGTGTTGGAAAATCGAAAAATCTATCTGATTCTGGAAGAACCGGAGTCACATTTATATCCGGAAGCACAGAGCCGGGTTGTGGAAGCATTGGGAATATTTTTTAATGCGGGAAATCAATTACTTGTAACCACACATAGTCCATATATTTTAGGCTCCATCAATAATTTGCTGTATGCAGGATCTTTGGATGAAAAGTGTCCGGAACAAGTCGAGAAGATTTTTGAAAAGGAACGCCAGTTACATGTAAAAAATACGGTGGCATATGATGTCAGCGGGGGAAAATTGAGTAACATTATGGATGATTCAGAGCCGTTGCTGCAAAACAGTGTGATTGATGGGATTTCACAGGAAATCAATGAGCGAATGGATCAGCTTCTTCGGATCGATTTGGGGGAATCGAAATAATGCTGTTAGAAAAGAGTAAATCTTTGTGTGAGGAGAGAGCAAAGAAAATAATATCAAGGGATAAGAAGAGCAGATGCGTGCATCGCGCGATCAACACAGCTCAGAACTTAGTTCGTCAATATCAGATTGATGAAGGCGTGATCACAGATAAGACGATTCAAAAATGTGATTTCCTTGTCTTGAACGATGAAAAAATGGATGCATATCTGATTGAATTAAAGGGAACGGACCTCAGGCATGCCTTAGAGCAATTGGAACAGACGGAGAGACATCTGAGTGCTGAATTAAGATCATATACCTTATATTATAGAATTGTTTATAAAGCGAATACACATGCAATCCGAAGTAGTGAGTATGTGAAGTTCTGCAAATTAAAAAAGAACAGGGTAAAGGCCAGCACGGATATTATCGAAGAGAAGATATAGTTTTTAAGGTATTTCTTATATGAGCACTTTAGCTTTCGCACTACAAAGAGGATGGGCTATTGGACAAGATGAAATAAACACGAATCGTGCAATTCGAGTGAATGGAACGCACGTTTAGAAATATTGTTGGAGTGCTTACATGACGAATTGACATTCTTCAGAGAAACTATATTAAAATAATCTTTGAAAGAGGTGATTTCATTGACCATCGAGGAAATTCTTGTAGGTGAATCTAAAAATGTTGAGTTTAAGGCACAGCGTCCAAAAGACAGCGCAAAATACTTGATTGAGGCGTGGGGCAGCGGTATTCCGAAATTAATGGAAGCAATGCAGGAATACGGATTACGCGAGCCGGAGTTTCGCGATATGGAGATTGGATTTCGCATTAATCTCTATCGTAATATGGAAGAGACAAGAATGGGAACCGACCAAAGTGTTCAGAAAGTCGACCAAGGTGTTCAGAAAGTCGACCAAGATATTCAAAAGCTTACCGACGATGCTGTGAAAATTTCCGTGTATACGGAATACAACCTGATAGACAAGAGCAAAGCGGTTCTGGCATTGATTAAAGAACAGCCTGATATTACACAGAGAGAGATTGCAGCTCAATTGGGGTGGAAAATTAATCGTGTAAAATATCAGATTGATAAAATGAAAAGCCAGAATGTTATTCAGCGCATTGGAACCAGTCAAAAAGGATATTGGAAAATCTTGATTGAGAATAGCTCTTTTTAGACTAGAGAGGCAAGATCTGGAATGATGAATATGTTAAAAAATGGATTATCAGAAGAGAACACTCCAACTTCCATCCGTCTCCCCCGCATCATGATCGCCGCCGAAAAGAGCGGCGGTGGGAAGACATTTTTCACCTGTGTGCTTCTTTCACTCCTAAAGGAGCGGATTGAGGCGGTGCGTGCCTTTAAGTGTGGCCCCGATTATATCGACCCGATGTTTCACCGGACGGTGCTGGAGATTCCATCGCGAAATCTGGACAGCTTTTTTGTGGGAGCGGATACGCTGCGGTATCTGCTGGGACGGGAAGTTCTGGAGAATAAGGGGCTTCCGGCGAGCCGGATCGCGGTCCTTGAGGGCGTGATGGGATTTTACGATGGTCTCGGCGGTGTCTCGGAGCGTGCCAGCGCATGGGAAGTGGCGGACCTTACGGATACACCGGTAATCCTGATCGTTGACATGAAGGGACGGAGTCTTTCGGCACTTGCCTCGATCAAAGGCTTCATGGAGTATCAGGAGAGGAGCCATGTTGCAGGCGTGATCTTTAACCGGCTGTCTCCGATGATATATCCGGGACTTAAGAAAAAGGCAGAGCAGGAGCTGGGGATCCGCGTGTTCGGATATATTCCGGAACTCAGAGATCTGACTCTGGAATCACGCCATCTGGGACTTGTCATGCCGTAGGAGATCCCGGGACTCAGAGAAAAACTGGAGTTTGTAAAGGAGAAGATCCGGGCGGGGATCGATCTGGACGGGATTTTGGAAGCAGCGGAGAAAGCTCCGGAACTTCTAATTAAGATTCCGGAAATCATAAAAAAACAGGAAGGAAAAACAATATCAGGAGCAGCCGCTGTCCATACTGTGTGTCATGCGGTTTTTGATGGAAGCAGAGCAATTTTTCAGGGAAAAAGAGAATTGGAAGCGCCTGCAGCAGATAATAAAAACTCCAGCAGCCCCGTGATCGCAGTTGCAAGAGACGAGGCGTTCTGCTTTTACTATGAGGACAACCTGGATCTTTTAAAAAAACTTGGAGCCAGGATCCGATATTTTTCTCCGATCCGGGATCAGGAGATCCCGCCGGAGGCGTCTGCGCTGTATCTTGGCGGCGGATATCCGGAGCTTCATGCGAAGGCACTTTCAGAGAATAAAACGATGCTTTCTTCGATCCGGGAGGCGATCAGGAATGGGATGCCCTGTATCGCAGAGTGCGGCGGGTACCTCTATTTGAAAGAATCGAGCGAAGATCCGGATGGAAAGCGCTGGGAAATGACCAGTGTTCTTCAGGGAAGCAGCCAGGATACCGGGAAGCTTGGAAGATTCGGCTACATTACCGTGACAGCGAAAAAGGGCGGACTTCTAGGACCAAAGGGAACGCAGTTTCGCGCCCATGAATTTCACCACTGGGATTCACCGGAAAATGGAACT